>Ga0256406_1002325_pt1 | contig 27234 bp, 26 predicted proteins | sample RumenRJG_03DNA_FD_185986 | JGI IMG/M metagenome (GOLD analysis project Ga0256406, IMG submission 185986) | Bovine rumen microbial communities from Lethbridge, Alberta, Canada - RJG_03 | ecosystem: Host-associated > Mammals > Digestive system > Stomach > Rumen | place: Canada: Alberta | collected...
GGCCTGAGCCTTACGCAGGGGCTCGGCCAGGCCGGCAACTGTGCATAAGTCCCATCTCTTGACAAATCCCACAAAATTTTAGAGTGAGCGAATTTTTTTATTATTCTTTCCAGACGCTGCTCGACTGCCTGTCTGGACACCCCTTCCATTTCCGCAATTCGCTTATGTGAGTACCCTTTGAAATATTCATAATCGATCATTCTCTGCTCTGCTTCCGTCAGCTGACTGATCGCATAATAGAGGCGATTGCGTTCCTCTTCCGGTGTTTCCCTGCAAAGGTTGTAGAAGGGATCATTCTCTTGTGATGCCACCCATTCGTCTTTGTCATTTGCGATGTCCAGACGATAACAGTGGCGGCGATCTTTTCTCGCCCTGCTGGAATCCTCCCTCAGGGAATCATTCACCTTTTCGATCCACGTCACTTCCACGTCCTTATCAGTGACTATGAGCGTTTCCTCAACTGTTTTGTACACTATTTGTTTCTTGTTTTCTTTCTTTCCCATTTGTAAACCTCCTGTTTTCCGAATTGATGTAGCTTCCGAAAATCAGGGGTTTACGGAGATCGTGCTGTCGGCACGATAGTCTTCTGTATATGCATCTGCCATGCTCCTTTCGGTGGTGTCTGGCAGACGCACATAAAAATGGGTATAAGAAAAGCCCCGTACCCATTTGGATACGAGGCTCAAAACCCTTTATTATTTACTTGTTATGTTGCTGCACATCTCCCAGCATATACAGTGTACATGGCCGTTTCTCCCATGTCACTTCCAGCTTTCTATCTGTTTTCCTGTCATCCTTTTCTCTGTTGTACTGTCACTATTCTCTCACAGAACCTCTCATAAAACTCTCAAAAAGTCTCTCACTTTTAAATGACCATCTGCATCTGCATGCCGTCCGGATCAAAACTTCCTGTGTCACCGCTGATATAGTTCGCCTTATACTCCAGGAATGCCAGGCCAAACAGGATCACTGCAGCCTTCTTCTTCCGGTAGTACGTGCTCTCTCCCATCCGCAGTATTTCACTGGCTTCTGCATTGGTATAGTCAAAGTGGTTCATATATCGTGTGTTCAGGATATCCACGTAATCAGGGCCGTACTTCCCAAAGCTGTAGACCCGATATTTCAATGCGTCCATGATCCGAATCATTCCTCCGATCTGCTGGATGCTCTCGATCTCACGCTCGTACTCATCCTTTCTGGCATCCGACATGAACACTTCCAGTCTGGCTACGGCGTAACCCATCTCTGCGACTTCATCCTGTTTTTCAAAGCACAGGTCCGGTCGATAACAGAGATCTGCTACCATATCATTTGCCGCTTCTGTATTATATCTGCACACATCGTGAAAAACCTCCAGCAGCGTGCTCCCAAGCTCCTCCATATCTTCTTCATTAGTCCCTGCCATCATGCACATTCTATGGATCCTTGTATCGATATCTTTCTTTGCTTTGTGATTCTTTTTCATTGTCGATAATCATCCCGCCCATACGATCCCATAAAACAAATCTGTTAATATAACTACCTTCTATGCACTTGCTTTTCTCAGCTTGCCCGCACACTCCTTGACTGCGTTTGTGTAGACTTCATCTTCTGCCGGGTTCATCATTCCATTGGACCAGTTGTGGAATCTTTCCAATGCCTGTCTGTCCCTTTCTTCCGCTTCCTGAAGGATCCTCCTGAAACTGACGATATACCCTTCTCCTGTTTCATTTCCTTTTCTGATATTCTCCATTGTCCTTTCCTCCCTTACGTTAGCACGGCTCCTCGCCGTCATATATATAGTCTGTGTTTTCACCCATTTCATCTTGTTCCAATCCAGATATCTCCATGCACTCCGAAACTACTTCTTTCAGCTCATACAGATTAAGGAATCTGGTAGGACTGAGATGCATGACCATCCTTCCACCTCTGTATACGGATATGTCAGGAGTATCCTCTGACTGTTTGATTTGATACTCTCCATGCTCAATCACCATGTTTACATGCCCCCTTTTTTAGCGGTAGAACATTTGTTCTTTTTTTCATCCTGATTCTACTCCTGCCAGTATCCGGTGTCAATAAGAACTTGATATAGAAAAAGACAGTTGGACTATAGTTACCAACTGTCTTCCAGTTACTTGTAATTCGATTTACATAAAGTCAAGCTATATCTCATATTTCCGAAGATCGATTCCTTGTTTCTGTGCCATTTTAATCAGTTCCTCATCAGAAGCCCGTTCTATGTCAGGTGTTTCAGCTAACGCAGCAACAATATCCGCTGAAAAGAACAGCGCATAGCAATTGTCCAGCATATCTTTTCTTAATTTGTCTATATCGATAATCATTTTCTATTCATCCCTATGCACTTAATGTTACATTTTTCGATTCCGATAACGGCCCTTTTCAGAATAGTAGCTGTTTTGACACCTAATTACACCATATTATGGCCGATTTTGATTTCTTGGTTGCGGGGACAGGACTTGTTTTTTTCCAGAGTCCCGTTGTACCAACGGTTCCGGCGATTTTGGGCCGATTCACCCCCACTTTTTTCTCCACTTTTTTGATTTTGTGCAGTGTTTGATGCCCTCTGTGTGAGCCAAATCTTATTATCGTCCAGCGAACTATCGGACAGACAAACAGAACCTACAAAGAAACGTCTGAAAAATACACAACTGCATGAATCGCCCTGTCGTCCTTCCTCCGTACCACAACCATATGCCTGTCTTCTTGTTTTGTATACTCAAGCAAAACCTTACCGCAAGATGTGATCTCCAGCTTGTAGATGATCTCAACGTCATTGAACCGGTGATAGTACAGTTCTTCCGGCAAAATCTGTTCCGCCAGATTGACATAGATCGAATTGTGCACATGCCCGTTATAATCGAACATCATCCGTTCGATTTCGATCTCCTGCTGCAGGTCCACATCTACGTCGATCTTGCGTATTGCAGGGAAACTGAAACCTGGGAAAAGGATCTCTTCCGGCTCTGGGTCGAAAGGCGCAAGTAGTTCCGGCGTCATTTTCATGAAGAAGCCCGTCTCCATATTCTGAGCGACCCATTCCGCTGTTCCTTTTGCCACGATAGTATTATTTTCATCATAAATCACATAATCCCGGCCTCCTCTGACCCGTGAATGATCGCGCACCCATGTAACTGCCCGCAATGTACTGAACATAGATGGTCTGCGCAGCACCTGCATCTTCCATCCCAGCACGACCCACGAAAAAGGACTCACACCCTCGGTTTTCGTCTGTCCTGATTTCACCCCATGCAGCATAGAAATATCGGATAGTATCTCCAGCAAAGCCTTGTTCGTCACTTTTTTCTCACGGTCTACATCATGAGCGCCAACGAAAAACTCCTGTTCCAGTTTCATTACTGATCTCCTCCTTAATCATTTGAAACTTCAAACCCTTACCTTCTTCGTGAAAGTAGACTTGTAAGTTCTGTAATACCAATACCAAACAATTGATTCTGGTAAATATGGTTTATTCTTTCTTGCAAGTTAGGTATTTCTTTTTCAAGTCCCTTGATAAAGCGCTTCGCAGCTTCCCTCAATATCACACCTGACTTACATGCAGGATCTAGAAAGCTTATGGTTGGATCTGAAAAAATATCCTGTGGTAATGTGTCGAGTAACGCATTTGCAATTTCAGGCGGTGTAAAAACTTCATCATTCGAAAGATTTGCAATACTGTTTTCTCACGTTGCCTTCTTACATGAACAATCCACGAAGTTGCAACAATCCTGCCACAGATTTTCCCATCTTCATATGATAATAACAAACTCAGTCCTGTTATCCCGGGCGGCTGCACTTATCTCACCGCCATGCAGATTGACATATTCCTGCGCCAGTGCCACGCCGAGTCCCGTCTGCCCCTTGTCACCTTTATAAAAACGATCAAAGATGTGCGCGATCTCTTCATCAGATATCGGCACGCCGTCATTGATAAACCGGATAATGATCTTATCCTGCTTTTCGATCCGGACAGAGATTTCCCGCTCTGCATAGCGCAGGGCGTTCGTCAGGATATTGGAAAACGTAGAGAATATCATCCTCTCATCGCACTCCATAAACAACGGTTCCGCTGCCTCTATATTTACCTGAATGCCCCTTTTATCTGCCTCCGGGAGAATAATTCCCACAGCATCATATAATATCTCGCGTACGTCATTCATTGTCACTTCCATGTGAACAGCCCCGCTGTCCAGTTTTGACAGATCGAGAATACTTCCGATCAGAGCCGACATGCGTTCTGTTTCTTTTTCTATCACATCATAGGCCTTTTCCGGTTCCAGATAGCCGGAACGTATCCCGTCTACATTACCGCGGATCGCCATGAGCGGCGTTTTAAGTTCATGAGACGCATTGGCAAAGAAGTTCCGCATGCTGGTATCCTTCTTCTCCAGAAGTATCAGCAGCCTCCTGCTGATAAAGAAGAGTAACAGTACCGACAATGCCGCCCCGAGAGCCATGATGACCAGCGACGAATGCAGCGCATTTACAGAATAGCTGACATCCGTATACAGAATGAGTCTTTCATCTTCTGAAATTAGTTCATCACCCCTTCTGGCAGCATTGATCGGCGTGAAGTACATATAATGTCCGTTTCCGGTAAAGCTATAAATGCTTCCGGACATATACTGACTGCGGTTCTCATTGTAGTGATTCAGCAGATCTGTTTCGGCTTCGTTCAGGATCCCCTCTGCCAGATCTTCTGTATATAATTCATATGCCGGGGGAAGCGTACGATCCTCATATGCTTCATTCACCATTGTCTGACGGATAGATTTTTCGGCGCGGATCCTGATCTGCTGACTTTCGGACAGCCAGAAAACAGCCAGAAGGATCATCATGACAGCAACCATTGCTGTCATCATGAGCATGACTGCTTTTCTGTTAGTAAGAGTTTCGTTTTTTCCGGCACTTTTCATCAACGTTCACCACGTTTTGTCAGCTTAAAGCCATATCCCCATACTGTCTGCACATAAATATCCGCTCCTGCTGCGGTCATTTTCCGCCGCAGCCTGCGATTCGTTTCATCCGCAACACGCGATTCGATATCATGATTGATATCCCAGATCGTCTCAAGCACGACCTCCTTGCTGACCGCTTCTTCAAAGTGTTCCATCATATAGATGAGGAATTTCAGTTCTGTTGGTGTGAGGGAAAGCGGCCTGTCATTTACCGCCAGTTCATGTTTCACATAGGAATAGCGTACATTGCCGCAAATGAGATCTGTTTTCTTATCTGTGGATCTGTCCTCATTTTCAAAGCGTATGCGGCGCATAAGAGCGTTAATTTTAGCGGACAGCATGATCGGCTTGAATGGCTTTGTCAGGTAATCATCACTACCCAGAGCCAGGCCGTTGTAGTAGTCGGCATCTGTGTCCTTCGCTGTAAGCAGGATCACAGGCACCTTTGAAATACCCCTGATCTTTTGCAGAATCCCGATTCCGTCCGTTCCCGGCATCATAATATCAAGGATAACAAGATCGCATTCTTTTTCCTGAAACGCCTTAAAGAGAAGGTCGCCGTTTTCAAAGGTCGTGACCTCATGCCCCTCACTTATAAGAAAAGATGAAACTACATCCCTTATTTCCTGTTCGTCATCTGCATAATATATGAAAGCCATCAATCCACCTTCTTTACTGCCACATTTCTTGTGAGCATATCCGTTTCAAATCTGCTGCTGATCGCATCCACAGGGCAGACCGCTTTGCATTTCCCGCAGCGGATGCATTCCGGGCTGTTGATATGCTCCGTTACCTTCACCGCCATCGGACATACATTCTCACAACTTTTGCAGTCTACACATTTTGATTTGTCCAGATCCATCCGAAACAGACTGAACCGGTTGAATAACGAATAGAAGGCACCGAGCGGGCACAGGTATCTGCAGAAGAACCTTGGGACAAACACAGATCCAAGGATCACCAGAATCAGGATACCCAGCTTCCAGTTCCACAAAGCTCCGGCCGTTTTGCGCAGACTTTCGTTCATCAGAAGGTGCGGAATTCCTCCCTCCAGCGTTCCTGCCGGGCAGATGTACTTGCAGAAATAGGGAGGCGCTATGCCGAACTGGTTTACTGCAAGCATCGGGAGCAGGATCACCAATACTGCAAGGATCACATATTTCAGGTATCTGAGAGGCTTATCGATCTTTTCGGGCACATGCAGCTTTCTTGCCGGAATCCTGCCAAGCAGATCCTGCACCAGTCCGAAGGGGCACAGAAATCCGCAGATGAGCCTTCCGAATAATACACCAAACAGCATCAAAGTGCCGAGGACATAAAAGGATATATTATGTTTTGCCCCGCCCTCGACTGCCTGCAGGGAGCCGATCGGGCAGGCACCAAGCGCTCCGGGGCAGGAGTAACAGTTCAGCACCGGAAGGCAGACCATCTTGCTCGTTCCCGTGAAGATCTTACATCCCGCAAAGCCCGCTGCATAGCCGTTCACAAGTGCTGCAGATGCCAGTTGGATCAACAGACGGAACCTTTCATGCAGCCCGGGTCTGTCTTTGGTCTCTACCCTATCCCGATGCATTCCAGACATATTCTCACCGCCTTTGCAAATACCTCAAGATGTTCTCCCCGGAGCACCCCGAGAAGAACAAATATCATACCGATGCTGAATGCCGCAATTCTCAAAAGCCGGGTCAGTTTTCTGTCTCGTCCGGTCATGAGATCGGCTCCTTTCCCATCGCTTCCAGAGCCTTGTTGATATGCTCCGTATAAACCGTCTTGATATCATCTTCCGCCCCGATGATGGCCTCGCAGGCCTGATTGCCGCTGCTGTCTACAAAGATCGTAGTCGGGGTATACTGGATCTCCTTGGTGAAAGTCTCCAGATCTCCGTCTCCGCGCATCAGTGTAACGCCATCGAAGTCTGCCTTTTCCAGAAAACTGCTGACAAATTTCATATCATCTTCACTCAGGTCCTCAAGCCCATCCAAACAGTAGGTGATCAGTTTTACATTATCCGGAAGCGATTTCCCGAATGCCGCCAGCTGCGGCAGTTCCTCTGTACACGGCTCACATGTTGTCGACCACACGTTGATGATCGTCAGATCCGCTTTCGCCAGATCATCCTGTGTGAACTTTTTCCCATCAAGTGTACTGGCTGTGAAATTTGCGAGAGCACTGAAGTCCGTCCTGGCTGCGGATGCGTCCTCATCCGGATCCGCCTCGCCCGTGCCGCATCCTGCAAACGCGAACATCGCCATGACAGCGATCATCAGGATCGCAGCGATTCTTAATTTCTTCATTGTATTTACCGCCTTTCTGTTAACTGGTTTCATTATAGTCCCATTATACAGAAAGCAAAAGGCTTCTTCCTGCGTGGTCCTGTCACAGATTTGCCACAATCATGCAACAACAGTCTGTTTTTCTATCAGCGCTCTTACATCCGCCAGCGCTTTTCCGATGTCTTCGGTGATTGCAAGCCCCTTGTCCTCCAAATCTCCCAGGCTCCACTTCAGAACGATCCTGTCGATCAGATAGTTAGCAGGGATCAGCAGCAGCCACAGCCATGACGGGATGAATATGATAAACCATAGTGGCAGCAGTATGTTATTTAGTTTTGTTCTGTTCTTCCTTTCCATTTAGCAGAGTTCCTTGCTTAATGATTCAAGCACACATCTTGCAACTTCATATGCCTCCGGCCACTCGCTGGCACGGGGACCTCCGATGCACAATTCTGTTTCTTCAGGCAGAGTTCGTATCCAACTGATGGCATCTGGTACATCATTCATACCTATAACAGTACACATTGGCTTGCCTAGTACTTCGCCTTCCTGCAATCCTATGTCAGTCCCGGGAGACACATATGCGCCTTCAGGCAGGATAGTGAGGATTGCATCACAGTCACGCATATTCCATTTTGTCCGTTGTTCTGTTCCTTCTGAAGGTGTCTCCGTTAGCTCCGGATAGTCCTTAAGGAGTCCGGGAGCAACTGTATAGTCCTCTGCCCATCCATTCTTGGGGCACCATCCGCATAGAGGAATCTCATGTTCCCTGGCAAAATCCATCGCCGCCCGGTCAACGCCTGTTTGCCCACCTGTACGTATCTTAACTATTTTCTTCACTCGAATGTTCCCGGTCCTTCGTCATTGAAATCTCTGAAACTCATTGAACTTTGTCACCTCTGAAAGCGCAGACACGGATCATGAATATCCTCATCAGGATCATCATCTTCCGGAAGACCTTTTTCAATAATCAATTCTGCCGAGCCTTCTTCGAGAGAATTATGCTCATCATAATGAATATGATCCCCCGAAGCTCCATCTGCAAGCGCCGTCAGATGCTTTGCCAGCGAGAGTAAACCTTCTCTGTTTGCAGATATTACGATCTCACCGCTTTTGGCAACCGCCTTGATTTCAAATCCATCTATCCATTCTATTTCCATAACGATTTCCCTCACAAAGCAGAACTTTTAGCATATCTTCTTAATGTATCTCGACTGCTTTTATATTAACACAAGCAGTTGTTCTCTGAGGTTGTTATCGTTCCATTTGTCTTTTGCGTTATTTTTTACTAAGCCCTTCCAGTTTTGCAGCACAGGATTTCATTTTTTATATGGCAGATCAGGTGGATGAATTTGCTATTCTCAGAGAAATAAATATAATAATATAATAATTTTTCTCACATGATGTGATTTTTGGAAAGCCGGAATCGTATCCTATATGTAAGCGTTAAAACAAACGGATCCCGGGTCCGTATCATATATACAGAGGAGGAGACAGCTTTGCAGAGCAGAGAAAAGATCAAGGAAATATACGACCGTCAGGTCGACAGGGTGTACAGAACGGCGATGGTTTTCATGAAGAACACCCAGGACGCCGAGGACATCGTGCAGAGCGTATTCCTGACACTGATTGAGAAAGGAATACAGTTTGATACACCCGAGCACGAAAAAGCATGGTTCATCGTGACCACAAGAAACCGGTGCAAGGACATACTCAAAAGCTACTGGAGAAAGAGCGTGGATCTTGTAGAGGAAGGAATGGATGAGACCGCGGACAGTGTCAGCACGGATCCGCCCGGCAGCGATTTCAGGGCTGAAGCACTGGATATCATCATGAACCTTCCCGAGGATCAGAGAGAGATAATCCTGCTGCACTACTATGAGGGCTACACGGTGAACGAGACAGCAGATATGCTGAAGCTCAGCGAGAGCAAGGTCAGATCGCAGATCGCATCTGTCAAAAGAACTCTCAGCAAACTTACACGGAGGTAAATATATGGACGAGAACAAGATAATTACAGAAGCATTGGATTCGCTCATACCTGACAATCAGCAGAAGGATGACATATGGCAGAGGATCGAAGCCTGTACCGATGTCTACAATCTGGATAAGACTGCAAGAACAGAAGTCACAGCTAAGAAGTCTTCCAAGAAGAGCCGCAGCGGATCCATGGCTGCGAGAATCATAGCAGTAGCAGCAGCGTTTGTACTGGTATTCGGAAGCCTTGCATGGTTTTCTTCGACAACAGAAGAACTGCCGCCAAGCCTTTCCGGATACGTTTATGCAGCAGAAAGCAGAGCAACAGACATGACAGCCAACGAAGTGCTCGTATTCACAGGTGATCCTGCCGCACATAAAGATCTGGATGTATATGCTCCGGCTATCTATTATCTGGATTCAGATATGCTGATATTCGGTAACGGCACCGGCCTTGTCATATACGATCTGGCAGATTCCAGAGTGGAAGGCCTTGTGGACATGCAGGCGATATGCAGCGGGTATTACAATACGGATACGATCAGGACTCATGTGCTTGTTCAGGATGACAGGCTCATCGTATACAACACTAAGTCAAGCGGCGGAAATCTGACTGAGAATGCTGGAGATGATTTTGAGAACACAGAAGAAACTCCTGAGCCATGGGGATACTATCACGTATTTGATCTCAGTCAGACCGGGAATGAGGCGGCTCTTATGGAATGCATCGAATCCGGTGACGATAAGGACAAAATCCAAGGATTCATCGAAGCAGGCAGTGCATATGAGCATGAACACCTGCTGGATGCGTTTGACCACATGGCGTACATGCAGTCGGACGAAATGGACGATATAGTCGGATACGGCATTGGATCATATAGTGAAAATGCATTCGTTTCCGGCGCAGACGAAAAGGCTCTTGCCAAGAGCGTTCTGGTCTGCCGCAGCAAAGATGCTCATTCATATGAGCTTTGCACTGAGACAGGCAGCAAGGGATCTGAGCCTGTTTTTACACAGCTCAACCTCGGCATCACAGATGCTATGAGAGATGAGGTCAGCGAACTGAACAGGCTCCCTGAATATAAATACAACGGTGATGATCCGGCTATTGGTGCGATCTGCGAATACCTGGCAGGAGAGTATTCACGGGAGAATTACGCTGCCGGCAGGAACGTTGCTATCCCGGCTCCGACCATTTACAGACAGGAGAAGGTAAACGGAGAACTGCTTGTCTTCGGATACTTCTGGACAGATACTTACTGCAAGAACGGCAACACACTTATATCAGTCAGCGGCGGGGCTCTTCCGGGATGCTTCCACCTTGTCAAAGACGGTGACACTTATAAGATCGCAAGCATAGATGCCGCCGAAGACGGAGAGCGGTACGAAGAGAGCATCAAGAAGATGACCGAAGGCTTCCCGGGGCTCTATGAAATGTATTTTTCAGGCGACAGCATTGACGAAAAGGTCAGAAAAGAAGCTATCAACGATTACGTACTCAGCAACGGACTCGGCATTGATTATTACAAAGATTACGGCTGGGATCCTGTAGCACTTAATTAACGGAATATGATCTAAAAAAAGTGGCTTCGCCACGTTTGTGCAGGTCATAGGTTATCTATGATCTGCATTTTTCTTGGCTATAGTTTCTTTCTGATGTATTCTTTTTCTATGGAATCCAAATTCACCATCAAGGAGATCCTTGAGGATCACTGGACATCTTTTTCTCAAGCCTATGAAGGTCAAATACGACCTTCTGTTCTATCGGAAGTCAGCAAAGTTCTTTCCTGTGGCGAAACACGAAACGGATTTGCCATGTATGTCTGCCCTGACTGTGGCAAATACAGGATTGTCCCTTTTCGTTGTCATTCACGCTTTTGCAATTCCTGTGGCGTTGCCTACCAAAGGCATCGCAGCGAGTCCATATCGGCAAAACTCATTAACTGCAAACATCGTCACATCGTTTTCACTATCGCTGAGGAACTCCGCATATATTTCCGCAAAGATCGAAGTCTCTTAAACATTCTTTTTCAGTCAGCGGCCCAGACAATCTCCGATTGGCTGTATTCCCAGAATCATTCTCGTCATTTTAAGGCTGGAATGATCTGCGGTCTGCATACCTTTGGTCGTGACCTCAAATGGAATCCTCACATCCACATGATCGTTACCGAGGGTGCTTTAGATTGCAATGAGAAATGGAAGAACATCGATTTCTTTCCATATGTCATGCTCCGTAAACGCTGGATGACCACGCTTCTTTACAACCTCGAGAAGTCACTTGACCCAGAATCTTTTGACATTGCTGCCTACAAGCATCTTGTCTCAAAGCTCTATGCCGATAAGTCAAACGGCTTCTATGTGCATGCTCCTGGCTCTGACCTTGACTCCACCGATGCTGTCGTCAAATATGTCACTCGCTACATCGGCAGACCTGTCATGGCTCAGTCCCGTATCACCGCCTACGATGGCACCAATGTCTCTTATTGGTATCAGAGACATGAGGATAACGAGGTGGTCAACGTTACAGAACATGCCTTCGTATTTATCAAGAAGCTGATCATCCACATCCCCGAAAAAGGTTTCCATATGCTCAGGTACTATGGTCTCTACTCAAAGGGACGGGAAGCCTTCCCCACTTTGATCCGCAGGTTATCATCTGAACTGCTGCGCTCCAGAAAACAATTATTGCGTTGGCGTTATCTTGTTGACATATCTTTTGGCCGTGACCCCATTGCCTGCGAGTGTGGTCAGACCATGCAGTTTTCCGGTATATTTGATCCTCGTCATCGTGCAAACCCTCCCCCACATATGCTACAATTTGTCTAATGACGAAGGGAGATCATTATGGCTATCGTTCAAATCATTGATGCTGATGGCGTTTCCTATACCGAGAAGGAATACGCCGATCATATCCGGAAAAAGTATGTTGAAAACCCTCCTGCAGGCTATTCTGCAGACGAGATCGAGAATATGAGTGATGAGGATCTTCTCGATATGGATTACTTTCTAAACGAATAACTTCTTGAGATACCTCGCTTTGTTATTCCCTTTTTGTCTTTTCCAGATTATTCCTATGGGAATCGTTTGATTTTTCTCAACGATATTTCCTATCATATAAAAAACGCCGCTCCCTCGGAGGGAGCGGCGTTTTCTTATTCTTCAATTCATTGCGCGAAGCGCGGAGCATGCTACGAAGCACGGGAGCACCGAGCATCACGCAGCCAGCAGAGCTACGGGCTAAAGAGACAAGCCTTAGTAGCCTCCGAACATGCAGAGCATTATACCCGCCGCTACACCGGAGCCGATAACTCCGGCTACGTTGGGTCCCATGGCATGCATGAGAAGGAAGTTGGATGGGTTGGCTTTTTGACCCTCCACCTGTGATACACGTGCTGCCATCGGCACCGCCGAGACTCCCGCCGATCCGATGAGCGGATTGATGGGCGTCTTGGAGAGTTTGTTCATGATCTTGGCGATGCACAGGCCTCCGGCTGTTCCGAATGCGAATGCGAATACGCCGAGAACTACGATGAACAGAGTCTGTGCTCTGATGAATGTCTCACCTGTTGCAGATGCACCTACGCAGGTACCCAGCAGGATGACCAGGATATTGGCAAGAGCGTTGGACGAGGTATCCGAAAGTCTTGCTGTACGTCCGCACTCTCTGAAGAGGTTGCCCAGCATGAGCATTCCGATGAGGGGTGCTACTGCAGGCAGGATCAGTGCGATAACGATGGTAACGGCTATGGGGAAGAGGATCTTCTCCCTCTGCGATACCGTCCTCAGCTGCTGCATCACGATCTGGCGCTCGTTCTTTGTGGTCAGAGCCTTCATGATGGGCGGCTGGATAACAGGTACCAGTGCCATGTATGAGTATGCTGCTACGGCGATGGGGCCCAGGAGATGGTCTGCCAGCTTACCTGTCAGGTAGATGGCCGTAGGACCGTCAGCTCCACCGATGATACCGATGGATCCGGCTTCCTGTGCAGTGAATCCCAGGATGATCGCCGAGAAGAATGCGAAGAATATCCCCAGCTGTGCAGCTGCTCCCATGAGCAGCGACTTGGGGTTTGCGATGAGTGGGCCAAAGTCCGTCATGGCTCCTACTCCAAGGAATATCAGTGATGGCAATACCGGTTTAAGCAGATAGAATATGGAGAATATACCTGCATCCGATAACTGATTGGAATTGGTCACACCTTCATGGACCACATCATTGATGAAAATGGCCGTCATCGGCAGGTTCGAAAGAAGCATGCCGAAGGCGATGGGGACCAGAAGAAGGGGCTCAAATCCGTGTCTGATAGCCAGATAGAGGAAAAAGAGCGCCGCGAGTATCATGATTCCATTCTGATAATGGAAGTTTGCGATTCCGGTTGATTCCCAGAACGTCACAAGTGTCTGAATCATTTCCTTAAATACTCTCCCTGTTTATCATGTACAAATGCCTAAACATTACCGAGACAATAGTAGCATACGGGAAAAATCAAAACAAGGATATTTCCTTTAAATACTGTATACACCCGCATACGGGAAAAAGGAGCAGCTTTCGCTGTCGCTAATGCTGCTCCTTGGGGTAATAAAACATTATTGTGTCCGGCGTTATCTTCCCATCTTTGCCTGTGTAGATAAGAAGATAGTTGCCTTTGTATTCGCCGTCCACATCCCACTGGATGGCCCAACTGTCTCCTTTGACGTTTTTCGCTTTGCCATCAGGTGAAAACTCACAGTCCAGATCATCGGCTTCGATGCTCTCGCATAGGGCGTCCACCGTAGTGTCCTCGGTGATACCAAAGGCCTCCTTCGCCGGGCCCGACATGCCCAGACATATGGCCTCGCCGTTGATGACCTGTTTGATGTTGCCTTTGGAATCCTCCATCTCCCTGGAGTCGGATGCGTAGAACCAGGCGTAGCAGTCGGTCTCATGTATCCTGGCCAGTATCGCTCCTCCATCCGTCTTCTGATCGCCGAAGGCGCCAAGGTTCGACTGAATGTCGAAGTATGAGCTGCCTATCACGTTCAGCCTTTCGGCATACTGCAATGGCTCTGAAGTGGAGTGGACTTTTTTATGTGGATTCTCGCTGCAGCCCCCAAAGGCAATGATCACCATAACGAGCAGGGCCGCCAGCAGGGTCAGTCTGGTTCTCATCTGTTAATAGAGAGCCATGCTCGCTATAGCCAGAACTACCACCGTCACAATGGCGATGAAGACCAGCAGTTTCCACACGAATCTGATCCACGTGCCGAAGGATGTTCTGGTCATTGCCAGTACACCCATGAGCAGTCCGCATGTCGGTGCGACCAGTGCTATCATTGAGTTTGCAGACTGATAGGCTATGATGACTATCTCTCTTCCAACTCCTGCGAAGTCAGCCAGAGGTGCCATGATACCCATTGACAGGGTGGCCAGTCCGGATGACGAGGGAATGAAGAATGAGAGGATCAGGAACACAAGGTAGTTCAGTGCTGCGAAGAGTCCGCCACCCATGCTTGCCACTGCATTCTCGCAGTAGTGGAGGATGGTGTCCGTGATCATTGCATCGTGCATGATCATGGCAACACCTCTGGCGACACCGATGATCATGGCTACGCCGAGCAGTTCCGAAGCTCCCTTGATGAAGGTGTCCATGAAGGTGTCGACCGGCATCTTCTCGATTATACCGACCAGTATGCTGGCGATAACGAATACGCAGGACAGTTCACCGAACCACCACCACATGGTGGGCCAGATGGTTATGCCGAGATCTTCCCAGGAGAGAACGCCCCAGATCATTACGATGAATGAAAGAGCGAAGATCACCAGGATCAGTTTTCTCTTGGTTGTGAACTCGGGGAGCGCATCCTTGTCGTAGTTCTCGCCAAGGAAGAACTCCTCGTTCTGCTTCTTCTGTTCGTAAACGAGTGACTTGGTCGGATCGTTCTTGATCTTCTTCGCATACATCATGGTATAGATGATTCCTGACGGGATGAAGATGCACAGCAGGATGATCCTGATGCCGATACCGTCAGTCATTGGGATGCCCGCAAAGTTCGATGCGATGGCTACTGCGAAGGGGTTGGCCACTGAAGCCATGACACCCAGGGCCGCGCCGACTTTGATTACCGATATACCGACCAGGGAGTCATACCCGGCCAGTATGAATACCGGTATCAGGATCAGGAAGAAAGGCAATGTCTCCTCCTCGATACCGAATGCCGCACCGGCGATGGCGAAGATCAGCATGAGAACGGGAATGAGGAGGAATTCTCTTCCTTCCATCTTTCTCATTACTGCGCCGATGGATGCGTCAAATGCGCCTGATTTCATGACGATGGAAATGTATCCACCGATGATCAGACAGTAGAGAATGATGTCGACTGAATCCATGAAGCCGTTGATCGGCGCCATGAACACTGCCCACAGTCCCTGTGGTGACGATTCAACCTCGTGATAGGTGCCCGCGATAGGCTCGAGCTTGGCTGCGTCAGGATCGACGTAGTCATATGCTCCGCCCGGCAGGATCCAGGAGAGTACCGCCACCAGCGCGATGATCACCATAATTATCAGGTATGAATTTGGCGATCTGAACTCACGCTTTTTCTTGGTTGGCGTTGTCTGTTCCATACTAATTAACCTCCATAATAATACACCGCAATAAATAATAATTCCTGAAATGTGTTCCCCCCGCAACACATACTAAATAGATATTACTGAAATATTAAGTTAAAATCGCCCCTTTGTCAACCGTTGAAAACATCAACTTTGTGTCGCGTTAACAACATAATGGGTTAATTCATTAGTGCACCAAACAATTGTATAGTATATACATGACCAAAATAGTATACTATCGCATACTTTAACGTGGTATAATACGACAACGATTTGCATACCCCCCCTTCGCAGATCGTGAACAGTTATTATCAATTATTAATAATTATTTGGGAGGTAGTCTATGTCTTTCCTTAACAAGAACGGGGAAGGCAGGAAGCTGGATGATGTCCATGAAGTCAAGACAGTGAATCCACTGATCATTCTGGCTGTGATCATCATTCTGGCAGCGATCGCAACATGGATCGTTCCTGCCGGAGAATTCGACAGAGTACCTATTGAAGGTACGGAATACGAAAGAATCGCTCCTGATTCCTATCACAGTGTAGACGGTAACCCCATCAAGCCTTTTGATGTGTTTATCTCCTTCACCAAAGGTCTGCAGGATGCGGCATACGTTATCTTCTTCTTGCTGATCCTGGGCGGCGTATTCAAGATCGTTGAGGCGACAGGCGCGCTCCACGCAGGCATCAACAACATGATCCGAAAGATGGCGGGCAAGCAGTTGATACTGATCCCCATCTGCCTGATAGTCTTCTCGCTGATCTCGGCAACGGCGGCATGCTGCGAAGAGTATCTGGCATTCCTGCCTCTGATGTATCTTGTCTGTATGGCCTGCGGCTTCGACTCGATACTGTCCGTGGCCCTGCTCTTCTGTGCATCGGCCATCGGTTATGCCGGCGGTATGACTCAGGCATTTTCAGTCGGTGTCGCACAGACCATAGCTGACCTGCCACTGTTCTCCGGAATCGGATTCCGTTTCTTCGGATGGGCCGTGCTGGTCACCGCATCCATCATCTACATGATGATCTATGCACACAAGATCAAGAAGGATCCCACCAAAGCTTATAACTATGAGATCGACGAGAAGTATCGTTCGGAGATGGACTTCGACCTCTCTTCGATCGAAAAAATGTCCGGCAGACAGGCCGGCGTTCTGGCAGTCTTCTTTGCCGGATTCGTCTTCATCCCCATCGCAGTTATCAAGTGGGGATTCTACATCGATGAGATGGCAGGCGTATTCATCATCGTCGGACTTCTCTGCGCAATAATCGGCGGGCTCAAGCCCGGCGAGACCGCAGACAACTTCGTCGACGGCGCCAAGGACTTCGTCTGGGCGGGTCTGATCATCGGCATGTGTTTCACTGTAACGATGATCCTCAAGGATGCGCTGATCATGGATACCATCGTCAACGCCATGGGTTCCGTTCTCAGCGGACTCCATTCATCCGTGGCTGCAGTCGGCATGTTCGTACTGCAGGATCTGCTGAACTTCCTGATCCCCTCAGGTTCCGGACAGGCAGCCATCACCATGCCCTTCATGGCACCTCTGGCTGACGTTCTGGGAGTCAACAGACAGGTCGCAGTTCTGGCATTCCAGTATGGTGATGCCTTCACCAACGTCATCGCACCGACAAGCGGCGAGATCATGGCTGCACTGGCCATCTGCCACGTACCCTACAGCAAGTGGTTCAAATTCATGTGGAAGCTGTGGGTTATCTGGGCGATCCTGGCCTGCATACTGCTGATCATCGCAACAGCTATCGGTTATCACTAAAAAAATGCTTCAGAGGAATAGTAATGAACGAATCATTGAATCATGAAGTCCTTCGCCTGTTTGAACAGCTGTCTAAGATCCCTCGGGAATCCGAGAAGGAAAAAGCGGTCAGCGACTGGATCAAACAATGGTCCGAAGAAAAAGGTCTGACGGTCAGCCAGGACGATATCTGGAACCTGATAATCACCAAGCCAGGATCGGCAGGCTACGAGGATCATCCCCCGGTGCTTCTCCAGGCTCACATCGATATGGTCTGCGAAAAGGACAATGACAGCCCGCACGACTTCACCAAGGATCCGATCCAGTTAAAGGTGGACGGGGATTGGCTCACATCTGCTACAGGCACCACCCTCGGCGCAGATGACGGCATCGGTGTGGCCTGCGCCATGGCTCTCCTTGCTGACGACGAACTGAAACATCCCCCGCTTGAAGTCGTATTCACCGTGCAGGAGGAGACGACCTTCACAGGTGCGGAAGACGTAGATGTAAGCACGCTCAAAAGCAAGAGAATGATCAATCTCGATCACGCCAATGAGAGAGAACTGATCGTCGGAAGCTGCGGCGGCTCAGGCGTCGACTTCACTTTGCGTGTCACAAGAGATGCCGGATCAGGAGAAGGCCTGGATGCCTTCACACTGACCCTCGGCGGTCTCAAGGGCGGTCACTCGGGAGAGGATATCCACAGAGGCAGAGGTAATGCCATCAGGTTGCTTTTGCGCCTGCTGGAGGAACTCTCTCTGCCCGTCATCTCCATCAGCGGAGGCACGAACAGACTGGCGATCCCCAGGGAGGCATCCGCATGTGTTCTCAGTTCCGATTCAGCTGCTATAGATGCAAAGGCAACAGAATTCGAAAAGACGCTGAAGAATGAACTGGGCGCTGCCGCTGAAGATCTCTTCGTCAGGTGCGAGCCGGCATCCGAGAATGATTCATCGGCGCCCCTGAGCGAGGACAGCTTCTCGAGAGTTGCCGCAGTCATGAGGCTATACCCAAACGGTATCATCAACATGAACGGAAGCCTCGAGGGTCTTGTCGAATGTTCCGACAACGTGGGCATCATCGCCACTGATGATGACTGCATCAAACTGACCTCTGAGATCCGCGGCGGATATCAGAGCACCGTAGATGATGTGAAGAAGACCGTGGAGCTGGTCGGCGCACTCTTTGGAGCCAGGGTCGAGTTCTTCACCCCCTATATGCCCTGGGAGTTCGCACCCGTTTCGGATATGAGATCCCTGGCAATGGATACTTATCGGGAACTCTACGGAGAGGACATGCGCCAGCTGGCACTGCACGCCGGTCTGGAATGCGGATTCTTCGCAGAAAAGATCCCGGGAATGGACATCATCTCCGTCGGTCCGAACTGCGAAAACTTCCACTCGCCCAAGGAACGGGTATCGATCACATCGACGAAACGATTCTACGATTTCCTTAAGGCGCTGCTGGCAAAGCTCTAGAGATTTGCCCAAACAACTACAACCAGAAAAAAGGCGGCCTGTCGGTCGCCTTTTGATTTCTTCTGTTGCTTTCTTTAATCCCTTGCCTTCAGTTTCTCATTGATGAACAGGTCTATATCTCCGTCCATTACCGCCTGTACATTGCCCACCTCCGCATTGGTCCTGTGATCCTTGACCATTGTGTAGGGCTGGAATACGTAGGATCGGATCTGGCTGCCCCATGTGATCTGGTTGTAATCGCCCTTCAGTTCATCGAGAGACTCCTTCTCCTCCTGCTCCTTCAGTTCGATCAGCTTGGACATGAGCATCTTCATGGCATACTCCCGGTTCTGGATCTGGGAGCGCTCGTTCTGACAGGTGACCACTATGTTTGTAGGCAGATGCGTTATTCTCACCGCCGAGTCGGTCATGTTGACGTGCTGTCCTCCTGCTCCGCTGGATCTGTATGTGTCGATACGCAGATCCTCCGGGTTGATCTCGACTGTATTGTCGAACTCGATCTCCGGCGTTACATCAAGGGATGCGAATGAAGTATGTCTTCTTCCCGAAGAGTCGAAGGGAGATATCCTCACGAGGCGATGGACGCCCTTCTCATTCTTAAGGTATCCGTAGGCGTAGTCGCCTTCCACCAGCAGCGTAGCGCTCTTGATGCCCGCCTCCGTATCGTCATTCATATCCATGAGCTTATACTTATAGCCCTTCTTCTCACACCAGCGGGTGTACATGCGAAAGAGCATCTCCGCCCAGTCCATGGCTTCCGTACCGCCACTGCCTGCGTGGACAGATATGATGGCATTGTTCTTGTCGTATTTGTCGTTTAACAGGGTCTTCAGCTTCAGACTCTCGATAGCCTGCTTCAGATTATCCTTCTCCGCCCCGGCTTCATTTGCCGTTTCCTCATCGTCGGCTTCCTCTGCCATATCGATCATTACGGCAAGGTCCTCGAGCCTGCCGGCCAGGCCGTCGTATTCATTCACCAGATCCTCGAGAGACTTCTTCTCCTTCATGATCTTCTGGGCTCCCTCCTGGTCTTCCCAGAATCCCGGCTCAGCCGATTTCTTCTCGAGCTCCGCCGCCTTTTCACGAAGATCCTCCGGCTTCAGCGCCTCCTTCGCCTCTCGAAGCTCCGCTTCAAGGGCGGGCATCTCCTGTCTCAATTCATCTATCAGTATCATGCATTCCTCCCGCAGCAGTGCTTATACTTCTTGCCGCTGCCGCACGGACAGGGATCGTTGCGGCCTACCTTGGGCTGATCGCGGCGTACCGTCTCCTGCCTTCTTTCCCGCTCGGGCACCGATGCCGCAGCCGGAGCGTCCTCCATGTATCCGTCGTCTCCTGCCGCCTGTCTCCTCATAGCCTCGGCGCGAAGTTCGCTGTCGTCGAACTCATCCTTATGACCCTCACCGGAGCCGGTCACGTTCCGGCGCTGGGATGAAGTCTTGACCGTTACGTTGTAGCAGAACTTGACGAACTCTTCCTGGATGGATGCGATCATCAGCTCGAACATGGCGAAGCCCTCGTGAGCGTAAGCTGCCGCCGGATCCTGTCCGCCAAGTCCTCTGAGGCCTATTCCGCTCTTCAGCTGATCCATGGCATCGATGTGATCCATCCACTTGTTGTCCACGACACGCAGAAGGATCATACGCTCAACATCCCTAAGCTGCTCTGCGCCAATCTCCTCCTCCTTGCGCTCGTAGAGCTCCTCGAAGTCCTGATAGAGGCCTTCCTTTAAGGACATCTCGTCCATATTTTTAAGATCGTCCAGCGTCTCCGGATCGTCCTTATCGAATACGAGAGGCTCGAACCTGTCGGTGATCTTCACAAGCCCCTTGTTGATGGTTTCGAAGTCCCACTCTTCGGGATACTTGGATGCTATGACAACGGAATCCACCACCTCGTCGATGAGCTTGCGGGTCATGTTGGAGACGTCCTCCCTCAGATCCTCTCCGAAGAGGACCCTCTTACGCTCGCTGTATATGATCTCCCTCTGCTTGTTCATGACGTTGTCGTACTGGAGAACGTATTTACGTATTCCGAAGTTGCGGCCTTCCACCTTCTTCTGGGCGTTTTCGATCTGTTTGGTGATCATGCCCGACTCGATGGCCTCATCCTCCTCGACTCCCAGTTTTCTGACGATGTTCTGCATCCTCTCTCCGCCGAAGAGCCTCATGAGTTCGTCTTCCATGGAAATGCAGAACTGAGTCTGTCCCGGGTCTCCCTGTCGTCCGGAACGACCTCTGAGCTGGTTGTCTATACGTCTGGACTCGTGTCTCTCCGTGCCTATTATGCAAAGCCCGCCGAGCTCGATGACCTTCTCCTGTTCCGGCCTTCTCTCTTCGGCGAATTCCTTGAGGTACTGCTGGAACTTCTTCCTGATATCCAGCAGTTCCTGATCGTCGCTCTGTATGAAACTTGTCGCAAAGGCGATCTGTTCCTCGTCGTAACCATCTTCGGTCATTTTCTTCTTTGCTTCGAATTCCGGGTTTCCGCCCAGGATGATGTCCGTACCACGACCGGCCATGTTTGTGGCGATGGTGATGGCACCCAGACGTCCCGCTTCAGCGATTATCTGAGCTTCCTTCTCATGGTGTTTTGCGTTCAGGACGTTGAAGTTCTTGATGCCGCGCTTTCTCAGCATGTCTGCGATTATCTCCGACTTCTCTATGGATATGGTACCTACGAGGACAGGCTGACCTGTCTTGTGGGCCTCCTCTACCATGTCGGCGATGGCTTTGTACTTACCGTGTTCTGTCGCATAGACCGCGTCCTGCATATCCTCTCTTATGACGGGCTTGTTGGTCGGTATCACCACGACGTCCATGTTGTAGATGTCGGTGAACTCGCCTTCTTCGGTCTTTGCCGTACCGGTCATTCCCGCCAGTTTCTGGTACATCCTGAAGTAGTTCTGCAGGGTGATAGTAGCCAGAGTCTTGGACTCGGACTGGACCAGTACGTTCTCCTTGGCTTCTATAGCCTGATGGAGCCCGTCGCTGTAACGACGTCCGAACATGAGACGGCCCGTGAACTCGTCGACGATGATGACCTCGCCATCACGGACGACGTAGTCAACATCTCTCTTCATCATGTTGCGGGCCTTGAGAGCCTGCTGGACGTGATGGTTGATCTCCATGTTCTCCGGGTCTGAGAAGTTCTCTATATCGAAGTGCCTCTCGCACTTGGCAACGCCCTCTTCCGTGAGAGCGATCTGATCGTCTTTTTCCTCTATGGTGAAGTCTTCTTCTTTTCTCAGTTTCCTGACGAAGTCGTCGGCGGTCTTGTACATTCCCGTCGATTTATCGCCCTTGCCCGAAATGATCAGCGGGGTCCTGGCTTCGTCGATCAGGATGGAGTCCACCTCGTCGATGATGGCATAATTGAGTTCCCTCTGCATCATCTCTTCCTTGTAAACGACCATGTTGTCGCGAAGGTAGTCGAAGCCGTACTCATTGTTTGTGCCGTAGGTTATATCGGCCAGATAGGCCGCTCTTCTCTCCTCTTCCTCGATGCCGTGGATAACGCATCCCACAGTGAGCCCCAGGAATGTATAGAGCTTACCCATCCACTCCATGTCTCGCCTGGCCAGATAGTCGTTGACCGTGACCACGTGTACTCCCTTGCCTTCAAGAGCGTTCAGGTATGCGGGCAGGGTAGCGACCAGAGTCTTACCTTCACCGGTCTTCATCTCGGATATCCTTCCCTGATGGAGGACGATGCCGCCGATGACCTGTACCCTGAAGTGCTTCATTCCAAGGGATCTCCATGCGCCTTCACGGCAGACCGCGAAAGCCTCTGGCAGGATGTCATCCAGGGTCTCTCCTGCTGCCAGTCTCTCCTTGAATTCCGTTGTCTTTGCGCGAAGTTCCTCGTCGGACAGGGGCTCGATCTCCGGCTCGAGAGCCATGACCTTGTCCGCTATCTTCTCAACCTTCTTGACTTCCTTCTGATTAAGATCTCCGAAGATCTTTTCCATTACACTCATGCTATCTGATCCTTTCCGTTTTCGTCCTCTGTTTCTTCTATTTCCTCACAGACCAGGTTGATCTCGATGGCCTTGCGGTCGTCTGCCTTGGTTACCCTGACCTTCAGGTTCTTGTCTCCGATCTGGGTCTGGAATCTATCGTCACGGGCAGGCAGGTGATCCAGATTCATGGCCACCCAGCCGTTTACCGTATTGACCTCCTGCACATCGGCATCCACGTCCAGGTAGTCGAATATCCTGGACAGATTGGCGCTCGCCTGGACCCGGTAACTACCGTTCTGCAGAGGCATTATCTCCTTGCTTATCACTACATCGTGCTCGTCATAGATCTCACCCACCAGCTCCTCGATCATATCCTCCATAGTCACAAGGCCCTCTGTCCCGCCGTACTCATCGATGACGATGGCCATGTGGGTCTTCATCTGCTGCATCTTCCGAAGCAGATCGAATATCTTCATGGATTCGCCAACGAATACCACGGGTATTATGAAGTCGACGATCTTTCGGTCAGTGCCGGCGATCTGGTTGTGGTAATCCTTCTGGTTTATGACACCGAGAATGTGGTCTATATCCTCTTCGTATACGGGAAGTCTTGAATATCCCGTCTCCTTGAATATCTGATTCAGTTCCTCCTGGGTGATCTCCGTATCCACAGCCACCATGTCGGGTCGGGGCGTCATCACGTCCTCTGCCGTAAGCTCATCAAAGGCAATGGCGTTCTGGATCAGCTCGCTCCTGTGCTCATCGATGCTTCCGCCGGTCTCGGCCTCCTCTACCATAGTCATGATCTCGTCGTCGGTGATCGCCTCTTCCCTGCCCAGGTTGAAGATCTTCGCAATGAACTCCTTCCACTTGGTGAAGATGAAGTTGATAGGCGTCAGGATGGTCATGAAGAAGCTGATTATGGGCGCAGAGAATTTGGAGAAGCTCTCGGATTTCTCCTTCGCGATATTCTTGGGTGTGATCTCGCCGAAGATCAGGACCACCAGTGTGATCACCACGGTGGCGATGGTGGCTCCGTGTTTGCCGTAGAGCTGGATGAACAGAGCCGTTGCGATGGCAGTCATCCAGATGTTGACTATATTGTTGCCCACCAGAATAGTGGTCAGAAGCTTATCGAACCTCTCGGATAGAGACAGCACCCTTTCCGCCTTCGCATCGCCATCGGAAGCCAGGCTCTTCATTTTGATCCTGTTGACGGACGTGAAAGCCGTCTCCGTAGCACTGAAATAGGCGGAGAAAATTATCAGTATTATTATCAGTATGATCTGTCCTGCAAGACCTTCCAACATATATATGTTCCTCTTAATGCACAGTTATAGTAATGGTATCGCCTTTGCCCCCATATGTCAAGAAAATGGGAAATATTTACAAGAAATATTTCCCATTTTCTTTGTGTGTATTCTGCGCGTTATCGGATCAGATAACAAAACAATTCAGCAGCGTCATCACGATCGCTACCAGGCCGACCAGTGCCAGGGCGTGTATGACCCCCGTATCCGATCCGTATCTTTCCTTTTGTTTTCCTCTGGGTCTCACGTGTTGCTTCCTTTCTTACAGATACAACACTACACCCTCCTGCATGTGATGGATAGTGACCCTGAGGCTACTTTTTCATTTTTATGTGGTAGTTCTGTTTATCAGCCCCTTGCTTGCGGCTATCCTCTCCGCCTCAGCCCGGTTTCCGGCGCCGAGTTTGGCATATATGTTACGATTGTGCTTTTTCAGCCCGCTGTAGGATATTCCGCAGATATCGCAGATGTCTTCCATCGACTTTCCTGAACAGAGCAGCCCCAGTATTTCCTGCTCCCGCGGCGTGAACTGGATCACCTCTCTCGTTTCCGCCTTCATGAAGTCCGGATATCTCAGGGCTACCTGCCTGCACGCGGCCTTGACCTCCTCCAGGTATTTCGGAGATACCTGATCCGTCTTCAGTTCCGTAAGCAAAGGCAATAGAGCGCTGCCCTTCATGGCGGCCACCTGTATGTAGTGGTACTCCTCGGCTTCCCTAAGAGCATCGGTCAGGGTATCCTGCCAGTCTGAACGCCCCTGTCTGTATGCTATTATAGCGGCCATGATATCATTACCGATCTTGGAAAATATACGATTGTATTCCCTGTAGTACCAGTCCATGTAGGATACCACGTTCATAGCTTCCGGAAGACTGTCCACAGCGACCAGACACTGAACCTTGATCTCGTGGATATATCTGTCCATTATGGAGAACTCCCTGTGTACATCGGGAGTCTCGGCGAGCCATCTGAGGATCTTGTACTGATCGGATTCGTAGAGAGCTACCAGGGCCTCCACAGCCTCGATATTCGGGATGAGTTGAGTCTCACCTGCCTGCTCCACCTGCTCACGAAATGATTCTATACACTCTCTTGCGGCTCTGACATTACCCTGGACAAGATCCTGATATATCATGACGCCGTATCCGGCGAAGCAGATCTCGTAACTGCCTGCACCTGTAGCTTCAGCGATACCGGTATTGAGCAGCCTGTTGACCTCAAAAGGATCCATCGTTCCCCGTTCGAAGCCGGCCTCAGCCCTGCCTATTGTGATAAGACCCTTGCCGTGACGACCCAGAACCATTTCCAGGATCGGCCCCATAAACTTCATGATCTGTTCGGAATTCTTCGCCCAGTTGCTGTAATCCAGGCCTCCATCCAGTACGGAAGGGATGTTGTCTGTGACTGAGAACTCGGGGAGTTCAATGTCTTTTTCCTTGAGCAGGTTCACGGCGCTCTTCATGTTGGGGATCATGCCCTTACCCGCTCTGTGGGGAAGCCCGATATCCAGATAACTCAGGAACACCCTGGCCTCTTTTCTGCTTTCGGCAGAGTTGTTCATGTTCTTTTCGAACTGCTCAAGCTCCCTGTACCACTTCTCCGATTCATCGGGTCTCATGGTCATGGATTTCAGCAGACTTGTTCCGGCGATCAGCGCCGGATCTCTGATTATTATCTCCTCGGGCAGGCTCTCATAGTGGCGTCTTAGGGCGTGGAACTGTGCGACTCCGGGATGCATGTGTGAATTTCTCACCAGAAGCTCCCAGATCTTTTCGGTCGCACCTACGTTCTCATAGAAATCAGCGGCTTCCTTGAGTTTGCCTTCCTTTTCGAACTGGACGGCTATCTTCCGATTGTTGTCGATCCTCTCATCTGCGCTCCAAAGCAGCGATCTCTTCCATCTGATGAATTCTCTTACGTCGTCCATGATCATGTATTCATCACGGCCGATACCGATCAGGAAGGAGCCCACCTTCACGCAGTAATCCAAGGTGGCGCGTGTGTTCTTATTATCCATAAGAGCATCCGCCATATCCGACGAGAATTTGGGCAGTTCACAGACTTCCAGAAGCAGCTGCCGGGCGTCTTCAGCGATCCTGTTGAAGAAGGTTTCTTCGTAGTAATGAAACAGTTCCGTCTTGATCTTTGACAGGTTTCCTCTGTTGATAGGCTCACCGTTCAGATGATGTCTGAGACACAGTTTGAGAGCGGGAGGATATCCCCTGGTCCTCTCTACCATGAGATTGGCCTCGTCTACATTCAGCGGAGTTTCGTACTGCTGGAAGAGATCGAAGATATCATCTCTGGAGAACCTGAGATCCTGATGGTCTATCCTTACGAAATCTAAATCAAAGGCAACGGATTCCAGCCAGCCCGGAAACCTGCCTCTACCTGCCAGGACAACAAAGCGACTGCCATCCTCTATCAGCTTCCTTATGTACAGTTCGCTGTCTCCATCATCGATCCAGGAAACATCATCGACCACTACGACTCCCGGCCTGATCTTATCGATCTCGGGCATTTCATTCAGTGCGCCGCTCTCGCAGGACAGTCTGAGTATGCTTCTGTTTCTGAAATAATAGTCGATCAGAGCAGTCTTGCCCCAACCGGCGTGAGCTGATATGAAGACCGGACGGAAACTCTCTTCCGCCTCTTTCATCTTACTGATGGCTTCCGTTCTTTTGATGTACACCTTTGCCTTTTCTTTGGTTTCCTTTGCCATAGTTCTCCGCTCTCTTTCCTAAATACGGAATCATCGTTGAGCAATCGTGGGGCCACAGCCCCAAGGAAGTGCTGCCACTGCCCCAAGGAAGTGCTGTCGCAGCCCCATATTGGGGCTATAGTTGAGCAATCGTGGGGCCACAGCCCCAAGGAAGCGCAGTCATAGCCTCAACGAGCGCTGCCGCAGCCCCATATTGGGGCTATAGTTGAG
>Ga0256406_1002326_pt1 | contig 27219 bp, 18 predicted proteins | sample RumenRJG_03DNA_FD_185986 | JGI IMG/M metagenome (GOLD analysis project Ga0256406, IMG submission 185986) | Bovine rumen microbial communities from Lethbridge, Alberta, Canada - RJG_03 | ecosystem: Host-associated > Mammals > Digestive system > Stomach > Rumen | place: Canada: Alberta | collected...
TGTCGAAGCTATTTGTCTTTGTCATGTGGCAAAGGTACAAACTTTATTCCTTTCTTCGTATACCACTTGGCAATATATTTTGGTTAGCCCTCCCCCTAAGGCATCCACGGACTTTTGCAACTGACCCATAGTTTCCTATGATTTCCTATAGTTTCCTATGGCTCCCTATAGCCGTCAAGGGGTGTGTCCCCCTAATCTTTACAAGGCCGCCCCGTTTTAGGGCCCCCTTTCTTATGCTGAAGGCTGTCCTCCCGTTTCGTCATCCCCCTTACCCCGGCAATCTGGCAGAACGAATCGTTCAATCAGGTCAACATGGGGTCACATTTTGTTACCTCATCCTCACCCGTCTCAATAACGTTTCTATCCAATTAGCAATGACCTTTATTCCATGATCAATTTGCATTTATGGCGGGGAAAGAAGAGTGTAATAGCTTGATGATGAGAGCATTGCAGTACTCAGCCGACGTAGGAGCGGGTTTATCCACGTCCTACCAACAGCTGACAAGATACAAAGCAAATACCCCGCAGCAGCGATGGCGGGGGATAACCCCCGTCGCTTCGGTGGATGTATGCAACACATTAATTATCAATGTGTTACCAAGGTGATAATAATTAGTATAATAATTTTTTTACTCTATAGTCTCATTTTGGCCCTCTTTGCTCCGATATAAAAACGGCCTTATGCGACGTTGCGACACTGCGACACTGCGACGCAAACCCGACTGACAATCTCTTCAATGCCTAACGTCGCAACGTCGCAGTGTCGCAGTGTCGCATAAGGTGCTTTCTAATGTCACGAAAATGCAGAATGTAAATAAAGAAGAAAATATTGATTATATTTTAAAGTGTTGATAATTAATATAATATATAATAATATAATATATTTTTACTCTATAGTCTCATTTTGGCCCTCTTTGCTCCTATATCGAAACGGCCTTATGCGACGTTGCGACACTGCGACACTGCGACGCAAACCCGACTGACAATCTCTTCAATGCCCAACGTCGCAACGTCGCAGTGTCGCAGTGTCGCATAAGGTGCTTTCTGATGTCGGGAAAATGCAGAATGTAAATAAAGAAGAAAATATTGATTATATTCAAAAGTGAAGCAGTGAATAATGGGCAGGGATTAATAAGCAATGGGCACATCCGTCCTGCGCAAACAATAAACACGCGGCAGGCGAATATTTTTTTCGCCCCTCGTAAACCATAAAGATAGAAAAATGATGTTTATCGGCCACTGTTAACAGATTTTAACGACAATAAAGGGCGGAAATTTGGAACCGGCGTTTTTGTTTGCTACCTTTGCTGACAGAAGAAGCCCTTACTAAAAACACCTTTCCCCCACGGGCGGTCCCCCACCGCTACGACAACCATATATTCCGGCAGTTCCCCCTGCCAAAACTGAAAGCCAAGATGATTTTCTATAGGGAATTATAGGAGCTATAGACACTATAGACGCTATAGGAGCTATAGACGCTATAGATCCATGAAATATAATATCGCCAAGAGAGGCGACGGTAAGAAAAAGCCGCCACCCATACGTGAGCATGAATGGCGGTTTTGAGCTAAAAGATCAATGCTGTTATGAATTGGTGACGCGCTCAAGCCATTTGGTCATTGCGGCCATCACCAGCATGCTGATGCCACAGACAATGGCGAAGACGAGCCAGCACTCCCATAACGGCAGCTTATTGTACATAAGCGGACCAAGCCACAGGAAAGCGTTGCCAACGGCGGTGGCTCCGAGCCACAGTCCCTGGCAGAGCCCCTGCAGATGCTTAGGTGCTACCTTCGATACAAAGCTCAACCCCAATGGCGAGATGAACAGCTCGGCAACGGTAAGGAAGAAATAAGTGAGGATGAGCACCCACGGACCCTCTTTTAGTCCTTCCCTCACCGATGGAGCATACGACGTGAATGTCTCGGCTGACGGATAGTTGTTGGCTATTGAGACAACCATCAGCAGGAGATAGGCCAGTCCGGCGATTCCCATACCGAGGGCAATCTTCCGCGGCGTGGTGATAGGATGCCCCGTCTTGGTGAAGTGGTTGAAGAGGAGCATTATCAGCGGTGTGAGGGCGATGACGAAGAACGGGTTCACGGCCTGCCATATCTCCGGCGGAATGGCATCGGTCTTGACGAAGTCGCGCGCGAAGAAGCTCAGGCTCTGTCCGTTCTGGTGGAACGAGAACCAGAAGAACACCGAGATGCCCAATACGGCGAAGAGGGCGTACATGCGCTGGCGGATCTCCTTGGCCATGGCCACACGCTCCTCCGGGGTGTAGTCGACATTAGCCACCGCCTCGTGGCGTCCTGGCATCGGGAACATGTGTTTCGACTTCATGAATATGGCGAGCGAAATGAGCATCATCACGACGCTGGCAATGAAACTCAGATGGATTCCGGTGTTGAAGACATCGAGATACTGCGGACAGAAGTTTGCCAGGTCAGCCACATTGCCCCCCACCTGATGTGTAAGCTCCGTAAGACTGCTGAGGTCCTTCTGACCGATATTTCCGTTGGCGTTGATATACTCATGGCAGAGTCGCGGCAGGTCGGCATTGTAGAGCCATCCGTGGCTCTTGAGCCAGAAGGAGCGCAGCACCGGAGCGATGAACGGAGCGAGCAGCGCGCCGACATTGATGAAGACGTAGAAGATCTGGAATCCGGCATCGCGCTGTCCCTGTGCCCATTTCAGCTTTTCGGGACCCTCCTTGGCAGCCTCTGCCTCGAAGTCGTCGTACATCTGTCCGACAATGGCCTGCAGATTGCCCTTGAAGAGTCCGTTGCCGCATGAGATGAGGACGAGGGCGAAGATGGTGAAGGCCAGTAGATACGAGTTGTTCTGCGGTGTGGCCATGACGGGGACTGACAGACAGACATATCCTAACGACATGATGATGAGTCCGCTCTCGATAGTACGCTGATAGTTCTGCGTGCGGTCGGCGATGATACCTCCGACAAGACTCATGATGTAGATGGCAGCGAGGAAGAATCCCGAGATAAGGCTCGACGTCTCGTCGCTAACTCCGAACTTACTGCAAAGGAAGAGCGTTAGCACGGCTATCATAATATAATAGCCGAATCGCTCACCCATGTTGCTCAGGGCGGCCTGTAGAAGACCCTTAGGATGATTTTTGAACATTTTCGATATTGTTTTTTAGTTTGTGGTTATTTGCTTAAGTCGACAAGCCATGTGGCTTTTATTACGATGTTTCCGATGTTGCTCTTCGAGAAATAATCACGTTTCGACGAGCCGTAGATATTTCCCAGACCGTAGTAGTAGCGTGCCTCGAGCATCCACCGTCCGATGTGGCTGTTGGCATATTCGAGACCTGCTCCGGCGGCAATGCCGTAGTCGAATTTATTCTCTACTTTCATCGATTCCTGCTCTACGGTGGTATTCGACCGTCCCGACTGTGCATCGAGATTCGGTGAGTCGTAGTTGCGGTCGGTACTCTCGCTGAGGAGAATGCCTATCTGCGGTCCGGCCTGGATGAAGAAGTTGAACCCGTTGTTCTCGCGTCCCCATGCCAGATGTGCGAAGACGGGAATCTGAATGTAGTTCAGTGTGCGCGAGTATTTCTCCACGGATCCGTTGGTGTTGACTACGGGGTTGTCGTTGGCATCGCGGATGTCCTCTTTCCATCCTATGGCAGCGAAGTTCACCTCACCGGCAATGGAACAGATAGTGGAGAAATACTTTTCGCTGGTGTATCGCCACGACAGTCCTCCTGTGAGACCCACGTGCTGTCCCTGCGACACACTCGGGTCGAAGCCCACACTCGACAGTGCTGCTCCGGCGTTGGCTCCTATGGAGAAGGTGTTGCGGTACTTGCCGATCTGTGCCGTCGATGTCAGCGGAACGACAATCAGCAGCGTGGTAAGGGCAAGACGGATGGGATTCTTCATTCTGTTGTATGTGGTTGAAAGATTCATTTTTGTTTTTTATGCACTAAATATATTTCACCATTGTCAATCTACCTCCTTCGACTCAGTATGTGAGGCTGTCCATGGTGCCGTCGGTCTTGAAACGGATTATCTGGAATATAGAGTTCTGGTATCCGCCTTTGCCCTCGCGCTTGAAGATGAGCCGGCTCTGCATCGGCTTGTAGCCGGTGTCCTGCTTGGCAATGCCGTTGAAGTCGGTACCGTATTTGCTGATGCCCCGGACGAAGAACATGGTGTGGTCGAAACCGAGCAGCGCCATCCGCGGAAGGCAGTCGGGGTTCATGCCTTGTCCGTAGCGGGCCTTATACTCGCGCTCGAAATTCTCCACCCTGTCCGATGTGCGGCTGAAGTAGTAGGTCGTGGGTATGTGAACATTATACTTGAAGAAGTAGCTCTCGAGGTTGGGCTGATAGATGAACCACTCGTTGTAGCCGTAAGTGGAGATGCGCAGCGACGGGTATTCTTTCTTCAGCGAGTCGAGCTTGGCGCACAGTCTCTCGAGGGGCTTGTAAGCTCCAGAGTTCAGGACGATGACGTTGGCTGTCGTCGACGAGAAGTGCTTGGCGAAATCGCCGAGGGGAGTATTGAGGTTGGTTATCTCCGGTTTTATGCCTTTCCCTTCGAGCACCTCGCGGAGGGCTTTGGTGAACGCATATTTGCCGTCGGACGGTGTATTAGTGTTGACGAATATCGGGCGGTAACCCTGAGCGAACCGCTCAATGAATGCTCCTATGCTGCGGCCGGAGAGTGCTGCGTCGTCCTGATAAATCTGATAGACGTAGGGATTTGTGGTTACATCATCGGCCGATACCGAGAACGGCATAACCAATTTTATGGCGTTTTTGCGACAGAAATCAGCGAGCGGACGCACCTGCGATGTGTATAACGGTCCGAAGATGATGTTCTGCTTGGCTATAGCCGGATTATGGGCCAGGACACTGGTGACGACCGAGTCCTTGTTGATGTTCCAGAGGTTGATTTCGGTCTTTATACCCTCCTTGCTGAGCGAGTCGAGCGCAGCCCTCACACCGCGGTAGTATTCCACCATTCGTGTGCCCTCACTGCTGTGGTCGAGGAACGGCAGCATGATGCCGATTCTGATTGTCGACAGCCTGTGAGCAGCGGGTTTGGCCGCGCTCTGCGGTGCAGTCTTTGCAGTGCTGCGAGCCGATGATTTGTCGGTGGCTGCTGTGGTCTTTGCAGGCAGAGTCTTCCCAGTGGCTGTAGAGCTCTGAGCATCATCCTTTGAATAGGGGATGAAGATTACGGCACCCTTCTTCAGCTCGTAGCCTTTCTCTCGCATCTCTGGATTGGCGTTGAGCAGTTCGTCGATAGTGATGTTATAGTTGCGGGCAATGCCGAAAACCGTCTCATGACGTTTCACCTTGTGGATGTCGCGCCACTGAGTAGTGCCCTGGGCTGATGATTCCAGGGATGTGGCTATGAGTAAGGCAGCCAAGGCTATATGAATAATATGTCTCATTATTGAATTTGGTATTTAATGAATTCAATTGCAAAAATAATAAAAAGTAGGAAATATAACGACATAAGTCTCCTTTTTTTTGTAATTTTGCCGAAAACTACAGTAGCATGACAAGAGTAAGACTATTTATCATCATTATTTTGACGACAATAATAATCCCGTCGGTAGCTGTGGGACAGAGTATCAACCCCACAGGAACATACCTCGACGACAACGGCGACTCGGTGACGATGGCCCCCGGCGACAGCTATTCGGGTTCGGCGCCATTGGCTGTCCACTTCGCTGCCAACCCCACGGACCTCGACGGCTACAGTGCTTATTACGAGTGGCGGTTCTACTCGGAGAAGGACACCTCCACCCCACTCTACACGCGTTATGATGAGAACACCGACTTCACCTTCACCCAGGCTGGCTCGTTCAGGATTTACCTCATTGCGAGGTTCACGCGGGCCGACGGCGACACTGTGGAATATACCGAGGACGACCTGGCGCCGATAACGGTGTCGATAAGCGAGAGTGAACTCGTCATGCCAAACGCGTTCTCGCCAAACGGCGACGGCATCAACGATGTCTACAAGCCCAAGACCGGCTATAAGAGTATCGTAAAGTTCGACGCGTACATCTTCAATCGCTGGGGAGTGAAACTCTTCGAATGGCATGATCCATCGACGGGATGGGACGGAACATACAAGGGAACACCTGTAAAGGACGGTACCTACTTCTGCCTCGTTAAGGCTGAGGGCGCTGACGGAAGAAAATTCAACATTAAGAAGGACGTTAACCTCCTCAGAGGCTACACTGAGGGTACTACGGTTACTCAATAGCAACGACAATGGACAACAATATACAAGTTTATGGCGCACGCGTCCACAATCTGAAAAATGTGGACGTTCTTATTCCACGCAATTCGCTGACGGTCTTCACCGGACTGTCGGGGTCGGGCAAGAGCTCGTTGGCTTTCGACACTATCTATGCTGAGGGACAGCGCAGGTATATAGAGACTTTCTCGGCCTACGCGCGCAACTTTCTCGGCGATATGGAGCGCCCTGACGTCGACAAGATTACCGGACTGAGTCCTGTCATCTCGATAGAACAGAAGACGACGAACAAGAATCCGCGGTCGACGGTGGGCACGCAGACGGAGATTTACGACTACCTCCGACTTCTCTATGCCCGCGCCGGAGAGGCTTACAGCTACACTACGGGCGAGAAGATGGTAAAATACACCGAAGAGAAAGTTGTCAGCATGATTCAGCACGACTATGCGGGGAAGAAGATACTCATCCTCGCACCGCTCGTCCGCAACCGTAAGGGCCACTATCGTGAGCTCTTCGAGCAGATGCGAAAGAAGGGCTATCTCTACATCCGCGTTGACGGCGAGGTTAAGGAGATTGTCCGCGGAATGAAAGTCGACAGATATAAGAACCACAATATTGAGGTTGTTGTCGACCGGCTGAAACTCGGTGAGATGGCTGAGGGCACCGTCGATGAGCGTCTGCGGCAGTCGGTGTCGACGGCAATGAAACAGGGCGAGGGTCTGGTGATGATTCTCGACAACGACACTAATGAGGCTAAATTCTTCTCGAAGCGGCTGATGGATCCGGTGTCGGGATTGTCATATAAAGATCCGGCTCCGAACATCTTCTCGTTCAACTCACCCGAAGGTGCGTGCCAACGGTGTCAGGGAATGGGACGAGTGAGCGTAATCGACATCGACAAGGTCATTCCCGACAAGAGCAAGAGCATTCATGACGGTGCAATTGTTCCTTTAGGGAAATACAAAAATCAGCTCATCTTCTGGCAGATAGAAGCCATTCTACAGAAGTATGGATTCACCATTAAGTCGCCGGTCGAGAAACTGTCGGACGAGGCCCTCGATGAGGTCCTCTATGGATCGCTCGAGAAGGTGCGCATCGATAAGGAAGTGGTCCACACATCGAGCGACTACTTCACTGATTTCGATGGAGTTGTAAAATATCTTCAGAGCATCTTGGAGGACGACGACAGTGCCAAGGGCAAAAAGTGGGCCGCGCAGTTCATCGCTGAGAAGGAATGCCCCGAGTGCCATGGTATGCGGCTGAATAAAGAGGCTCTGTCGTATAAGATTTGGGGCAAGAACATTGCTGAAGTAGCTAACCTCGATATTGCCGAGCTCAAGGACTGGCTCGACCACGTGGAGGAGCACATGGACGACAAGCAGAAGAAGATTGCTGCTGAGATTGTAAAGGAATTGCGGAAGCGCGTGGGCACCCTCCTCGATGTGGGACTCGACTATCTTTCGTTGAACCGTCCAAGTGGCTCATTATCAGGCGGTGAGAGTCAGCGAATAAGACTCACGACACAGATTGGCAGTCAGCTTGTCAACGTTCTTTATATCCTCGATGAGCCGAGCATCGGACTACATCAGCGCGACAACGTCAAACTCATTAACTCGCTCAAGAAGCTGCGCGATCTCGGCAATACAGTCATTGTCGTGGAGCATGACGAGGATATGATGAGAGCCGCCGACTGGATTATTGATGTGGGACCGAAAGCCGGACGAAAAGGTGGAGAAATCGTATTCCAGGGCACTCCAGCTGATATGCTGAAGACTCACACGCTGACAGCTCAATATCTCAACGGCGAAAAGAAAATAGAAGTTCCGGCTCAGCGGCGTAAGGGCAACGGCAAGAGCATTACGCTCCACGGATGCCGTGGCAACAACTTGAAGAATATTGATGTAGAGTTTCCTCTCGGCGAACTCATCGTTGTCAGCGGTGTGTCGGGGTCGGGAAAGAGCACCCTCATCAACGACACCCTGCAACCGATTCTTTCGCAGCATTTCTATCGCAGTCTGAAAGCTCCATTATCGTACGGCAGTATCGATGGAATCGACAATATTGATAAGGTTGTCAACGTAGACCAGAGTCCTATAGGGCGGACTCCGCGCAGCAATCCAGCTACATATACTGGCGTATTCACCGACATCCGTCAGCTTTTCGTAGAACTCCCTGAGGCTAAGATAAGAGGTTACAAGCCCGGTCGATTCTCGTTCAACGTCAAAGGCGGACGTTGTGAGGCCTGCGGAGGCAACGGCTACCGCACCATCGAGATGAATTTTCTGCCCGATGTGACCGTTCCTTGCGAGGTTTGTCAGGGCAAGCGCTATAACCGTGAGACTCTTGAAGTGAGATACAAGGGCAAATCCATCGCCGACGTACTCGATATGACGGTGAATATGGCTGTGGAATTCTTTGAGAATGTTCCGAATATTCTACAGAAGATAAAGACTCTCCAAGATGTCGGGTTGGGATATATCAGGCTCGGACAGAGCTCTACTACCCTTTCCGGCGGTGAGAGTCAGCGCGTGAAGCTTGCCACGGAACTATCGAAACGTGATACCGGTCGCACACTCTATATCCTCGACGAGCCAACGACGGGACTCCACTTCGACGATATCCGCGTTCTCATGGAGATTCTTCAGAAGTTGGTCGACCGTGGCAACACGGTGATAATCATTGAGCATAACCTCGACGTAATAAAACTTGCCGACCATATTATCGATATGGGACCCGAAGGAGGAAGAGGCGGCGGACAAGTGGTTGTCAGCGGAACACCCGAAGAGGTTGCTGCAAGCGGTCTCGGATTTACATCGAAGTTCCTCAAGAAGTATGTTTAGATGTCTTGTGGTTTCAATAGAATATGATGCAGATGTTTTCGATTTCATCGGAATCAAGCTATGGAATTTCCCGATTTCATCGGAATCAAGCTATAGAATTTCCCGATTTCATCGAAATCAAGCTATGGAATTTTCCAATTTACATTGGAATAAAACTATAGAATTGGAATAAAACTATAGAAGTTTCAGAATTCATCGAGATTAATCTTCAGCGATTCTGATTTATAAGGGAATTGTCTATGGTTCCGGCCTTCCACACAACATCACGGAAGGTCGGAATCATAGTTTTAGTACAGAATCATTCCGTCGGCACAGTCCTCTTTAGAACCGTGAGCTCAAAGTCCTTACCGACACTTATCCCGTTAGAGCTCAGAATGTCGACAACGGTGTCGTAGGCCATAGCTGGATTATTGTTTTTGTCGCTCAGATGGCACAGCCACACGTGTTTCAGTCTGCTTGACGCAAACTCAGCAAGAGCCTCTCCACACGCTTTGTTGCTAAGATGACCGTTGGGCCCTAAGATGCGGCTCTGAAGAACCAATGGATAAGGGCCATTCTTGACCATCTCAACGTCGTGATTGGCCTCAATAACGAGGTAATCGGTGTCGCTGATTATCGGCCCCATCTCTTCCGTAATATGTCCGCAGTCGGTGATGATGGTAAACACCTCACCGTCAGCCACAATCTTGTAGCCCACGTTGTCGGAACTGTCGTGTGGCACATTGAAAGCCATTACCTCGAAACTGCCAATCTGCACCTTGTTGTTCTTCTCAATAGTCTTAGCAAGAATGGGCTCTATCTTCTTCTTCACCATCCAGTTTCTTTTCACTCCTTTGTGAACCAAATCTGTGGCCCACACCGGTATATGATAGGTGCCGCTCATCGACCCCACCGATTTTATGTGGTCGGCATGGTCGTGGGTGAGCAGAATGTTGTGAATGGTGCCGATGTTGATTCCGTAGTCGGCGAAGTACTTCTTCAACTTTCTTATTCCTACGCCAACATCTATTAATAGAGCATCGTCGCCCGACGACAGCAGATAGCAGTTTCCGCTGCTGCCACTACCAAAAGAGATGAATTTCATTCCCGTTTAAATGATTAAAATAAGGCTGGCTCCTTGCGGAGTCAGCCCTACGATGCAAAGTGTGATGAAAAATCCCGCCAAAATGATTGTGAGTATGGCGGAATGGGATTAATCTTACTTATTGTTCTTCTCCATGTCAGCCTTCAGCTTAGCAAGAACGTCGAGATCGCCGAGGCTTGTACCAGCCTGTACGTTCTCAATCTTCGGAGTGTCGTTCTTGTGAGCCTTGTGCTCGTGACGTGGCTTGTAGTCGTCCTTGACATCCTCGAATGTGCGAGAATGAGAGAGGATGATGCGACGAGTATCCTTAACGAACTCGATGACGACGAATGGCAGATGCTCACCGAGCTGTGCCTGTGTGCCGTCCTGCTTAACGAGGTGCTTAGGAGTAGCGAAGCCCTCACCACCCTCATCGAGAGTGATAACTGCGCCCTTGTCCATCGACTCAGTGATTGTTCCCTCGTGAACAGAGCCCGGAGTATAGATGCTCTCGTACTTGTCCCAAGGATTCTCCTCGAGCTGCTTGTGGCCGAGGCTCAGACGACGGTTCTCCTTGTCGATCTCGAGAACGACAACGTCGATGTCGGCACCAACCTTTGTGAACTCTGATGGGTGCTTGATCTTCTTGGTCCAAGAGAGGTCGCTGATGTGGATAAGACCGTCAACACCTTCCTCGAGCTCTACGAAGATACCGAAGTTAGTGAAGTTGCGGACCTTAGCAACATGCTTAGAACCAACAGGATACTTAACCTCGATAGTCTTCCAAGGATCCTCCTTGAGCTGCTTCAGACCGAGGCTCATCTTGCGCTCGTCGCGGTCGAGGCTCAGGATGACAGCCTCTACCTCGTCGCCAACCTTAAGGAACTCGTTGGCTGAACGCAGATGCTGGCTCCAAGACATCTCAGAGACGTGGATAAGTCCCTCAACACCCGGCTGAATCTCAACGAATGCGCCGTAGTCGGCCATGACAACAACCTTACCGTGAACGTGGTCACCAACCTTGAGGTTTGGATCGAGGCTGTCCCATGGGTGCGGTGTGAGCTGCTTCATACCGAGAGCGATACGCTTCTTCTCCTCGTCGAAGTCAAGGATAACGACCTTAATCTTCTGGTCGAGCTCTACAACCTCATGAGGATCGCTTACGCGACCCCAAGAGAGGTCTGTGATGTGGACGAGTCCGTCGACACCACCGAGGTCGACGAATACACCGTAAGAGGTAATATTCTTGACAGTACCCTCGAGGATCTGACCCTTCTCCAGGTGAGAGATAATTTCTTTGCGCTGTGCCTCGAGCTCGGCCTCGATGAGAGCCTTGTGAGAGACGACAACATTGCGGAACTCCTGGTTGATCTTGACAACCTTGAACTCCATAGTCTTGCCTACGAATACATCGTAGTCGCGTATTGGGTGGACGTCAATCTGTGAGCCCGGAAGGAATGCTTCGATGCCGAATACATCGACAATCATACCGCCCTTAGTACGGCTCTTGATGAAGCCCTGAATAACCTCGTCGTTCTCCAGAGCCTCGTTGATCTTCTCCCAGCTCTTCTGCAGACGAGCCTTGCGGTGAGAGAGAATCAGCTGACCCTTCTTGTCCTCCTGGCTCTCAACGTAGACCTCTACCTTGTCGCCCGGCTTCAGATCAGGGTTATAACGGAACTCTGCTGCAGGAATAATACCATCGCTCTTGTAGCCGATGTTGACGACTACCTCTTTCTTGTCGACGGAGATAACTGTTCCCTCGACAACCTGGTGCTCCTGAATCTTCTTCAGAGTCTCGTCGTAGGCCTTCTCCTGGTCTTCTTTGCTGGTTTCTACTTTACCGCCATTCTCGAACTCGTCCCAGTCGAAATCGGCTAAGGGCTGAACGTTCTTGACGTCTTCTAAATTTGCCATAAATGTTTAATAAAAAATTTTTAATTAATAAAGTTAGACTTTATATTGATAATTAATGATGTAAAGGCACTATTTGCCTTACGGGGCGCAAAGGTACTAATATTTTCTGAAACTCAACTACTTATTTTGTATTTTTTCTAAGAAAACTGCATTTTTCTCCGTTTGTTCCCCTTTTTCGGCCGTTCTTCATTAATTTCCTCATCATAAAGGACTTATATTGTCCGATGGCTGGAACATCCCGACGGATCCCTACCTATTTATATTATCACTTATGGTAGCTGCTACCGAAACAACGACACATTCCGATGTGATGCCTTACATTCGTGATGAAGTTTATCAGAGGTGATGATTAAATGTAAAGAATTATCCGGTCTTAATCGAATTTCATTTATTTCGGTTATGTGCTGATTCACAATGACTTACAAATTCGGCCTGTTTTGCGTTGCGAAACGGTCCGTTTTAGAGTGCGGAACGGTCCGTTTCATGAGCCGAAATGGACCGTTTCGCAATGCAAAATGGCATCAATCACAATGCTGTAATGAAAATTCATATCATTCACTTGGTCTGCTGCGGAATGCCGCGGTCTCCGTTCACCCCAGCACTGTCGGCCGTAACCATTGTATTTAATCTCTATTTACCTACAGCATCAGCCCTTGTTATTGTCTTTCGACCTCGATTTTTTCGACACGATCAGCCGCTGCCATAGCCATGTTCTCTACTTTCGGCTTCTTTTATCCGTTGCCGCAGCTTTTGTTTTCTTGCTGCTGGTGCGCTTCTTAGCCGCTTTCTTCTTTATTCCGAAGAGGTCCAGGATGTTGCTGAAGTCCTTTTTCAGCACAAAGCCGACACCCTGTGTGTTGAGCGAGTTCCTCGTGAAGTATCTGTCGTTGGTCTGGTTATACACCCTAAGAGAGATATTTCCATTCGGTGTGAGCAAATATCTGAGGTCGAAATCGCCGATGAACGACGAGTTGTTCGTTGTCACCTTATCGCGATAACCGAACTGTCCTTGGAAGAACAGACGGTTGTTGAGCATGCGGCCGGAGAGCAGTCCCTCATATTCGGCGTCGCTGAAACCCTCGTCACCGGTGGAGATGTTGGCCCCGATATTCCAGTTGGTGTTGTGGACGACGCTCGACAGTATCGACGACAACTGCTGCGAGAGCGTTCCCGAAAGGACACTCTGCATCGCCAACGATGTCTGATTCTGCGATGCCTCACGCTCTACCTCAGCATTGTTGTTTCCCGGATTATAGAAGCGTCCGACGGCAAGCAGATAGAGAACTTGCTGGTTTAGGTCGTCCTCCGAGTTGATTACCGAGCGCACCATCTGCTGCACATCGGTGGAGAGCGTCGGGAAGTCGATGCCGAAGGTTATTGTCGGTTTCTGCGGTGTGCCGATAATATTCATCAGACAGTTCACGCGGATGTTTGACGATGTAAAGCTGCGTCCCATCTGCAAGTCGGAAAGACTCACGCCATTGACCGTATATTGCGCTTTGAGGTTCAACCGTGCGTCGAAAGGATTGCCACCGAAGACCACCGACGACCCCTGCTGAAACTCGAAAGCTTTCTTTACGAGGTTCTGAATGGTCATCGTATATTTGCCATATTCCACATTGTAGTTGCCGAACATCTGGAAAGCGCCCTTATTAAAATATGTGGCTCTCACGACACCATCGCCGTGGAAATCCATGTGGTCGCCAGTTGTCTCGTCCATCAGCACCCGCAGTGTGAAGTCGGGGGTGGTGTTGACAATAAGATTCATGACGAGATCGCCGGGAATATCGTCGTCGTCATCATCGTCAGTGCCCTTACGCCCCGGGGCACCGCTCAGCCCCTGCGATTCCACAGCAAAAGTGCTGTCGGTCTTCGGTGTCACATCATTCCAGTGGATGAACGAGTTGTCGTCGAGCGACCCGCTGTATCCAGCGTCGTACTCCATGAACGACTTGCCAACAGGGGTGATATTGGCGTTGATGGTTGTCTCCCCCGCCCTTCCAATGATATCGCAGTGGCCCTTGCCGTAGATGACACCGCGGAATGTCCTGTCGTCGAACTCCGGAAGATTGAGACACAGCAGGTTATCGGCATCGAGATGAATGTCGAACGTCAACTTGTGGAGCTCCTTGTGATGGATTGCTCCCGTAACGATTCCGATGTGGCCGTCGCGGTCGTAAACGGTGTCGTTGGCAAACTCAATCTCGTTTGGAACCATGTGTATGAGCGACTTACGCATGGTGTAGGTCGTATTCGTCTGCTTTATGGTTATATCGCCGTTGCCATAGACATCGCCCTCAAGATTGACATGCGACAGGTCGCCAAAGATGCGGCACCAGCCGTCGCCGGTGGCTTTCACATCCTTCATAACAGCTCCGGCAAAACCCTCGAGAAACTGCAGTTTGGTGCCGTGAACCATCATCGGGAGGTCGATGTAATTGTCCTTTATCGACACGTAGCCGTTGATGTCGGTATAACAGCCGGGACCATCGTCGGCCGTCGAGTTTATCGTTATCCGACCCGTCGAGCTGTCGTAGTTGGCTTTGGCATGGAGAGTGCCGAATTCACCGCCCTGGAACCGGAAATCGGCAACGTCGAAGTCGGCGTAGGCCTTGGGATTCTTGAAGAACGACTTCACATATCCCTTACCCGTCACGTTGCCGGTGAACGTAACTGAATTGAATCCCACGATGTCGAGGACATACTTCAAGTCGATATTTCGGAAGTCGACGAGTAGAGAGTCGTTCTCGTGGCCGCTCGTCTGACCATTGACCGTAACATACTGATTGCCGTTTGAAACCACGAAATGATCGATGTTCAGACGATTGTGCTGATAGTCGAAGTGCGACGGTTGAACCGACAGATGGATTGTGTCGAAGACCTCCTCCGACGGCAGTATGTCGACGCTGGCACCAAGTCCATTCGACGAGGTACTGAACAGTCGCGCCTTGGCATGGATATTGCCATAATTGTGGGTACCGGCTTTCAAATCCCAGTTGGCGTTGATCCGCACATTATCGTCGAAAACATCGGCATTCAACGCTAATGCAAGAGGTGAACCGTTGTCGTTAACACGCTGACCTCTAACATGTAAGAGCAGACCACGACCGATGCCGCTCGCGGCATCGTCCGGTGCATCGGACAGATTCGACTTTGAGCCGAGATTAACTTCAACATCCTTTATGCGATTGCCATTGTAAACAACGTCGGGAGCCGAAAGATTGAAGTTGATGTCGTTGGCCGCATCGTTAACCGCTCCACGGAAATCGACCGGACCATTGACGTTCAGCTGAATACCGAACAACTGGCGAAGGAGCTGTGCGCTGGCCATTCTGCCATAGAATGAGTAGCTGCTGCCCGATGGCTTATGACCGGAACCGATAACGCTCGGCAGATCCCGGCCCACGACACTGGCGATACTGTTGGGAATATTCTGATAGTCGAAGATGCCTTTTATATGAAATTCGCCGAAATCACCGATGATATCAGCACTGCGCTTGTTAAAATTATTGCTAACGGCAGTGTGCAGATTACTGATGTTGCAGTTCGTTCCACCACCGATGGCCGAAAAGTTGGTGACATCGAGTGTTCCGTTCAGATGATTGAGGTCAGCACCTGCAAGATTAGCTTTAGCCGTCAGCGAGAATGTTCTGTCGCCCAAGGCATTAGTCAGTTTCAGTCGGTTGGGATTGAAATTTCTTACTTCCACCGTAGCCTTAACATTATTACGGCTCACCATTCCGTCGACCGTCAGCTTGCCGTTAGGGTCGTTGATGGAGGCCTTACCCGCAAAAGCAGCGTTGGCGAGTGTGCCGTCGACGGCAATATTGCGGTAGCTGTAGCCCTTATAATCGAATCGGCCGACGAGTCCTTTGGCCGTGACCTCAAGAGCTGTGAACTTGAATGGCGACGGGATTCGGCCCTTGGCGCTGACGTCGGCAACCACCATTCCGAAGTCGTCGTTGTCGAGAATCCTCCCGAGGTTAATTCCCGGAGTCTTGACAGCGGCATCGAAAGCGGGTCCCGACATGTAGGCTTTGAACGTCACATTGCCAGCTGCCGACCGCAGAAGTCCCTCGGCTGCCAACCGTCGGCCTTGTCCTGAGGCTTTACCCGACAGTGTGAAATCGCCGAGATTGACCAATTCCTTCGGGAGGTTGATTTTATGACGTTGGAGATTCCTTGCCACATATTTGATTCCATCGGCACTCGTCTTTAGCTGTGAGGCAACAAACGACCACTGCGGATGGTGTGCGAGATTATCGACACGGCCTTTACCTCGAACGATAATGCTCTGATCGTCAGTGGATATTCTTAACCGCGTTAAATCAACACTGCTACCAGTGCCCCTGACCTTAGCCTCGATGTTGAAGCGATTGGAGAATCCGCGGAGCGTGGGGTCGAGGAATCCCAAATCAGAGGGAGCCACGGTGCTGCGTTCGAGGGTGGCGCTGAAGCTCAGCGACCGTCGGTCCACTGACTTGCCCTTCATCTTGTAGTCGGCTCTTACCAACGGCAGGGAGATGTCGGTGCGTGGCAGCGAGAGCTTAAAGTCGGTGGCTACAGCCGAACGGCGGTCGACCTTCAACCGGAATTCAAGATTGCGTAAGTCGAGCCCCGACTGCTCCTTGAACGACAGACGGTTTATGGCTGCATCGAGACTGTTATCGGTGATGTGGTTGATTAGTATGTGCGCACTTAAATTACTTATTGTCAAGTGGTTGACATCGAGCGATTCAAGTTTTTTCTTCGAGTAGTCGTTCCATCTCACTTTACCATTTCTTATCACAAGCGATGATATGCGCAGGTCGAGTGGAGTGTGCGTCGATGAATTCTTCGATTTCAGCGAGTCGACGACAAACTGGAAATTCGTTTGTCCGTCGGCCTTCTGCTTATACATATTGGCGTCGACACCGAAGAGCTGCGCCGACGAGATGGAAATGCGTTTTTCGAGGAGTGGGATGATATCCACCTTTGCCGCCAATCGTGTGGCGAAGAGCATGGGCTTGTGCTGTTGGTCATAAATATGGACATCATCGATGACGATACGATTGAGGAATCCGATATCCACGCGCCCTATCTCCACCCTCGTTCCGAGTTTTCCGGCCAGTGCCGAAGCTATCTCCGAGCCGACGATGCCCTGAACGTATGGAATATGAAGTAGAATGGTGACGAGTAGAAACAAACCCGCCACGGTCCATAATATATAATTAACTATCTTCTTAATTAGTCGCATTTAAAAGCCAACAAAGGCAGCGCAAATATTCGAAATTGCTGCATTGAGTTTGCAAAGCTACAAAACTTTTAATAAAATAGGAAAATATTAGGCCAAAAAGCACCATCATTACGTTTTTTTTTATATTTTTGCAGCAACTATTCGTTAGCAAGTAAGATTTATTATCAACTAATTGACCAAAAATATGGTAAATGTTATCAAGTTACACAAAGGCTTGGACATTCGACTGAAAGGAGCTGCAGAGGATTCGACGTTCTCTGCTGGCACCGTCAGCCATTATGCTTTGCAGCCCGGCTCTTTCGTTGGTCTCACCCCGAAAGTAGTTGTCAAGGTTGGCGACAAAGTGCTTGCCGGAGATCCTTTGTTTGTAAACAAGCAGTGTCCCGAGGTCCGTTTTGCCTCACCTGTTAGTGGAACGGTCACAGCCGTTGTCCGTGGCGACCGCCGCAAGGTTCTCGCGGTGGAGATTGATGCCGACGCTGAGCAGAAGTATCACGACTTTGGCAAGAGCGACCCCGCGAGTCTCGATGCCGAAGGAGTGAAGAAGGTGCTTCTCGAAGGCGGTTTATTCGGATTTATCAATCAGTTGCCTTATGCCGTGTCGACGACTCCCGCCACCGCGCCTAAGGCAATTTTCGTTTCGGCGCTCCGCGACATGCCCCTCTCTGCCGACTTCGAGATGGAGCTCAAGGAGCCGTCGGCAGCCTCCGACTTCCAGTGCGGTCTCACTGCTCTGTCGCGCATTGCTCCCGTCCACCTCGGTGTGGGCCGTCATCAGCAGGCCGACGCTCTATTGAACGCCCGCGACGTCGACATCAATGTCTTCGACGGTCCTTGTCCTGCGGGCAACGTCGGGGTTCAGGTTAACAATATCGACCCCGTCAACAAGGGCGAAGTGGTGTGGACCGTCGACCCCACGGCCGTCATCTTCTTCGGCCATCTGTTCAACACCGGTAATGTCGATATGACCCGTACCATCGCTGTCGCCGGCAGCGAGATGAAACAGACGGGATATGCCCGCGTAAAGGTCGGTGCAAAGATCTGTGAGGTCCTCGGCGATAATGTCAAGACCGACCGCCACGTGCGCCTCCTCGACGGCAATCCGCTCACTGGTTGCAAGACCACGGCCGATGGCTACCTCGGTGCCCACACCTCGGAGATTACGGCCATTCCTGAGGGCGACGACGTCAACGAGTTTGCCGGTTGGATAATGCCGCGGCTCAAGGAATTCTCAACGTCGCACAGCTATTTCAGCTGGCTCTTCGGCCGCAACAAGCAGTACGATCTCGACGCACGCATCAAGGGTGGTGAGCGCCACATGATAATGAGCGGTGAGTACGACCGTGTGCTGCCAATGGACATCTACGGCGAGTACCTCATCAAGGCCATCATCACCGGCGACATCGACAAGCAGGAGCAGCTCGGCATCTATGAGGTTAGTCCTGAGGACTTTGCGCTTGCCGAGTTCGTCGACAGCTCGAAGTTGCCCTTGCAACAGATTGTCCGTCAGGGTCTCGACACACTGAGAAAGGAAAATGCATAAAAAATCTCGAAAGTCAGAATACAGAATATATGAGTCTTAGAAATTATCTTGATAAGATACGCCCGAAGTTCGAAGAGGGAGGAAAGCTCCACGCTTTCAAGAGCGTCTACGATGGATTCGACTCTTTCCTCTACGTTCCTTCGGAAACATCGAAGAGCGGTGCGTCCATCCACGACGCCATCGACTCGAAGCGTATCATGAGCATTGTGGTAATAGCAGTTTTGCCGGCGATGCTCTTCGGAATGTACAATATAGGATATCAGAATGCTGTCTACGCCGGCAAACTTGCTGACGCTACATTCTGGGGAATGTTCTTCTACGGATTCCTCGCGCTGCTGCCAAATATCCTCGTGTCTTACATCGTGGGCCTCGGAATAGAATTTGCGTGGGCACAATGGAAGAAGGAGGAGATTCAGGAGGGCTATCTCGTGTCGGGAATACTCATCCCGCTCATTCTTCCGGTGACGATTCCTCTGTGGATGCTCGCCCTGGCAGTGGCCTTCTCGGTAATCTTCGCCAAGGAAATCTTCGGTGGAACGGGAATGAATATCTTCAACCCCGCTCTCGTGGCGCGCGCGTTCCTCTTCTTCAGTTATCCGAGCAAGATGACCGGCGACATCAGCGTGTGGGTATCGCAGAAGTCCATCTGCGGACTCGGATTCAATGTCGGTCAGATTCCCGACGGTCTCACCACGGCCACTCCTCTCGGACAGATGGCACAGGGAGCCGCTGTTCCGTTCAATACCGACTGGGTGACGGGCCTCATCCCCGGTTCCGTCGGCGAGACATCAATCATCGCCATAGCCATCGGAGCCGTCATTCTGCTCTGGTGCGGAATAGCAAGCTGGAAGACCATGCTCAGCGTCTTCGTCGGAGGTGGTGTCCTTGGAGCCATCTTCAATGCCACCGGCTCTCTGTCGCTGCCGTGGTATGACTATCTCACCCTCGGTGGATTCGCTTTCGGTGCCGTATTCATGGCCACCGACCCTGTGACGAGTGCACGCACCGAAACGGGAAAGTGGATTTACGGATTCCTCATCGGTGCCATGGCCGTCATCGTGCGTGTCCTCAACGCCGGCTATCCTGAGGGAATGATGCTTGCAATACTCTTGGGTAATATGTTCGCACCGCTGATCGACTACTGCGTCGTAGAGCGCAACATCAGCAAACGCGCTAACCGCTTAAAAAACAAATAAGGAGGAGAGCATATGAAAACTAACAGCAATTCATACACAATAATTTATTCTACCATTCTCGTAGTAATTGTGGCATTCCTCCTGGCTTTTGTCTTCCAAGCACTGAAACCGGCGCAGGATGCCAACGTAGCCCTCGACCAGCAGAAGCAGATTCTCTTTGCCCTCAATCAGGACCGAAAGATGAGCGACAGCGAGGCCAAGGCTAAATATAAGCAGCTCATCGTTGCCGACGACATTATCGATGCCGACGGCCACGTGGTCACCAAGGGCAGCCAGGGTGGCACTGAAGCGGGCTTCAAGCTCAACAGCAAGGATGCCAAGGAAGGACGGCTGGCCCTCTACCGCTGCAACGTCGACGGCAAGGTGAAATATGTCATACCCGTCTACGGCAACGGACTGTGGGGACCCATCAGCGGATATATAGCCATCAACGACGACAAGGCAACGGTCTTCGGCGCTTACTTCAATCATGAGAGCGAGACAGCCGGACTCGGTGCCGAAATCAAGGACAACGCTCAGTGGCAGGCTCAGTTCAAGGGCAAGCACCTCTTTGCCTCCGACCCCCAGAAGATTGCCCTCTCCGTTGTCAAGCATGGCACCGCGCAGGGCGATAATCAGGTTGACGGTGTCACAGGAGCAACCCTCACGTCGAACGGTGTCTCCGAGATGCTGAAGGCTGACAAGGGCGGACTCCAGCCATACGTTAAATTCCTTAATCAGAAGTAATCATGAGCTTATTTTCAAAACAGAATAAAAAGGTATTTACCGAGCCGCTGAACATCAACAACCCTATCATGGTTCAGGTCCTCGGTATCTGTTCCTCGCTGGCCGTCACCTCACAGCTGAAGCCGGCAATAGTCATGGGACTGGCCGTGACCATCATCACAGCCTTCTCAAACGTAATCATCTCGCTCATCCGCAACACCATACCGAACAGAATCCGAATCATCGTGCAGCTCGTCGTCGTGGCAGCTCTCGTTACCATCGTCAGCCAGATTCTCAAGGCCGTGGCCTACGACGTCAGCGTGCAGCTATCGGTCTACGTCGGACTTATCATCACCAACTGTATCCTCATGGGACGTCTCGAGGCCTTCGCCATGACCAACAAGCCGTGGCCGAGCTTCCTCGACGGTATCGGCAACGGACTCGGCTACGCCATGATTCTCGTCATCGTAGGAGCCTTCCGCGAATTCTTCGGCCGTGGATCCCTCCTCGGATTCCAGATAATCCCCAAGAGCGTCTGCGACGCAGGATGGAACAACGGAATGATGACCATGCCGGCAATGGCACTCATCCTCCTCGGATGCGTGATATGGATTCACCGGGCTTATTTTGTCAAGGATGATAAATAACAGCAAAAAACTGAAAAAGTAATATGGAACACATTATAAATCTTTTCATAAGGTCGATATTCGTCGACAACATGATCTTCTCATTCTTCCTCGGCATGTGCTCGTTCCTTGCCGTATCGAAGAACGTCAAGACATCGCTCGGACTCGGACTCGCCGTGACCTTCGTCCTCGTTATCACCGTCCCCGTCGACTATCTCCTTCAGACCAAAGTGTTGGGACCTAACTGCCTCATGGAGGGTGTCGACCTCTCATACCTTAGTTTCATCCTCTTCATTGCCGTCATCGCCGGTATAACACAGATTGTCGAGATGGCTGTCGAGAAGTATTCTCCATCGCTCTACGGTGCCCTCGGCATCTTCCTGCCACTTATCGCCGTCAACTGCGCCATCATGGGTGCGTCGCTCTTCATGCAGCAGCGCATAGGACTCGACCCCGCAAGCACACAGTATATCGGCTCCGTATGGGATTCCATCGCCTATGCCTTCGGATCTGGACTCGGATGGACACTCGCCATCGTCTCCATGGGTGCCGTCAGAGAGAAAATGCAGTATTGCGATGTGCCAAAACCACTCCAGGGCTTAGGCATCACCTTCATCACCGTAGGACTCATGGCCATGGCTATGATGTGCTTCTCGGGTATCAAACTTTAAAATCATAACACAGAAGAAAAGAATATGGGACAATTCATATTTGCAAGTATAGGGGTATTCCTCATTACTATTCTGCTGCTTGTCATCATACTTCTCATCTGTAAGAAGTATCTCTCCCCGAGCGGCAACGTCACCATTACCATCAACGGCGACAAGAAACTGAACGTGGCCCAGGGCGAATCGCTCATGGCCACACTCAACGAGAACGGTATCTACCTTCCATCGGCATGTGGCGGAAAAGCCAGCTGCGGACAGTGCAAGGTGCAGGTCCTCGAGGGCGGCGGCGAGATTCTCGACTCTGAGCGCCCACACTTCACACGCAAGCAGATAAAGGACCACTGGCGGCTCGGATGTCAGACAAAGGTCAAGGGCGACTTCAAAATCAAGATTCCAGAGAGCATCCTCGGCGTAAAGGAATGGGAGTGCACCGTCATCTCAAACAAAAACGTATCGAGCTTCATCAAGGAGTTCAAGGTGGCACTGCCTCCCGGCGAGCACATGGACTTCATGCCGGGATCATACGCTCAGATACGCATCCCTGCCTACGATACCATCGACTACGACAAGGACTTCGACAAGAACGACATCGGAGAGGAATACATTGGAGCATGGAAGAAGTTCGGACTCTTCACCCTCAAGGCACACAACCCCGAGCCTACCGTTCGAGCCTACTCCATGGCCAACTATCCCGACGAGGGCGACATCATCATGCTCACCGTACGTATCGCGTCGACACCGTTCAAGCCGCGCCCACAGGTGGGATTCCAGGATGTGCCCACAGGAATAGGATCATCCTACATCTTCTCACTCAAACCCGGCGACAAGGTGATGATGAGCGGGCCTTACGGCGACTTCCATCCTAACCTCACATCGGGCAAGGAGATGATTTGGATTGGTGGTGGAGCAGGAATGGCACCGCTGCGCGCGCAGATTATGTATATGACCAAAACACTCAACTGCCGCGACCGCGAGCTTCACTTCTTCTATGGAGCACGAAGCCTTACAGAGGCCTTCTTCCTCGAGGACTTCTGGGAACTGGAGAAGGAATTCCCCAACTTCCATTTCCATCTGTCGCTCGACCGCCCCGACCCGAAGGCCGACGCTGCCGGTGTGAAGTACTACGCCGGGTTCGCCGTCAACTGCATCCGCGACACATATCTCAAGGACCACGACGCACCGGAGGACTGCGAGTACTACCTTTGCGGACCTCCAATGCTCATCAAGACCGTCACAGAATATCTCGACTCCCTCGGCGTTGAGCCCGAGTCGATAATGTACGACAACTTCGGGTAACAGTCCCGCATATCTTGTAATTATCTCATAATTATCCGAAAAATCATCTCATAATTATCCGAAAAAAATATTTCATAATTATCCGAAAAATCATCTCATAATTATCCGATAATTTATTCATCACCCCCATAACCCCGAAAGCCACTGACCAACCTCAGTGGCTTTCGCCGTTAGTAGAGGAGCGGTCAGTGGCTTTCATTGTCAGTGGCTTTCGCCGTTAGTAGAGGAGCGGTCGGTGGCTTTCATTGTCAGTGGCTTTCGTTGTTAGTGCTTTGTCCCTTGCAGGGGCTTTTCTTTCTCACATACAGCTGGTCAGACCGAGGGTCGTGGCGATGGCGGTGAGGATGGAGATAATCATGTTGATGACCATCTTCCAGGTGTCTTTCTTGTTGTCTAATGACATAGGATTCGTGGATTTTTAGTTAAACAATGTGGTTCTGAGGTGGGCGGCCGAGGTTTTTTTTTTCTATAGCTTCTATAGCTTCTATAGCTTCTATAGAATCATTAGCCCCTCAGCCGCCCCTCGCTTAAACTCCCTCGTTAGGGCTTGTGCCGGAGCCGCCGCCGGTTGAGCTGCCGGAGCCGGAGGTGGATCCGCCGTGGGTAGAACCGCCGACGGCCGATCCCTCATCAGTTGAACCGTCATCGGCCGAGCTGCCGGTGCCCTTGCCGGGGTCGTAGACTTCGGCCTCCTGGAGCCTCGCGGCGTCGGAGAGCTCCTTGCGGGTGAATTTGCCGGTGGAGCGGGCACGGAGATGGGCCGACTGGATGTAGGCGGTGCTGAACTTATCGGCACTCGGGGCACCGGCGCAGGTGAGGCCCACGGAGAAGATGGCGAGGTCGGGAATCTTCACGGCGTTGCCCTCGAGGACGAGCTCGTGGATGCATTTCACCATATCGGTCAGCACGCCAAGGATGGCACCGCTCGAGTAGGGGGTGTGGTGGTTGGCCATGTGCTCAGCGAGCTGAGCGAGGTTGATGGTCTGGTTGACGACGGCGCGGGCATACCAAAGGCCTTTGGATGCGAGGCGCGGGTTGTTGTTTTGATAAATCATGTAGCGTAGCATAGGCGGAATATTTTTAGTTAGCAATTAGTAATTAGCAATGAGCAATTAGAATTAGCAATGAGCAATGAGCGATTAGCAATGAGCTATGCTGAGGCTGCTCGGTTCTGATCTCTTTTTGTTTACACTGCAAAGATACTATACAATTATTCCATTTCCAAATCCGGGGCTTCTATTGCAGTTAAAATCTGTTAACAACAAGCCATAAACCTCATTTTCCTGAATTTATGGTTTGCGCGGGGCGTAATTATTATTCGTTCAATGTATATATATCGTTTGGCAAGAGTGGCTCCTAATTGCTCATTACTCACTGCTCACTGCTCATTAATCACTGCTCATTAATCACTGCTCATTGCTCACTGCTCATTGCTCATTACTCACTGCTCACTGCTCACTGCTAATTGCTCATTGCTAATTGCTCATGCGCTACACTGCTACACCGCTACACCGCTACATAAGGCCGATACAGACATGCAACGAGAAAAACACAAGAAATGAGACTATAGAGTAAAAATATATTATATTATTATATATTATATTATTATTTAATATATTAATTATTAGTGTTTTATATTATCTGCGTGAAATATCTTATTATTTTACAAAAACGTTGTTTCCGACATGCGATAGCTATAAATGTAGCGGTGTAGCGGTGTAGCAGTGTAGCGGATGAGGAAGGAAAGAAAAAGGGCGGGGAGTTGGTGAGTTCGGAAAAAGGTTGTATATTTGCAGGTCGAAAGAAAGCATCATCCAATATGGAAGAAAATCAGAAAAAAGTTATCATAGAGAAAGGAAAGGAGTATTTCCGCAGCATCATTATTCCGGCTCACTTGAAGAATGTCGAGAAGCTCCAACTGAAGAGTTTCAAAGTCAATCCGTTCCTTGTGAACTACTTGGCCTCGTTCCTCTGTGGCGACACGAGTTCGCTGTCTCTTGCCAAGGCTCTGATTTATCCGCGCATCCTCGGCACGAGCATCAACACCAGTTTCGGTCAGAACCTGCAGGTGTTCATCTCATCACTGGCAGAGGTTGCCGGCAAGGCATCGGGTATCGACGGCATCGACATTGAGTTCACCGACGCCATCGACGGGCGGACGAAATACTGCCAGTGTAAGGCGGGACCACAAACTATCAACGCCGACGACGTTGCCACCATCATGGGGCATTTCGGCCATCTGCAGTCCAAGGCACGCCTTGACCGCCTGCCCCTGCAAATTAACGACCTCATTGTGGGCGTGCTCTATGGCGAGCCCTCGGAGCTGTCGGGTAACTACAAGAATATCGACAAGACTTATCCCGTGTACTGCGGTAAAGAGTTCTGGACACATGTAACCGGGGATGAAAACTTCTATAAGAGACTCTCAAAAGGTTTTGGTGAAGTTGTTGAAGAAGAAGGAATCAATGGCAGCGAAATCATTTTAAGGAAAGTCAAGGAGATTGCGGCTGAAATTGATGAGAAAGGAGGTTACTAATGCCAACTTTCATATCTGTAAATAATGTTGCGGACATTCTTGGTGCATCTTTCGCCTCAGTAAATAGCTGGCTGGACAAAGGCACTTTCCCCGAGCATACAAATGACCGGGGACAAAGGGGATTCTATATGGAAGACCTTCAAAACGTCATGCCTGTTAGATTGATGTTGAAAAGCAATTGGGACGAGGAAATGCGCACTCAGCCGCTTCGACCATATACATCCGTGGAGTTGTTTGCCGGAGCTGGTGGATTGGCTTTAGGAATGCATTTGGCAGGATTTCAACATATTTTGCTCAACGAATTGGTTGAACCTGCTTGTGACACTCTGCGCGCAAACAATCCCGAATGGAATGTCTTACAAAAAGATATCCATAAGGTCGATTTCCGTCCATTGCAAGGCCAAGTAGATTTGCTTACTGGCGGTTTTCCATGTCAGGCGTTCTCCTTTGCAGGGAAAAAAGGCGGATTCAAGGACACTCGCGGCACGCTTTTCTTTGAACTTGCAAGAGCAGTTTCAGAGATACATCCGAGGGTTTTCCTTTGTGAGAACGTCAAAGGATTACTGTCGCATGACAATGGTCGGACTCTCGACACTATCAAAAATGCCATAGCAGAACTTGGATATACCCTTGTAGAGCCAAGGGTGCTAAAAGCAGTGATGTATCAAGTGCCCCAAAAGCGTGAAAGATTGTTCCTTGTTGCCGTTCGTAATGATATTGCTCCCTTAGCTGAATTTCATTGGCCATCACCTTACCATCGTGTGGTCACTTTGAGGGATGCATTCTTCAGAGGAATACTTTATGATCAAGATGTTCCACAATCAGAAGGACAAGAATATCCAGAGCGGAAGAGACGGGTTATGGCGATGGTACCCGAAGGTGGTGATTGGCGTGACCTTCCGGAAGATGTTCAAAGAGAATACATGGGCAAAAGTTTCTATCTTGGAGGCGGCAAAACGGGTATGGCTCGCAGACTTTCTATGGACGAGCCCTCACTGACTTTAACATGTGCACCAGCACAGAAACAGACAGAACGCTGCCACCCGATAGAGACAAGACCTTTAACTGTTCGCGAATATGCTCGCATTCAAACATTTCCCGACAACTGGCATTTTATGGGATCTATGTCCGACAAATATAAGCAAATAGGCAATGCTGTTCCCGTAAATTTGGCTTGGGCAATGGGTCGTGCTATAATGAGGCTAATGAATGATCTTGAACATGCAGCCCCCGCACCCATCGACATTGATGCTGCCAATCTCATAGCTCGCCGCATGCTTCCGCCACAGCAAGCAGCCCTCTTTTAAAAAACGTTACTCGCCGCAGACCTCCTCCGTCT
>Ga0256406_1002327_pt1 | contig 27193 bp, 24 predicted proteins | sample RumenRJG_03DNA_FD_185986 | JGI IMG/M metagenome (GOLD analysis project Ga0256406, IMG submission 185986) | Bovine rumen microbial communities from Lethbridge, Alberta, Canada - RJG_03 | ecosystem: Host-associated > Mammals > Digestive system > Stomach > Rumen | place: Canada: Alberta | collected...
GGCTTATTGGTAAAATATTTTGCATAAACCTCATTAAACTGAGTAAAATCTCCTATATTATTTAAAAAACAGGTTGTTTTAACCGCCTTTTCAAGTGAGGAGCCTGCCGCCTCAAGAACAGCCTTTAAATTTTTACAAACCTGCTCTGTCTGCTCCGAAATTCCCACAGCCTCAACATTTCCCGTTTCAGGATTAATGGGAATCTGTCCCGAAGTATAAATCAAATCTCCAACCGCAATAGCCTGTGAATAAGGTCCGATTGCCTCAGGGGCGTTATTTGTATGGATAGTGTTCATTACTTTTTCCTCCTTATACTATTTTAAAGCCTTCCTTTTTAAGAGTGTCGCAAATCAGCTGAACGTGCTCATAATTCTTTGTTTCCATTCTGATTCTTAAATAACAGCCGTTTACGCTTTCGGTATCGCTTGCTCGCTCATGATGAACACTTGTAACATTTCCTCCGCATTCTGCAATGATGCGAGAAACGTCTTTTAGCTGTCCCGGCTTATCTATAAGCTCAATTAACAGGCTTGTTGAACGTCCCGACTTCATAAGACCTCTCTCGATTACTCTCGAAAGGCTTGTAACGTCGATATTGCCGCCCGAAACCACGCTTACAACTCTTTTTCCCTTTGTGGGGAATTTATTGAACATTGCCGCCGCAACCGAAACCGCTCCGGCACCCTCGGCAATCATTTTCTGCTTTTCAATCAAAGCAAGAATTGCGGAGGAAATTTCATCATCGTTTACAAGAGCAATATCATCAACATAGTTTTTAACAAGCTCAAAGGTGTTTACACCCGGCTGCTTTACGGCAATTCCGTCCGCAATGGTGGAAACCGAATCAAGACATTCGATTTTGCCGTTGTTGATTGAGTTATACATACTCGGAGCACCGGCTACCTGTACACCGTAAATCTTAACCGACGGCTTCATCATCTTTGCAGTGTATGCAATTCCCGAAATCAGACCGCCTCCGCCTATCGGAACGATAATCGCATCAATATCATCAAGGGAATTTAAAATTTCCATAGCAATCGTTCCCTGACCTGCGATTACATTTTCATCGTCAAAGGGATGAACAAAGGTATAACCCATTTCGTCCTTTAATTCTAATGCCCGGTTATAGGCATCGTCATAGCAGCCCTCAACCAGACACACATCTGCTCCGTAGCTCTTGGTTGCCTCAACCTTCGAGATAGGTGCGCTGTCCGGCAGACAAATCAGTGATGAAATTCCGCACTTTGATGCGGCAAGAGCAACCCCCTGCGCATGATTTCCGGCAGAACAGGCAATTACGCCCTTTGCCTTTTCCTCATCCGACAGCATTGCAATTTTATAGCCTGCGCCTCTCACCTTAAAAGAACCCGTATTCTGCAGATTTTCAGGCTTAAGATACAAGTCACAGTCGGGAGCAATGCCCGATGTTTTTACTAATGATGTTTCGCAGATAATATCACGAAGAACAACAGAAGCATTAAAAACCTTGTCCAATGTCAGCATAAAAAACAACTCCTTTGCAAAAAAACAAAAAACACCCGTCTCAAAATTTTTGTTTTGAGACGGGTGTAATAAATAAAACTACATTACACTCGCGGTACCACTCAAATTGTATTGATAAAATCAATACCACTTCAGGATCAAGCAATCCCTTTGCACTGACGCAGCATTCGCGGAAGACACTACTCTTACTAAATTTCGCATCCCCGGCTCGGAAGTGATAAGTCATTGAACAAATTCCGCTGTCAGCTCACACCAACCGCTGATTCTCTCGAGCCTCATTCGTTCGACCGTCTTCGTCTTAGCCTTTGAAGTAACAATATTTATAAATTATCTCAATTATATACCGCTGTCTCAAAATTGTCAAGTATCTAAGTAATTATTTGGATACATTTTGCAAAAAAGTATTGTTTATAAAAGAAAATTTTGATTTATATGCTAAATTTTATGCCAATTTTTCTATTATCTGTCTGCCCATCTCCGCACAGCCTACTCTTGTGCAGCCTGCAGCCTCATCGTCAGCCTGCGGCATAATATCTGCCGTACGATAGCCGGCATCAAGCACTGCCGACACTGCATTTTCGATTGCCTGCGCTTCCTTTTCCATATCAAAGCTGAAGCGAAGCATCATAGCGGCGGATAAAATTGTTCCTATAGGATTTGCAATATCCTGTCCGGCTATATCGGGTGCTGAGCCGTGAATCGGCTCATAAAGTCCACAGCTTGTGGCTCCCAAGCTCGATGACGGTATCATTCCTATAGAGCCTGTTATCATTGATGCTTCATCGGACAAAATATCGCCAAACATATTCTCGGTTACAATAACATCGAACTGTGCCGGATTTTTTACTATCTGCATTGCGCAGTTATCCACAAGCATATCCGAAAGCTCAACATCGGGATATTCCTCTGCCAAGCGGTGCATAACCTTTTTCCAAAGACGGCTTGAATCCAAAACGTTGCTCTTTTCAACAGAGCAAAGCCTCTTACCTCTTTTTCTTGCCGTTTCAAAGCCTATTCTTCCGATACGCTCGATTTCCTTTTCGCTGTATGCAAGAATATCGGTTGCGGTATCTCCCTCGGTTTTATGCTCACCGAAATAAATTCCGCCTATAAGCTCACGAACAATTATAAAATCAATGCCCTTTGCAACAATCGAATCTCTTAAGGGTGATGCTGATGCCAACTGTTTCCAGATTTTAGCCGGACGGTTGTTTGAATAAACTCCCATACCGCTTCTCAATCTCAACAAGCCCTTTTCGGGACGCTTGTCACCGGGAACATTGTTCCATTTGTCACCGCCTACGGCACCTAACAGCACGCTGTCCGATGCAAGACATTTCTCCAATTCGCTCTGTGGCAGAGGATCGCCATGCTTGTCAATGGCACAGCCGCCCATATCAACGTCTGTATATTCAAATTTGTGTCCGTAAATATCTGCAACCTTATCAAGTACCAAAAGTGCCTGATTTACTATTTCCGGACCTATTCCGTCACCGCGAATTACCGCTATATTTTTATTCATTATCAGCACCTCCGATTGACGCTAACAGTCCGCCCTTTTTGATTATATTCTGAATAAATTCCGGGAAGGGCTGGGCCTGATATTTTTTACCTGTTGTAATATCGAAAATTTCACCCGTATCGAAATCAACCGATACCTCGTCATTTGCGGAAATTTCATCGGCAGCCGCCTCACATTCCAGAATGGGAAGTCCGATATTTATTGCGTTGCGGTAAAAAATTCTTGCAAAGCTTTTTGCAATAACGCATCCCGTTCCGCAGGTTTTGATTACAAGAGGTGCGTGCTCACGGGAGGAGCCGCATCCGAAATTCCAGCCGGCAACCATAATATCGCCCTTTTGAACCTTATTGGGGAAATCCTTATCAATATCCTCCATGCAGTGGAGTGCAAGCTCGTTTGCATCGGGGGTATTCAAATATCTTGCCGGAATGATAACATCGGTATCAACGTTATCCGGGTATTTAAAAACTTTACCTTTTGTATTCATATCTTAATCCTCCTTAAAGGCAGTTATACAGCCTGTCAATGCACTTGCCGCAGCGGTATAGGGGCTTGCAAGATAAACCTCGCTGTCAACGTGTCCCATTCTGCCCACAAAGTTTCTGTTTGTTGTGGCGATACATCTCTCTCCGGCGGCAAGTATTCCCATATAACCACCCAGACAAGGACCACAGGTGGGTGTTGAAACAACTGCTCCGGCATCTATAAATGCGGTTATATAGCCCTTCTCGATACACTTACGATAAATCTGCATGGTTGCAGGGATAATTATACAGCGTACACCCTCGGCAATTTTCTTTCCGGCAAGCACCTTATATGCCGCCTCCATATCCTCCATACGGCCGTTTGTACAGCTTCCTATTACGACCTGGTCGATTTTAATATCCGAAAGCTCATCGGCATTTTTTGTGTTTTCGGGGAGATGCGGACAGCTTACGGTGGGTTCGATTGCCGAAAGATTGATTTCAATAACCTGTTCGTATTCCGCATCCTCGTCAGCTGTGTAAATCACAGGCTCACGCTCTGTTCTGTTCTTCATATATTCCTTTGTAACATCATCTACTGGGAAAATACCGTTCTTTGCTCCGGCTTCGATAGCCATATTGCAGATACATAGACGGTCATCCATTGAAAGAGAGCCTACCCCCTCGCCCACGAACTCCATACTTTTATACAAAGCACCGTCCACACCGATTTTACCGATAATGTACAGAATAACGTCCTTACCGCTGCAATTCGGCTTCAGCTTACCTGTAAGATTGAATTTAATTGCGGAGGGTACCTTAAACCATGCCATGCCGGTTGCCATTCCTGCCGCCATATCGGTACTGCCCACACCTGTTGAGAAAGCACCCAAAGCACCGTATGTACAGGTATGGCTGTCTGCTCCGATAATACAGTCACCGGCAGTTACAACGCCCTGTTCGGGAAGTAATGCGTGTTCTATACCCATTTTGCCTACATCGTAAAAGTGGCTTACGCAATGCTCACAGGCAAACTCGCGGCAGGTTTTTGACTGCTCTGCCGCCTTTATATCCTTGTTGGGTACAAAGTGGTCAAGAACGATTGCGATTCTGTTTTTATCAAAAACCTTATCAAACCCCGCCTTATTAAATTCCTTAACGGCAACGGGAGTTGTAATATCATTTCCGAGAACTATGTCTAACTTTGCATTTATTAGCTGACCTGCGGTTACGCTGTCTAATCCTGCGTGTGCCGCCAAAATTTTCTGAGTCATTGTCATTCCCATAAATCATGCCTCCTCGTTCATGTTGTTATAAGCTGCGATAAGCGCGTCGGCACTTGCATGAATAATATCAGTGTCCGTTCCGCAGCCCCAATACATTTTTCCCGTTTCGTTCATAATACCGATATATGCCGCCGCAACACTTTCGGAGCTGAGTCCGTTCATGCTGTGCTCGGTATACACCTGAAGAGTAAAGTTTTTGCCCGTATATTTTACAAGCGCATTGCTTACGGCATCAAGAGAGCCGTTTCCTTCAGCCGTAACCCTTGAGGCCTTACCGTTTTCAACAAATTCTATTTCGGTTTCCACTGCCTTACCCTTACGGTTAAAGCTCATATCGGAAATTGTAATATTTGTGTCATGTATAAAATAGTTGTTTTTAAAGATTTCAAGCACCTCGGAGGACTTAAGCTCCTTATGCTCATGATCCGAAACGTCCTTGCAGCGATAGCTGAAATCCTCACGCATTTTCGGCGGCAGAATATATCCGTACGCCTGCTCCAAAAGATAGCCGATGCCGCCCTTTCCGCTTTGAGAATTTACTCTGATAACGTCTGCGTCATAGGTACGGCTTATATCCTTCGGATCAATCGGAATATAAGGCACTGTCCACTGATGGAGATTTTTCTCCTCTCTGTACTTCATACCCTTTGCAATAGCGTCCTGATGAGAGCCGGAAAATGCGGCAAATACCAGTGCGCCTGCGTACGGGCTTCTTTCATATACGTGCATTCTTGTGCATTTTTCATATTCCTGAACAAGATGCGGCATATCCGAAAAATCAAGCTTCGGGTCTACTCCGTGGGAATACATATTCATAGCAAGAGTAATTATATCCACGTTTCCCGTTCTTTCACCGTTTCCGAACAGCGTACCCTCAACTCGATCGGCTCCGGCAAGCAGCGCAAGCTCTGTATCGGCAACACCTGTTCCTCTGTCATTATGAGGGTGAAGCGAAAGTGTAACATATTCGCGGTATTTTAAATTTTCACTCATATATTCTATCTGACTTGCATAAATATGCGGCAGACTCATTTCAACCGTAACGGGCAGATTTATGATTACGTTGTTATCGGCAGACGGCTCCAAAATATCCAGAACCGCATTGCAAACCTCCAAGGCATATTCAGGCTCTGTACCCGTAAAGCTCTCGGGGGAATACTCAAATCGGAAATTGCCCTCATATTCCGCTGCCAGCTTCTTAACCAGCTTTGCTCCTTCAACGGCAATCTGCTTTATTTCCTCCTTTGATTTTCTGAAAACCTGTTCACGCTGAGCAACGCTTACCGAATTGTAGAAATGAATTATTGCGTTGGGAGCGCCCTTGCAGGCCTCAAAGGTTTTACGGATAATATGCTCGCGGCACTGTGTCAGCACCTGAACAGTTACGTCCTTCGGAATCATATCCTTGTCTATAAGTGTTCGTAAAAATTCAAATTCAGTCTCGGAGGCTGCCGGAAAGCCTACCTCGATTTCCTTAAAGCCTACCTCCAAAAGCACCTTGTAAAACTCTAACTTTTCTTCAAGGCTCATAGGAATAACCAGTGCCTGATTACCGTCACGCATATCCACGCTGCACCATACGGGCGGCTTTTCAATATGATCCTTGTTTACCCATTTTGTGTGATTTCCCGGCGCCGGATAATAGCCGATGCCGTACTTACTGTTGTCCATCATTTTTTTGTCCTCCTTTTAATAAATTTTTGAGAACGGACGGAATAGAATTAAAAATGCCCGTCTCAAAATATCATTTTGAGACGGGCATAAAATAATTACACTCGCGGTACCACTCAAATTGCATTGATAATACAATGCCCCTTCAGGCCAATTAAGCCCTTTTGCACTAACGCAGCATTCTCGGAAGGAACTACTTATATATTTCACCCCTTCGGCTCGGAAGTGAGAGCCATTGAACAAACTCCGTTATCAGCTCGCACCGACCGCTAACTCTCTGGAACTTTATTTGCTCGGCATTCTTCGTCATTGCCTTTCAATTTAAGTATATTGATTTACTATAAATTATACCACCTATATAATTTCTTGTCAATTGATTTTTATGTTAAAAATAATAGGTTATTTGCTGATTTGTTGTCTAAAATGACGAATGTGATATGAAATGGTTTCCCATACTACTTTATTTCATTTAATTCAACAATCTGCGTATTTTCGCTTGAGAGCTTTTTCTCCATAACCTTCACAAGGGCGCCTACGGTGTCAAGAGAGGTCATCATGGGGATTGTACATTCGGCGGCACAGCGTCTCATCTTAAAGCCATCGGAATGTGCGTCATTTCCCTTTTTAGGTATGTCGATAATCATATCAACCATTCCGCTTCGGATAATGTCAAGCACATTGGGGATACCCTCCGATATCTTTTTGCATACCTCCGATTCAATACCGTGAGAAGCAAGATACTCGGCAGTACCCGGAGTTGCAATGAATTTACAGCCCATTTCGGTAAAGCTCTTTGCCATGGGTAGGAAATTATCCTTGTCAATTTCCCTAACCGAGGCAAGTATTCTCGAACCTCTTTCGGGTATCGGTGTGCCTGCCGCAATAAAGCCCTTATACATTGCCTCTTCAAAGCTTTTTCCCACGCCCAGAACCTCTCCTGTAGAACGCATTTCCGGTCCTAAGCTGACCTCAACCTGAGGCAGCTTTTCTGTTGAGAAAACAGGCACCTTTATTGCCACCGTATTTGTTACCGGAGCAATTCCCGTTGAATATCCCATATCCTTAAGGCTTTCACCCAGCATAATTCTTGTTGCAACATCAATTACCGGAACATTTGTTACCTTGGTTATATACGGTACCGTACGGCTTGAACGGGGATTTACTTCTATTATATACAGATCGTTTTTAAACTCGATAAACTGAATGTTTATCATTCCGATTACCTTAAGCTCTATGGCGATTCTGTAGGTAACGTCCTTTATCTTTTCGATTATGTGTTCGGGTATATTCTGCGGCGGATATATTGAAACGGAGTCGCCCGAGTGTACACCCGCTCTTTCAAGATGCTCCATAATACCGGGTATAAGAACGTCGGTTCCGTCGCATATTGCATCAACCTCAATTTCACGTCCGCCCAAATAACGGTCGATTAAAACAGGGTTTTTCTTATCCTTATGAAATGCCTCGGTTAAGTATCTTACCAGATCCTCCTCATTGTGGGTAATTTCCATTCCCTGACCGCCAAGCACATAGGAAGGTCTTACAAGCAGCGGATATTCAAGGCGGTTTGCCTCCGCAATACCCTCCTCAACAGACCATATTGCTTTGCCCTTAGGCCTTTTTATTTCGAGCTTTTCAAGGAGGTCATCAAACTTTTCTCTGTCCTCCGCCTCATCTATATATTTCGGCTGTGTTCCGAAAATAGGCACCTTCATCTCGTCAAGGAAGTTTGCCAGCTTTATGGCTGTCTGACCTCCGAACTGCAATATTACACCGTCCGGCTTTTCAAGCTCTATGATATTATATACATCCTCTTCGGTAAGGGGTTCAAAATACAGCTTGTCCGAGGTGTCAAAGTCTGTGCTGACCGTTTCGGGGTTGTTGTTTATGATAATTGTTTCCACTCCCGCCTTTTTCAGTGCAAAAATACTGTGAACGCTGCAATAGTCAAACTCGATTCCCTGACCTATTCTGATAGGTCCCGAGCCGATAACTATTACCTTTTTGCCCTTATTGGGAATTGCTTCGTTGTCATCATCATAGGTGGAGTAATAATAAGGAGATACCGCCTCAAATTCCCCTGCGCAGGTATCAACCATTTTATATACCGGAATAATGCCTAATGCCTTTCTCTTTTCATAAATGTCGGAGGGCTGACAGCCGATAAGCTGCGCCATACCTCTGTCCGCAAAGCCCATTTTTTTGTAGTATTTCATTGTATCGTAGTCGAGATCGTCAAGAGTGAGCTTTTTAAAGGCTTCCTCCGCATCAACTATGTTCTTTATCTTTTTAAGAAAGAACATATCCATTCCGGTTATTTCGGCAATTTTTTCAAGTCTGTAATTTCTTCTGATAAGCTCCGCCAAGTCAAACAGTCTTTCATCATCGGGAACGCATACACGCTTTCTTAATTCTATTACCGAGCGTTTCTTTGAGCTTTCACGCTCCAATGTAAACTGACCTATTTCAAGTGAACGTATACCCTTTAAGAGAGATGCCTCAAGGCTGTTTCCTATTGCCATTATTTCACCCGTTGCCATCATCTTTGTGCCGAGATTACGCTTTGCGGCAAAGAATTTGTCAAAGGGCCATTTCGGTATTTTTGTTACCACATAATCAATGGCAGGCTCAAAGCAGGCATAGGTTTTTCCTGTAACGGCATTTTTTATTTCGTCAAGGTTATAGCCCAAAGCAATTTTTGCGCTTATTTTTGCTATCGGATAGCCTGTCGCCTTTGAAGCAAGGGCAGACGAACGGCTTACTCTCGGGTTGATTTCTATAACAGCATAATTAAAGCTGTTGGGGTCAAGCGCAAACTGAACGTTACAGCCGCCCTTTATTTCTATTGAGTTAATTATATCTATTGCCGCTTTCCTGAGCATCTGATATTCCTTGTCTGCCAGGGTAAGTGCCGGTGCAACAACTATTGAATCGCCTGTATGAACGCCCACAGGGTCGATATTTTCCATTGAACAAACCGTAATACAGTTTCCGTGACCGTCACGGATAACCTCAAATTCGATTTCCTTCCAGCCCTTAATGGATTTTTCCAAAAGCACCTGTCCCACACGGCTTAAATGCAAGCCCTGTGACAATATTTCAACAAGCTCATCGGGATTTTCTGCAATACCGCCGCCTGTTCCGCCGAGAGTATACGCAGGACGCACTATAACGGGATAACCTATTTTCTCCGCAAAGGCAAGACCTGTTTCAACATCGGTAACAATCTCACTGGGTGCAATAGGCTGATTTGTGCGCTCCATAAGACGCTTGAAGCTGTCCCTGTCCTCGCCCTCCTTGATTGATTCTATAGAGGTTCCGATAACTCTCACATTATATTTGTCAAGGATTCCTCTGTCATAAAGCTCACAGGTCATATTAAGTCCTGTCTGACCTCCCATTCCGGCAATAACAGAGTCCGGACGTTCCTTTTCTATTATCTTTTCAAGATATTCAACCGTCAGCGGTTCAATATAGGTTTTGTCCGCCATCTGACGGTCGGTCATAATTGTGGCAGGATTGGAGTTTACGAGTACAACCTCAACGCCCTCCTCCTTCAAGGCTGCGCAGGCCTGGGTTCCCGAATAGTCAAATTCAGCCGCCTGACCTATAACAATCGGGCCCGAGCCGATTACAAGAACTTTTTTTATGGATTTATCTAACGGCATATTATTTAACCTCCTCTAAAAATCTGTCAAACAAAAATCCTACGTCAAGGGGTCCCGGGCAAGCCTCGGGGTGAAACTGAACGCTCTGAACCGGCAGGGTTTTATGTGCAATTCCCTCACAGGTTCCGTCATTTACGTTTATAAAGGTTTCGCAAACATCATCGGGCAGGTCGGAAACAATATAGTTGTGGTTTTGCGAAGTTATATACACATTACCTGTTATTAAATCCTTTACAGGCTGATTTCCGCCGTGATGACCGAATTTCAGCTTCTTTGTTTTTGCGCCCAGAGCAAGACCGATAATCTGATGCCCCATACATATTCCGCATATGGGAACCTTGCCTATAAGTGCCTTTACAGTGTCAACGGTACCCGGTGCGTCAAGCGGATCTCCCGGGCCGTTTGACAGAAATACAAGATCCGGGTTCTCCGAAAGGATTTCCTCCGCCTTGGTATCTGCCGGGAAAACGGTCACGCGGCAGCCCCTTTCCTCAAGGCTTCTTAAAATACCGTCCTTTGCGCCCATATCTATAAAGGCTACACGCTTTGTCGCCTTTCGGTTAAGCGTGTATTTTTCCTTAACCGTTGTTCTCATTATAACATCGGAATTGTCAAGAGTGGCAAGCAGTGCATTGACCTCCTCGTCGGTAGGCTCTCCCTGCATAATTACACCCTTCATACAGCCTGAATTTCTCAGTATTTTTGTAAGCGCTCTTGTGTCAATTCCTTCAAGACCCACAACCCCCTGCTGCTTTAAAAATGCGTCAAGCGTCATTTCATTTCTGAAGTTTGACGGATAATCACATTTTTCACGTACAATAAAAGCGGTAAGATTAACTCTTTCCGCTTCCATATCTTCAAAATTAATACCGTAATTGCCGATTAACGGAAATGTCATAGTAACAATCTGCCCCGCAAATGAAGGGTCGGTTAAGGTTTCCTGATAACCTGTCATACCTGTTGTAAAAACCACTTCACCCACAACATTTTTTACGCAGCCAAACATTTTACCTGTGAATCTTTTCCCGTTTTCCAAAATCAATTGTGCGTTCATATGCTCCAGCCTTTCTGCAGTAAAACCTGCCGTATTGTATGTAATAAATGCATAATTATTGCATATTTATAACCTTTTGAATCTTATCCTGTATATTTTAACATAAATATTGCACACTGTCAATTGCATTAACACTTTTTTTACATACAAATTTTAATTAATCTCCATAGTGAAATTTGTTGATTTTTGTGAGAAGGCAGAATATCGAAAAAAGCAGTATAGAGAAAAATTGTGAATAATTATAAAATTTTAAATAATTATTTGCAAATAGACAGAATATATGATATACTATTGATTAACCTATCAAATATTTAAGGAATGATACTATGTTTACCGATAAAGCGAAAATTTATATTAAGGCAGGTAACGGCGGAAACGGTGCTATTGCTTTTCACAGAGAAAAGTATGTTGCCGCAGGCGGACCGGACGGCGGTGACGGCGGCAGAGGCGGAAATGTTGTTTTCCGGGTTGATACAGGAATGTCAACTCTTATGGATTTTAAATACAAGCGCAAATACACCGCCGAAAACGGAACAGACGGCGCAGGCAAGCGCTGCAACGGCAAAAACGGCAGTGATATTATAATATCCGTTCCCCAAGGTACAATAATAAGGGATGCGGAATCAAACAGAATTATTGCCGACCTTTCCGAGCCTGACAAGGATGTAATTCTTGCCAGGGGCGGCAACGGCGGCTGGGGAAACGCACATTTTGCCACTCCCACCAGACAGACCCCCAATTTTGCAAAAAACGGTCAGAAGGGCAATGAACGGGAAATAATTCTTGAATTAAAGCTCCTTGCGGACGTGGGGCTTGTGGGCTTTCCAAATGTAGGAAAATCAACCCTTCTTTCACGAACAACAAAGGCAGAGCCAAAAATCGCAAACTATCATTTTACCACCCTTGAGCCGAACCTCGGTGTGGTTGAGCTTTCCGATCATATGAGCTTTGTGCTTGCCGATATTCCGGGAATAATCGAGGGTGCAAGCGAGGGTGTTGGTCTTGGGCACGACTTCCTGCGCCATATAGAGCGGACAAGACTCCTCATTCACGTTGTTGACGTATCCTCAATCGAGGGCAGAAATCCCATCGAGGATTTTGACACCATAAATGACGAGCTGTCAAAATACAATATGGAGCTTGAGGAAAGACCTCAGATTGTTGCGGCAAACAAAACCGATATTATTCAAAACCCGGAGGTCTATGAAGAATTTAAAGCAGAAATAGCAAAAAGAGGCTATCCTCTGTTTGAAATATCTGCGGCGACCGGCAAGGGCGTTTGGGAGCTGATGAAGTACACCTATTCCGAGGTTATGAAGCTGCCGCCGGTAAAGGTTTTTGAGTCGGAAATGGAAATCGACGAGGGCTTTGAAACAGATACAACAACACCGGGCTTTGATATCACAACAGACGGTGAGGTATACGTTGTTTCCGGCTCATGGATAGAGGCAGTAGGCGGAAGCGTAAATTTTGCGGACGAGGAAAGCTTGCAGTTTTTCCAGCGCGCCCTTAAAAACAGAGGCGTTATCGACGCTCTTTGCGAGGCAGGGATAAAAGAGGGCGATACAGTGCGTATCGGTGATTTGGAATTTGATTTTGTATGGTAAAGAAAAAAGGACGATATAAATGAAAAAAGGTATAAAGGACAAGAAAATTATAATTAAAACCGTAGCTGCCGCCGTTATCATATTTGCCGCAATATGGCTGATTGCTGCGGTTTGTAATCCGAACAGGCTTAAGGAAACGAAAACCGTTAATATTTCTCAGGGGCTTTCCACTATGCAGATTGCCGATACTCTTAAGGACGAAAGTGTTATTTCAAGCAAAATCATCTTTCTTGTAAAGGTTAATACGTCCGAGTATAAGGGGCAGCTGAAATACGGCAGCTTTGAATTTTCTCCCGAGGACGGCTATGATGATATTATCCGTAAAATTGCAACAGGCGGCGCAAAAAAAGAAACAGTTACCGTAACAATCCCCGAGGGCTTTTCGGCGGAAAAAATCATAGCATTGCTTTCGCAAAAGGGCTTCGGCTCTGAGGCTGATATTAAAAAAGCCCTTAATGACAATTATGATTATGACTTTTTAAAGAAAATCAATCCTCCGCCGGAATGTCGGTACAGGCTTCAGGGCTTTTTGTTCCCTTCAACCTACGAATTTTATTCCGACACCTCACCCCATGACATTTTTGACAGAATGCTTGCCGAATTTGAAAAGCAATACAACAGCCTTAATGCTTCATATGATAATTTATTTGAAACCATCACAAAGGCATCATTGATTGAGCGTGAGGCAAAAACGGACGGTGACAGGGCAAAAATTGCCGGTGTAATCGAAAACAGGCTTGCCGCAGGAATGAAGCTGCAAATTGACGCAACAGTGGTTTATGCAATTTCCGACGGTATGTATGATGTAAACAGGGTTCTTTATAAGGATTTGGAGGTTGACTCTCCCTATAACACCTATAAAAACTACGGACTTCCCATAGGACCTATCGCAAGCCCGGGCATAAAATCCATCGAAGCATCCCTGCATCCCGAAAAGCATGAATATCTGTATTACCGTACCGACACCGAAAAAAATGACGGAAGTCATGTTTTTTCAAAGGATTTTGAAGAGCATAAGGCGGCAAACAATTAACTGTACAGGACGGAAAAGTATATGGAAACAACAAGACAGTACAATCCCGAATTTATGGCGGAGGCGCTAAAGCAGGCAAAAAAAGCCGCCGCCATAAACGAAACCCCCGTCGGCGCAGTAATTGTTCACAAAGGAAAAATAATTGCAAGAGGCTATAATAAAAGAGAGAGCAAAAAAAACTGTCTGTGCCATGCGGAGATAGCTGCCATAAATAAAGCGTGCAGGGTGCTGGGCGGCTGGAGGCTGCCCGAGTGTGACTTATATGTTACCCTTGAGCCATGCCCCATGTGCTCCGGCGCTGTTATCGCCGCAAGAATAGACAATCTGTATTTTGGTGCATATGACAAAAAATCCGGCTGTGCCGGCAGTAAAATCAACCTTTTTGAGAGCGGTATGTTTAACTATAATGTAAATGTTGCAGGCGGCTTGATGGAAAAGGAATGCTCTGAAATAATCAGCTCGTTTTTTAAGACCTTAAGAGATAAGAAAAACAGGAAATAACATTTTCCGAAGCGAAATATTAAAAAATATGAAAGCATTCAAAAATTACCACCCCATAACAAATATAGTCTATTTTATATTTACAATAATATTTACAGTGATATATATGCATCCTGTATGTCTTTGTATATCACTTTTTTCAAGCGTCTGCCTTTCTGTTCTTATGGCAGGAAAAAGGGCTGTAACCTTTAATATCCGCTTTGTTCTGCCCCTTCTTGCGGCGGCTGCGCTTATTAATCCCTTATTCAATCACGAGGGTATGACCGTACTTACATATTTTAAAAACGGAAATCCCCTTACCCTCGAATCAATATATTACGGCATTGCCGCAGGTGTTATGACAGCGTCTGTTATTAACCTGTTTATCAGCTTTAACGAAATTATAACAAGCGATAAAATCGTATATCTGTTTTCAAGGCTTCTCCCCTCGCTGTCCCTTGTTTTTTCAATGACTCTCCGTTTTGTTCCCAAATTCAAAGAGCAACTTACGGCTATCTCCGCAGCGCAAAAGGGAATTGGCAGAGAAAATACCAAAAAGGGAATAATACCGAAAATAAAAAACGGTCTTATAAATCTTTCCGCATCCGTAACCGGGGCAATGGAAAATTCGGTTGAAACGGCAGACAGTATGAAAAGCAGAGGCTTCGGCACAGGCAGACGTACCTCCTTTTCGATATTCAGCTTCACCTCCCGGGATATCCGGGCGCTTATAATAATGTCCGGGTGCATACTCTGCATCATAACAATGTCTTTTTTCGGAGCGGTTTATTTCCGCTATTTCCCGAATATAAAGGGAGCGGCTTTGACTCTGCGTTCGTTAAGCGTTTTCGCCGCATATTTTATTCTTTCAATCTATCCTGCGGCAATTGAAGTAAAGGAGGAGCTTAAATGGAAATATATACAATCAAAAATCTGAGCTTCAGCTATTCGGACGAAACAGAAAAAGCTCTTTCGGATATTTCGCTGTCGGTAAATACAGGGGAATTTGTTACTGTATGCGGAAAATCAGGCTGCGGTAAATCCACCCTGCTGCGTCTTATGAAAACGGCAATATCTCCTTATGGGAAAAAGGACGGAAGTATTTTATTTAACGGCATTCCTCTTGAAAACACCGATGAGCGTACCCAAAGCGAAAAAATAGGCTATGTTTCTCAAAACCCAGATAATCAGATTGTAACCGACAAGGTATGGCATGAACTCGCCTTCGGGCTTGAATCTCTCGGTATTCCCACCTCAGAAATACGCTCAAGAGTTGCTGAAATGGCATCCTTTTTCGGTATTCAGACCTGGTTTCACAAAAAAACCTCCGAGCTTTCCGGTGGGCAAAAGCAGCTTCTTAATTTAGCCTCGGTAATGGCAATGCAGCCGGAGGTTATTATTCTTGACGAGCCTACAAGTCAGCTTGACCCCATTGCGGCTCAGGAATTTTTAAATGCTCTTTCCAAAATCAACAGTGAGCTTGGAATAACGGTTATTCTGTCCGAGCACAGGCTTGAGGAGGCATTTCCTCTTTCGGACAGAATTATAGCAATGGACAGCGGAATGATTATATATGACGGCAGACCCGACGAAATATGTACGGAACAAATCAGAAAAAGCGATATATTCCCCTCTCTGCCTGCCGCAGTAAAGGTATATGCAAGCGTCAATGAGGGAAAAAGCTGTCCTGTAACCGTAAGGGGCGGCAGACGTTTTCTTTCGGAGCTTATTACGGAGCAAAAAACCTTTAAGCCCGACATTCCTGAAAAAAAAGCCGATAAAGCTCCTGTTCTTGAGCTTAAGGAGCTTTGCTTTCGCTATGAAAAAGCATCACCGGACATAATTAAAAATTTATCCGCAAAAATTTACAAAGGAGAGCTTTATGCCATTGTAGGCGGCAACGGAACGGGCAAAACCACCACGCTCTCACTTATATCGGGACTTTTAAAGCCTTATTCGGGCAAAATACTTTACAAAGGAGAGGTCTGCAAGGGTATAAAGGCTCCCGAATGTGTTCTGCTTCCGCAAAATCCGCAGGATCTTTTTGTAAAGAATACTGTTATTTCGGAGCTTTCGGATATTGCCGAAAAAAAACGGCTTACCCCTGAGGAGAAAAAAAGCAGAATAGATAGGGTAACAGAGCTTTGCGAGCTTGACGGGCTTTTATACCGTCACCCCTATGATTTATCGGGCGGCGAGCAGCAAAAGGCGGCTCTTGCAATGATTCTTCTCAACAACCCCGAAATACTTCTGCTTGACGAGCCGACAAAGGGGCTTGACGCACATTTTAAATATAAGCTGGCGGAAATTTTAAAAAGCCTTACTAAAAAGGGTGTTACGGTAATTATGGTATCGCATGATATAGAATTTTGTGCCGAATTTGCCGACCGCTGCGCAATGTTTTTTGACGGTGCCGTTATCAGCGAAAACGAACCGAGAGAATTTTTCAGCGGCAAAAGCTTTTATACAACCGCCGCCAACAGAATGTCAAGAGGAATAATAAACGGAGCTGTTTTATATACTGATATAATAAAAGCCATAGGCGGCAGCCTCCCCAAGGCTGAGGCTTTTTCCCATAAAGGGGACAGCGGCTCCGATATTTCCGTAAAAATTCCCGATACGGCAAAAATCAGTAACAACAAAGATTCCTCTCCTCCCCAAAAGAGGGCTTTATCGCCCTTAAGAATAATTTCAGGTGTTCTTTTGCTTATCCTTTGCTTAATAACGGTATATCTTTTTAAGGGCAAATATACCGATTGGCATGATATTCTGTATCAGCTGATAAGCATAGGCGAAGCCGCAGGCGGTCTGTACCTGCTGCTGCCCAAAAAGCAGCACGCCACGGCATCTGACCAAAGCTGTGCAAAAAAGAAGGGTGGCTTAAAGGCTCTCATACCGGCGCTGACGGTTTTGTTCTTGATACCGTTAACAATATATATCGGATTTACTTATCTTGAAAATAAGAAATACTATTTTGTAAGCCTGCTGATTATTCTTGAAGCAACGGCGGCATTTTTCGCCGCATTTGAAAGCAAAAAGCCACGTGCAAAGGAGCTTGTGATACTCAGTACCCTATGTGCGCTGGGGGTGGCTGGTCGTGCCGCATTTTATCCCGTACCCCAATTTAAGCCGGTTGCGGCGCTTGTAATCATATCGGGCGTATGCCTCGGCTCGGAGGCAGGCTTTCTTGTAGGCGCTATGACCGCTTTTGTATCAAACTTTATGTTCGGTCAGGGTATATGGACTCCCTGGCAGATGTTTGCTTTCGGTTTGATAGGCTTTTTATCGGGGGCATTTGCCTCGGCAGGAATTTTAAAGAGAGAAAGACTGCCTTTATCGGTTTTCGGTGCAGGGGTTGTACTTATAGTATACGGTATTATTATGAACACATCTGGCGTTATCCTGTATCAGACCGACCCCACCCTTGAAATGCTTGCTGCTTCCTGTATCCTGGGACTGCCCTTCGATTTGATACACGCTTTCTCAACAGTCTTCTTTCTCTGGTTCTGCTCCGATACAATGACGGAAAAATTAGAAAGAATCAAAAGAAAGTACGGAGCTTTCAGGTAATCGGGCTGCAATATAACCAAAAAACAACAGCTTTATTAAACAAAATATATTTTTATTGGTTAAAAGATAATAATTTTTAAGCAAAATACTTGCAAGTAACAGAAAATTAATGTAAAATAAAAGACATAAAGCAATATAGTTTTAAAAAATAACAATATAACTGTACTGACAGCAAGCTATGCTCATCCGTATACAGAGAGTAAAACAGCAGCTGTTTAATCAAAAAAATCAAACTATATATTAGGAGGTAAATAATATGTGTGGAATAGTCGGATATATCGGCGACAAACAAGCAGCACCCCTGCTTCTTGCAGGTCTTGCCAAGCTTGAATACAGAGGCTATGATTCCGCCGGAATTGCGGTATTTGATAACGGTCGGTTTGCCGTAAGCAAGGCAGTCGGCAGACTTGACAATCTGTCAAAAAAAATCGACGGTGGAAAAAGCGTTACGGGTACAAAGGGAATCGGACACACCCGTTGGGCAACTCACGGGAAGCCCACCGAAGTGAATGCACACCCGCATTTTTCCGAGCGTTTTGTACTTGTTCATAACGGAATCATAGAAAATGAAGAGGCTCTTAAAAGAAAATATCTGCAAAACGTTAAATTTAACAGCGACACCGACACCGAGGTAATTGTTCATCTCCTGCAAAAATTTACAGATGACGGAGAATCAACCCCCGTTGCCATTCAGCATCTTATCTCAGAGCTTGAAGGCTCCTATGCCCTTGCGATAATGGATAAAACAGAGCCTGATACCCTCTATGCCGTAAAAAACAAATCCCCCCTGCTCATAGGAACGGGCAAGGATTTCAATATGATCGGCAGTGACGCTATGGCTATGATTGCAAATACCAACACCTTCTATGAAATAAATGATAAGGAATATGTTATTCTTACAGCCTCCTCGGTTGAAATTTATACAGGCTACGGCAAAAAAATCCAACGCAGCTCCTACAAGGCAGAGCTTGATGCCTCAGACACCGAAAAGGGTACCTATGCACACTATATGCTCAAGGAAATCGAGGAACAGCCTGCTGTTATCAGACGAATATTAAAGGAATATTCCGACAAGGACGGTGTTCTTTCAGTAGACCCTGCCATAATAAAGGATATAAAGTCCTGCGACAAGCTCTATATTATTGCCTGTGGAACCAGCTATCATGCAGGAATTGTGGGGAAACAGTTTCTTGAAAAAATAGCCGGAGTCCCCACAGAGGCCTGCGTTGCAAGCGAATTTGTATATAATATGCCGCTTCTTTCAAAAAAGCCGATGTTTATATTTATTTCTCAGAGCGGCGAAACGGCGGACTGTCGTGCCGTTCTTGTCAGAGTTAAGGAAATGGGCTTTAAAACCCTTACAATTACCAACGTAAAGGGCTCTACCCTGTCCCGTGAGGCGGATCACACTCTGCTCCTGCTTGCCGGCCCAGAAATTGCCGTTGCTTCAACCAAGGCATATACCGCACAGCTTGCCGTTCTTGCTCTTTTGGCAACTCAGGTTAACAATTCTATCGGAATTAACCTGAATTATGAGCTGTCAAAGGTATCCAACGCCATTGAAGCCATATGCGATGACAAGGATAAAATCGCCCTTTTGGCGGAGGATTATTTGAAGGATCGGCGCAGCTGCTTCTATATCGGCAGAGGTATGGATTATTTTGTATGCTTGGAGGCATCTCTGAAGCTTAAGGAAATTTCCTATATCCAGACTGAGGGCTTTGCCGCAGGCGAGCTGAAGCACGGAACCATAGCTCTTATCGAAAGCGGGACTCCGGTAGTTGCTATAATTTCACAGGAAAATATTAACCTCAATACCAGAAGCAATATAAAGGAGGTAAAATCAAGGGGCGCTCACGTACTCACAATCTCCACAAAGGCACAAAGTGCACAGAAGGATCAGATTATCATAAATGACGTTCACGAGATTCTTTCTCCCCTCGTTACCGTTGTTCCGGCGCAATATCTCGCATATTATGCCGCTCTGCAAAAGGGCTGTGACATTGACAAGCCGAGAAACCTTGCAAAGTCGGTAACGGTTGAATAAACCGAAATATATAAAATCCTAAAAAATTCCCCACTGCCAAAACAGCTGTGGGGAATTTATTTTGAAGCTATTTTTTCTGCACTATTTTTATATTGCTCGGAGCTATGCCCAGCTGCTCTGCGGTTATCTCCTTCAACACCGCCGCGTCCTGTTCGCCGAAGTTTTCCTTGTCAACAATAATATCGGCGCTTTCACCGTCTATGTACACCGAAATATTGTTGTAACCCTTTGCCTTAGCCACGCTTTCAATTACCGTTTCCTTTTCCGCATTAGCTGCCATATCGAGAATTTTTTGCTGAGCGTTCTTTCTTGTTTCCTCGTCAAAGCTTTCATTTTCAGCAGTTTTGTTCAGTATTTCAAGCGCCTTTGAACGGGAGCTTTCCTTTTCCATTTTTGCCTGTGCAAAATAATCGTCTGTTGTTACAGCCTCATTTTCAGTCTGCTCCTTTTCCTGCTTCTTAACATCTGCCTTTGCAATTTCCTCATTGGAGCTGTTTTCGGCAACCGAATCGGCATCGGCATTTACATATTGAGCCTCGCCTAATTTTTTGCCCGTTTCAATATAATCCGCTCCGTCGGTTACTCTCACCGTATCCTGATACGACCAGTTAAGATATCCGGCAACGCCTATCAGAACAACCAATGCGGCCGCTACAATTTCCTTCTTTTTCAATACCAACATTACATTCATTCCTTTCGATTTTTAATTCAACCGCTTAACCGCATAATTAAAATTATACAGTCAGCCGGTTAATTACAGGTACACTTAGATTACTTTGTTCTTTTTTCGGTAACACAGACCTTATGGGCGGCAAGCCCCAAAGAGGTCATTACAGCCTCCTGTATTTTTTGCTTTACCGCAGCGTCACCCGCACCCTCCGCCGCAACTACGGCACCCTTTACCTCCGGGTAAACATATCGTTTCACAAAGGGCTTTCCCGATGACATCACTGCCTGTCTGTCACTGCTTTCTTCTGTATTTGCCGTTTTATCACCGTCCCCCCGCCGTGTAATTGAAGAATTTGTGTCATATGCTATTTCCGATTCCACACCGCTTTCATATGTAATCATAACGCTGACCTCGCCCACGCCCTTAATTTCCGAAAGAATTTCCTCAAGCCGCGCTTCGTCATCGGTTTTAAAGCCTTCGGGAATAACGGAAGAGTCCGCCTCCTTTTTATCTCCGCCGCCCGGAAACAGCATTAACACCACCCCAATTAATATTATTACAAAAAGTATGCCGTTATGCCTGAGATTTAAATTTTTTACGGCATTTTTAATTTCCATTTGCAATCACCTCTTGCGGAGCGTATATTTCCTTTATTCTTTCAACAGCCTTTTCGCTTATATTTTCACCCGTTATTTCAATTGCCTCAACGCCCGTTATTTCATTGCTTTCGTTTACCGAAATCCTGCACTCGGCTTCGGCGCTTATTCCAAATTCCTCCGACAGCCGCTCCTCACAGTCTGTACTTATTCTCTCGCAAAGCTCGTCAATTACAAGTCTTTTTGAATATTCCTCTCCGTCTGTCTGCAAGTCTTCAATGTCGGCGGAATAGTCCGATATATCAAAATTGATTTTTTCCTTTATTGGAGCGGCTATTGCGCTGATGATAATAAGTCCCGTAATGATTTTTATATACTTATTCCACTTATCGGGAAGCAGCACCTCCGCAAATACGGTAATAATAACCGCTCCGGCAATATTCATTAAATATTCCTTTATAACACTCACCGCCGTATTCCTTGATTAGTTTGTTGTTCCTATAATTATTGCTATTGAGATTATAAAAAGAATTGCCACCGCAATCATCATTCCGAAAACGGTGGTTACTGCGTCCGCCGCCTCCATAATCATATCGGAGTATCTTTTGTCGCTCAGAGGCTCTATAAGCGCAGAGCTTATTTTCAGCATAAGCATTACCGCGGCAATCTTTATTGCAGGAACCGCGCAGGCTGTCAGAATGGCTATTATTCCTGCCGTACCCACAGAATTTTTCATAAGCCTTGTTCCGCTTATTACCGTTTCTATGCTGTCCGCAACAAAGCCGCCCACAACCGGCACCATGCTGCCTACGGCAAACTTTGCCGTTCTCATTGCCACACCGTCAACCGACGGTGCGCAAAAGCCGTAAATTGCATTTATTCCGGTAAAAATCGTCAGTGAGCCGGTAAGAATCCATTTTGACAGGGATTTAATCAGGCGGTTAAAATTATTCAGATGAATTTTTCCACTCAGATTGTCAAGAATACCTATCACACAGCTTGTATAGATTAACGGCAGTATACATCTTTCGGTAATAAGACATATAAAATAAACCGATGCGGAAAATATCGGATAAAAGGATGCGGCGGAGGCGGTATAACCGCTTGTTGCCAGAAGAATTCCAAGCATTGGCGCAAGCTTTGTAACAAAGGTACACATCTCGTTTATAACATCAGAGCCGTAGCCTGCCGTCACCGTAATTATCTTTGTTACCGCTATTGTAATAAGACAAAAGCAAACGAAGAAAGCGGCATTGGAGGTTCCGTTATCAACCGATACCGAATTAAGCACCCCCGATATAAGAGCTATTACAAATACCGACAATATAAGCCCCTTTGACGAGCGTATCTCGTACATAAGGGTATCGGTTATATATTTTATTATATCCCCCGGAATAAGTGAGAGCTTTCCCTGCATAACGGTATTTACGGTATCGTTAAAAAAGTCCTCGCCCTCAATTTCGGTATAGCTCTCCGCCGCCAAAGCGGAAGGTATAAAAAGAAGTATAGCAAAAGCAATAATCATAACCAGCCTTTTCATAGGTAAAATCCTTTCTAAATTCTTCCCAGAAGCTCCGAAACAGCCTCCAAAAAGCCTGAAATAACCGGCATGGACATTGCCGCAATTGCCAGCTTTCCGGCAAACTCTATCTTTACTCCCACAGCATTTTCTCCGGCATCCTTACAAAGCTCTGCGGAAAATTGTGTAATATACGCAATAATACAAGCCTTTACGGCTATAGTCAGATAGGCTCCGTTAATACCGTTTTTCAGAGCAATATCCTTAAGCCTGGAAAATATATCGGCAATGCCTGTACATAAATCAAGCATAATAATCAGCCCTGTAGCAAGAGATACGGCAAGAGCCAATTCGGGGCGTATGCTTTTTAAGGTAATCGCAAGGAGTACACCCGTTATTCCCAGTGCCGCAGCAGTAAAAATATTCATAATTATGACCCTTCCTTTCCGTATCAGGCTCAAAAAATACGGTTAATGCTAAAAATTAAATATCTGCTTTATAGTGCTGAAAAGGCTGCCGATTTCACCTACAATCATAAAAAGCACCACCACAAGACCGGCTATTGTTGTTAAAAGCGCCTGCTCCTCCCGTCCTGCCCGGACAAGCAGCTGATTCAGCACCGCCACAATAATTCCCACTCCGGCTATCTGAAATATCAAATCAACATTCATTCCCTTATTCCTCCGGTTAACAACGAAAATTCATACTGCCAGCCTTTATGCGCAGTATAGCTTTCAATTCTGCTTTAAAACAGCAGTATTGCAATAAATATTCCTCCCGCTATACCGAGACTTCTGTACAGCTTTGCGCTTTTTTTATAATCCTCCTCAGCCGCAATAATTTGTTTGCCAAGCAAGGCTCTCACGTGGCGAATACTTTTTATCTGTCCCTCTTTTCCGGTCATACCAAGCTCTGCCGCTAAAAGCTTTATTATTTCGCAGTCCTCTTTTTTTAAGCATAATGCCTCTCTGTCACGCTCCACCGCCCTTTTCCATCTTTCCCCTACAGATATTTCCCTACCCAGGTCAGCAGCTGTTTTGAATATACATTCTGTACCTGTCAGCCTTGAAATTCTGTTAAAAATTTCATCTATGGCATCAGCCGAAAAATCTATTTCGTTTTCAAGTATTTCAAGACAGGAGGCAACTGATATAAGATTTTTATATCTTCGCACAGGAAGCTGAGAGTAAAAAATACCGCAAAGTGCCGCCGACAGAATTATAAGCACAGAGCCGAAAAGCTTAGCCGCCACAGTAAATTTCCTCTATTGTTCCGGGGCCGCTGCGGTGACTTAGGGTTATTATACATTCAAAGCAGTCCAATATATCCTTGTGCTTTTTCATTAAGGCTTCACGGTTGTCCGAATGTATGGTTGAAATCACCGATACACCCGAACGAATTGCTTTTTTTATTACCGACATATCCGCTGCGGTTCCTATTTCATCCGTAGCTATAACCTCCGGCCCCATTGAACGGATAAGAATTGTCATTGCGTCCTCCTTGGGCGCGCCCTCCAATATATCGCATGAGGCACCTAAATCAAAGCCGCAGATGCCGTTATGCAGCGCGCTTATTTCGTTGCGCTCATCCGCTACCGAAACCTTTATTCCTCGTGAGCTTATTTGCCTGATAATATCCCTTAAAAGCGTGGTTTTTCCGCAGCCGGGAGGGGAAATGATAAGAGTATTGAGGATTTTCCCGTCACGTATAATGCTGTTGATAACAAGGTCGCCTGCACCGCATACCTCCCGGGATATACGGTAATTCAGACCGCTGATATTTTTTATTGTATATATTTTCCCGTTTTTCAAAACTGCACTTCCGCAAAGCCCCACCCTATGTCCGCCGTTTACGGTAATATATCCGTTTTTTATACTGTCCTCAACCGCATAAAGAGAGCTTTCGCTGATAAGCTCAAGAGCCTCGCTTATATCCTCCTCCTTAACGGTAAGCATACTGTCCGATATTCTTCCCGTTATTCCCTTTTCACTTATATATTTCGGCGCAAAGCTGCCGTAAAGCATCATCGGCTGTCCCTTTCTGAGGCGTATTTCCTCAACCTCATCAAGTCTGACCGAAATAAGGTATTTGCGCAGTCTTTTCGGAATATATCGTACTATGGGATGATATGTATATGCCTGTTCATTATTTAAGATTAACATTTGTAACAGCTCCTGTTTCTTTATTTTTTTCTTTTTATATTCTATTTACGCCATAAGCCTTTTAGAACATAATGCCGGGAATTTGTTTGTAATATATCGTATAAGCATAAAAACAGGCAAAAACAGCCCTTGCTCTGCTTTTTTACCATAAAACCGCAGACAATCACATTATTTTTTAGTATGATTTCCTATTTAAGCATAAAAAGGAAATTTTATTTGGAATTAATTATTGACAAAAAGACAGATATATATTATAATGTTCTCAATGATAGAGGTGCACTGTATCAAGAGTACCCCGGTTTATATGCTTTGCCGAAGCAGAATCGGGCGAAAGGGGTAGGTGCCGAAGACGGTATGTGGCAAAATATCGATCTGGCAGAGTAAAATAAGATTTCGGCTGTTGTCGCAGAGATGCGGAGAGCTATCATGAGAACCAAATGTGTAAAGTGTTTTATTGTTATACCTTTGATTTGAATGATAGCTATGCCATGGCTATCATTTTTTGTTGCGATTTAAATTGCATCGGAATTTAAACAAGCCGAAGCATAGCTAATTTAAAAAGGAGAGAATTATATGAAAAAAACAGTATTTACAGGAGCTGCAACCGCAATTGTAACTCCTATGAAGAAGGACGGCAGCGTAGATTATGACGCTTTCGGAAGATTAATTGACTGGCAGATTTCGGAGGGCATTGATGCAATCGTAGCGGCAGGAACAACAGGTGAAGGCTCAACGCTTTCGGACGAGGAGCATCGTGAGGTTGTTAAATTCACGGTTGACAAGGTAAATAAAAGAGTTCCGGTAATTGCAGGAACCGGCTCAAACGATATAGCATATGCTATAGACTTAACAAAATATTCCTGTGACGTAGGTGCTGACGCAATGCTTGTTGTAACTCCTTATTACAACAAGGCTACACAAAACGGTCTTATAAAATCCTTTACCGCAATTGCCGACGCAAGCACAAAGCCTCTTATTCTTTATAATGTTCCCTCGAGAACAGGCTGCAATCTGCTGCCGGAAACCTGTGCTGTGCTTGCAGAGCATGAAAATATCGCCGCAATCAAGGAAGCAAGCGGAAATATTTCTCAAATTGCCAAAACAGCCTCCCTTACACAGGGCAAGCTTGACATATATTCCGGCAATGACGATCAGATAGTACCTGTATTGTCCCTGGGCGGCAAGGGAGTTATATCGGTGCTTTCAAATATATTGCCCAAGGAAACCTCTCAGATGTGCCATGCATATTTCAGAGGTGAAACAGAAACAAGTATGAAAATGCAGCTTGAATATCTTGAGCTGATTGACGCTCTTTTCTGTGAGGTTAACCCAATACCCGTTAAGGCTGCAACAGCAAAAATGGGCTACGGCGAGGACGTTCTCCGTCTGCCGCTGACCTCAATGGAGGACGCTCACAGAGAAAAGCTGTTTGCCCTGATGACAAAGGCAGGACTTAATATATAACGAACAGAGGAAAGATATTATGAAGATATTGTTAAACGGAATTGGCGGAAGAATGGGCTCGGAGGTTGCAAAGCTACTTGGAAATGGCTATAAGGGTGCGGAATTGGCGGCAGGCGTAGATATTAACTGCACCCACGCGCCCGTATCCTGCTATAAGGAGTTTGAGGACGTAAAGGAACATATCGACTGTGTTATTGATTTTTCTCATCATTCGGCAACAAGAAAGCTCCTTGATTACTGTGTTGCACAGGGAAAGCCTGTTGTTATAGCAACCACAGGTCATACTGAGGAGGAGCTTGCTTTGATAAAGGAGGCTGCAAAATATATCCCGGTGTTCTTTTCAATGAATATGTCGGTGGGAATCGCCCTTTTGTGCGAGCTTGCAAAAACAGCGGTAAAAACCTTTCCCGATGCCGATATTGAAATTGTTGAGGCTCACCATAACAGAAAATTAGACGCACCAAGCGGAACTGCGATTATGATTGCAAACGCAATTAAAACGGTAAGAGACGGTTTGGTATGCGTATTCGGCAGAGATGGGCAGAAAAAGCGTGAGAAAAACGAAATAGGAATGCATTCCATCAGAATGGGTAACATCATAGGAGAACACAGCGTTATTATAGGAACAGATACCCAGACAATTACCTTAAAGCACGAGGCACATGACAGAGTGCTGTTTGCGGAGGGTGCCGTTGAAGCGGCATTATTCATCAAAGGCAAGCCGGCAGGGCTTTATGCGATGAACGATATGATAAAATAATGTAGACTGAAAGGAAAAAAAGTATGCGTGAAATGATTTGTGATAATCTTTCGGTTAATGACAGCGGAATACTGATGTTCGGCAGTCACAGCACCGTTGATTTGATTAAAAAATACG
>Ga0256406_1002328_pt1 | contig 27164 bp, 24 predicted proteins | sample RumenRJG_03DNA_FD_185986 | JGI IMG/M metagenome (GOLD analysis project Ga0256406, IMG submission 185986) | Bovine rumen microbial communities from Lethbridge, Alberta, Canada - RJG_03 | ecosystem: Host-associated > Mammals > Digestive system > Stomach > Rumen | place: Canada: Alberta | collected...
GTATGGACAACGCCGCGCTTGCGGGTGTAGTCATGGGTCATTCCGTCCCACTCGTTTGTGATTTTCTCGCCGCTTCGATAGGCGGCTGCGGCAACGGCTGACTTGCCTTTTCCTCGGCTCACAATGCTGATATTACAATGATAGATGGCTATGGGTATCACCTCCCGGATAAAATGAAAACCCGCAAAAATGGTACAGACGCCAAAGGCGGGTATACTGTTTTTGTGGGTGTGCAGGGATAGCCGCGTAAGCGGCGCAAGGGGTGCAGCCCCTTGTTGCGGCAAAGCCGCCAATGTCGGTCAGAGAGGGAAGCAAGCGGCTTTCTCTCTGTGCCGACAAGCCCTCGGCAGAGCGCACGCACCCGTAAGGGTGTATAAGTGCGCCCTTTGTACCAAAGGGATTATTCGCTTTTCCCGCCCTCGGTGCGTTTTTTCAGATAGCCCCGCGCTTCCTCGCTCGTCAGGGCAAGCCGGAGAAAGGCGGCGGCTTCTTCGTCGGTCATGGTCTTTGCTTCTGGCACAATGCTCTCAAAGACCGCACCCCGGACGATCAGCCGATGGCTGCGCGTCCTGCGTTCCTCTTGGGATAACTTTTGCCGCAACACCTTTTCCCGATTTTCAAGCTGCCGGATTTTCTTCTTCCCGTCCTCAATCTCGGCTTGCAATTCCTCGCGTTTTTTTCTCTCGGTTTCGTCATGGGTGGTCACTCCTTTCTACCTGTCGGCATAGAAAAAGGACAGTCGATTTCCTCGGCTGTCCTTTTGATTAGGGTGTTTGGTTTACTCCGTTCTGCTCAATAAATGGGAATATTAAATATCAATACGCCCTTTAATACATTCCTATTAAAACATCAGCTTCGATTGTCAAATGTGTGAGAGTACGCCAATCAACGCAATCTTTTTCAACGCAAAAGAGAAGCGGCGTCATTTCAATAAACGACATTCTTTGTTCTGATGACAACTGTACGGTGGCTGAAACCGTTTCTCTTGAAATGGTTTTAAGATGTTTCTCAAAATATTCAACGACAGACTCATTTGAATAATCTGGATTTTTCAAGTGTGCTTGCACTTTAGTCCTGATTTCCCTCAAATGATTTTTCGTAGGAATTACTTTCACAACATATCCGTTAGGAGATAGCAATCGCTGAAATTCTTTGTAGTGTGCAGGCGAAAATATGTCTAAAATACAATCCATACTTCCGTCTTTCAAAGGGATTTTTGATAAGTCAGTAACAAACCACTTCACTGCTTTGCGCTTGTCTTTTTTTGATGCAATCTGTATTGCCTCCTTTGACAAGTCAAAGGCAAAGATGTTTCGTTCTGTTCTTTGCTGTATCTGCCTTGCATAGAAACCCTCGCCGCAACCAACATCTAAAATGTTTCTTATAGATGGCGTATCAGAAATAAACTGTATGATTTTCTCCAACACAACATCATACATGCCATACTCCAAAATTTGGTGCCGGTTGTCAAAAGACCGCTTGCTGTATTTGGTTTTGGGCGATGATTTTAACAACAAATTTACATACCCATATCTTGAAATATCAAAGCAATGTCCATGTCTACAAATTAGGCTATTGCCTTGTATATCCATTGATTTTGTGCAAATTGGGCATTGAAAATAAACCTTGCTGTCTGCAAAGCGTGATAAATTATTATTCATTTGTTTTTCCTCCGTAATTACATCTCTGCTTCAATAAGCGAGTTATGCAATACGGATAACCGCAACATAACTCGCGGTTTTATCTTAATCTCATAAATGTAACCATTGTGTTGTCCTCCAATCAATTCCGCAGTATTACTCTGCTTTTAGAAAAAGTATAGCACAAAACTATGAACATTTCAACTCTATTTCAGCCTGTCGGCGACGTTGCTCTCTCTGGCATACCGCCGCGCCGCTTCCCGCCGTTCCTCGCTGTATGGGGCGGTCAGACGGAAAGAGAAGCGGCCTTTCTCAATGTCAAACTCCATGCAGCCCGTTTCCGGGTCTGCGTCGGTCTGGCGGCACACATCGGGGTGCTGCTCGGCATAGGCGGCAAGCCGCTTCTTCAAGTCGGTGTTGTGGGTACGGATATGGATCAACGGGTCTTTCTCATCAAACCAGATGTCTGTGATCTTTTTTTGCTTGGGAAGCCCTGTTCGCATAAACTCTCCTTTCTGCGCCCTCGTTTGGAGAGAGGGGCATTTTTGAGGGAATTTTCCCGGCTCTTGACTTGGGGAAAATGGGGATTTTCAAATAGAAACCGCCCCGGCGAACCATTCTTCGTCCGGGCGGTTCCTATCGCGTGATTTTCGTTTTTTCCGGCTCTTGACCGTCCTGCAAGCTGTCGGCAAGTATCACTTTGAGCAGCTTGTCGCGGAATGTTTCTGTGCCGCTGTGGTTGAAAAACAACTCCGCAACGATGGTCTGTCCGTCCCTCTGTGTCGTGATAACACTGTCGGGGGATTGAGGTGTCCCGTTCTGTTCTGCCATAGGCGGCTCCTTTCTCCGGGCGCAAAAGAGGGACTTCCCGTAGCCGGAAAATCCCTCTTGGTTGTCGGTTATTCTGTTTTACTGTGCGGGCTGTGCGGCGGCGGTCTGCGCCTTTCTCCTTGCCCGGTATTCCCGCGCCTTGATACGGTCATACTCCCGCTGCTTTTCAAGGTTTCGCGCCCGGTACTCCCTTGAATACTGCCGGTGATAGGCGCGGCTCTTTTCCTTTTTGGCTTCTTCGATTTCCTCCCGCATTTGCCGGATTTCCTGCTCCGTTGGCTCTGTAAGCTGTGTCACTTCGTTCTCAAATTTGCCGATATAGTTGAAATATATCCCGATGTGCTGAATGGCTTGTTTTGCCCTTTTCTTGTCGCGCTCATGCACTTCAATCCTTCTGATAAACTCGTTGAGAATGGCGGGGGTGAGGTCAGTAAAGGCGGCATGGCGTTCCGTCAGCTTCAAAAACTTCTGCGCCCGTCCTCCCGCGTTCTCATAAGCGGATAGCTGCTCTTGGAGTATGGAAAGCTCCGTTTTCAATGCGTAGTATTCTTCTGAATACTTCTGCGACATTTGCTCGTAGCGGTCTTGCGGGATAGTGCCGAGGGCGTTGTCCTCATAGAGCTTGTTCAGCACCTTGTCGATCTGTTCAAGGCGCGTCGTGATTTGTGGGATACGCTTCTGCTGCTTTTTGGTCTGGTCGGTCTGCTGCATGGCAAGGTTCTTTTTCACTAAGGCTTCAAACTCCGCCCGGTTGCTGATAGAATAGTCCTCGATTTTCTTCAGCACTTCCGCGACGGTCTGCATGAGCAAGTCCGCGTCAATGATGTGCGGGGAATGGCATTTGGGGTTTTTGGCTTTTCCCTTGTGGTACTCGCTGCAATAGGCAACGTGCCGCTTGCCGCCGTTTCTGTAATCTATGCGGATGTGCATTTTTGCGCCGCAATCCTTACAGAAAAGCAAGCCCGACAAAGGGTGGATTTCCCCGTCCCCGTTGGGGCGTCTGACGGGCGCGTTTTCCAAAATCCGCTGTGCGGTTTCAAAGTCGGCGCGGTCAATAATCGGCTCATGCACATTTTCGGTTATCTGCCATTGGCTCCGGTCTACATAGTGGTTCCGCTTGTCCCGGAAATGCTTTGTAGTCTTGAAGTTGACTACATCGCCGCAATACTCCTGCCGTGTAAGGATATGGGTCAAAGTGGCTTTGTTCCACTTGTAACGGTTATCCTCATTGAGCGCCCTGTTTTTGCACGTTCCCCGCCCGCGCTCTTTCATGTAGAATGTGGGCGTTGGGATTTGCGCCTGCGTCAGATATACGGCGATTTGGTTGCGGTTTTTCCCGTCCAGAAACAGGCGAAAAATCAAACGGACAACTCCGGCGGCTTCCTCGTCGATTATCCAAAAATCCTTGTTGTCCGGGGATTTGACATAGCCATAGAGAGCTTCGGTGGCAATCGGCTTTCCACTCATGCCCTTCGTCTTAATGCCGGTCTTTACTTTCTTGCTGATGTCCTTTGCGTACCACTCCGACATGATGTTGATAAAGGGCGCAAACTCCAATGTGTCGGGCTTCTCGCTGTCTATCCCGTTGTTGACCGCGATAAAGCGCACATTGTTCCGTCTGAATATCTCCATCGCATTGCCGACTTGGAGATAGTCGCGCCCCCAGCGGGTCATGTCTTTCATAATACACACGCCGATTTTACCGTTTTCTACGTCCTCTATCATGCGGGAGTAGGCGGAGCGGTCGAAAAATCTGCCGCTTTCATCGTCGTCAATGTAGTGCCGGATATTCGTCAATTTTAGCTGTCTGGCGTAGCTTTCCAAAAACTTCTTCTGAGAAAAAATATGTCAAGGTGTTTTTCTGCTTATTAACAATAAAGATACAATTGCAGAGTTGCCTTCTTGATTTTTGCCTTGGAAAAATGTGAAAACGCAGGGGCATACCGAAAAAAATTTACGTGTTGCTAACTTGCGGGTATCGTTAAAATAATACCTATTATCAACATTTTATATGATCTCCTATTGACAACCAGAAATGACAAGAGTATAATGCAATATGACAACGATAGTTGTCAGAAAGACAAAAGAGATTGTCACATGGAGGTGCTGTATGATATTGCGAAACCGTTTGAAAGAACGGAGAGCCGCACTCAATGTCAATCAACAGGAAATGGGGCGCTTATGCGGCGTTTCAAGGCAGACAATCAGCCTGATCGAACGGGGCGATTATTCGCCGTCTGTCACCCTTGCCCTAACGATTGCAAAGGTATGCGGCGTCACCGTAGAAGATGTGTTCTATTTACAGGAGGAAGAAGCAAATGGATAACAATGAAATCAAGAACGCAAATCAGAGAGCTCTGCCTAAATTTATTCTTATTGTAATTATCAGCTTGGTCATCGGAGGATTGACCGGCTTTTACGCCGCAAGATATGGGTTGAACATGTTGGCAGGCCGCATAAAAAGCGTCGGAGCATTTTTCGGCGTTTATATTGCTCCATGGCTGATGTTGATGACAGCAATCATTGTGCCGGTGGTCTGTGTACCAATTTATCGAAACGTAAGGAAGCTACTCCTTTCCTGGGATGGTGAAAACGAGGATATCTCAGATGCGATTGATAGAAAGATTTCTATTGTCATCTGGATTACAAGCGCATCCCTTATTCTCTCATTATTTCTCATTGCCGCTTCGTATTCTGGCGGCTTTGAAACTTTTGAAAATAAGAATAGTGTCGCAACATTTTTTGTAAGTATTGTCGGCTTCTTCGCCATTATGATCGAAGCGGTTATTATCCAGCAGAAGTGCGTGGATGCTGCTAAGAAAACAAATCCGGAGAAAACGGCATCCGTTTATGACCTAAAGTTTCAAAAGAAGTGGATGGACAACTGCGATGAAGCCGAAAAGATTATGATAGGAAAGTGTGCGCTTAAGGCTTATGCCGTCACCAACACAGTCTGTACGGTTCTGTCCGTTGTTCTTGCTATCTGTGCGCTTGTTTTCAACATAGGTTTTTTGCCTTCGCTTGCAGTTTGTTTAATCTGGATTGTCAATCTGTCCGTATATTGCAAGGAAGCGTTAAAGTATTCTAAGGCTGGCAATAAACTTTTCTAATGGAAAAGCAGGAGAACAGGCAATGGATAATTCTTTGTGGATTGTCGCTATTCTGGTTATCTTTTTATGTATCAGGAAAAAGCGACGAACAGCGGCAGCTGTATGGCATATACAAAATCGAAGAAAGAAAAATAAGGAGATATTGGTTATGAAAGAACTCGTAAAGCAATTTATCGGTAAAGAGTGCATTATTCATACGATTGACAGTAACATAGAGGGAGTTATAAAAGAAGTTTATGACAGCGGTATGATAATCGAGAGAAATTCCGGAGAGCGGGAAATTGTCAATCTTGATTTTATTACTCGTGTCAGGGAGTATCCAAGAAAGAAAAACGGAAAGAAAAAAAGCTGCGTATTGGACTAAGCATTAGACCTGGCAGCACATATCCGACAAAACAACTTGAAGCTGTGCACATGCAAATGCAGGTTGGTAGAGAATACAAACCGTTTATAAACCCACAGAATAGAGAGGATATTAACATGCTGGATGTATCTCATGTAACCAAAAAATATGGAAAGGTGGTAGCCTGTAGCGATTTAAGCTTTCATTTGGATCCCGGAAGCGTTACCGTTTTGCTGGGCCCTAATGGCGCAGGCAAGAGTACCATCATGAAGTCGATCATTGGATTTCTGCGCTATGATGGCGAAATCACAGTCGGAGTTAACAGTGCCTGTCACCAGGTATTTCCCAGTTTGTCCTCCGATGTCTTTCGGGCCAATGCTAATTAGTTAAGGCATTGACAAGTCAGGGGTCTTAAACACCGTCCACTTTTGAATAAAAGTCAGGTGGTGTTTTTTTGGTTGAAACTCTGATGTCCTTATTGTACAATAGGGCAATGAGCAAAAAGAAAAGTGATATCAAACGTGGGAATATAGATGTATCCGATCTTGAAGACCTTCCAGAGGAGCATGAGTTCAGGATAGCCCGCTATTTTGCAGACAGAGGTAAGAATGTTCGCTTCATACAGCGTAGCAACATTCCGGGAGTGCATTCACCTGACCTGTATATGGATGGACTGAACTGGGAAATGAAAAGTCCGATAGGTGACGGAAAGCATACCGTAGAGCATATTTTTCGTAAGGCTATGGATCAGTCAAAGTATGTTATTATAGATTTGAGACGATGTAAGATGGAAGAATCCAGAGCAATAAAGGAATTTACGGCTATTTTCAATAAAAAGCCCAGAATGAGAAAGATGCTCATCATAAAGAAGGATGAAGAGTTACTTGAGTATTCAAAGTAATACTATAGTGTTATTGACAAAATCACGGAACGTGGTATCATAAAGACAGATGAAAGCCCGATCCACTGTTGTAAGAACAGAGGACCGAGGGCTTTTTTCTTTGCTTATTTGTCTTCACTTAACAGTACCTGTCACCAGATATCCACTTAACAGTGCCTATCACCAGATATTCTTAAAATCAAGTTTTCTTCGACAGCAAACAGACAGTCTCCACATATTCTCTTACCCATAAAATCCGAATATAAACTTACGCCATCATTCATTTGCATTTCCCTTGCATAAATATTAAATAGAAAGTATAGTTGAACTACTTACTTGATATTTGATATGAACGATGAATTACAGAAAGACATTTTTATGAGAAAATTATTCTGGGATCAGCATATTCATACTTCGTTCTCCGGCGACTGCGAGGAAGATCCGGCATCTCAGGCTGCTGCCGCGAAAGAAAAAGGTCTTATAGGCATCACAATAACGGATCATAAAGACGGGGATGCTCCCGGTGCTGACGGATATCTCTTTGATCTTGACACAAAAGATTATCTCCGGAAAATAAAGCCTATAGCATCAGCTCTCTCCGATTCAGACCTTACTGTTCTTACCGGGCTGGAACTCGGACTCACTCCCCATCTGGCAGGAGTGAATAAAAAGATAGTTTCCGAAGGGTTCGACTTCATAATCGGATCCATACATTATGCAAACGGAAAGGATCCATATTATCCCGAATATTTTAAAGGCAGAAACGTACACGAATCATATCTTGAATACTTTCAGTGTACTCTTGACAATCTGCACGCATTCTCTGATTTTGACGCGCTGGGGCATCTTGATTATGTGAAAAGATACTGCATAAAGACATACGGAGCAGAGAACGGATGTCTTAACTACACTGACTTCAGCGGACTTTTCGATGAAATATTCATATTTCTCATTGAACACGACCTGGCGCTGGAAATCAATTCAGGAGCCTATCGTGCCGGTCTCACTGAGCCAAACCCCGGCATTGATCTTATCAAAAGATACAAGAGTCTCGGAGGGAAGATGCTAACCTTGGGTTCCGATGCGCACGAGAACCGTCACGTCGGTCTTGAATTTAACAGGGTCTCATCCATCCTGACAGACATAGGATTCAATTCTTATCTTGTCTACAAGGACCGCAGACCTTATGAATATCCGCTCATTCCCTGCCGGTAATGGTTCCGCCGCCCTCTATTATGTCCCCGTCATAAAGGACTATGGCCTGACCGGGAGCTGCCGCTCTGACCGGTTTGTCAAAATCCGCCCTGTAGCAGCCGGGCGATGTTTCTTCTACACTGCAGCCGGTCTCTGTCTGCGAATATCTGATTTTTGCCGTATAATGTCTTGTCACGTCAATTTTCTCATGAGCCATGGCATTTACATTATTAAAAAACACATGATTTGACATCACATCAGCTGCGTCCCCGATTACGACCTCATTAGTCTCAGGTCTTATCTCTGTCACAAAAACAGGCTTTCCGAGCGACAGACCGAGTCCTTTCCTCTGACCTACCGTGTAATGCGTAATTCCTTTATTCCTTCCGAGAATATTGCCGTCTTTGTCTACAAAAAATCCAGGACCCGGCAGCCTGTCGCCGGCCTCGCGCTCTATATATCCGGCATAATCATGATCCGGAACAAAACATATATCCTGACTGTCACTCTTATGAGCTGTCGGCAGTCCGGCAGCTGACGCGATTTTTCTCACCTCGTCCTTATCATAATCACCTATCGGCATAAGAGTATGTTTAAGTTCTTCCTGAGTAAGAGAATAAAGCACATAGGTCTGATCCTTTGTGACAGTATGGGATTTTTTTATCGTCATTCGTCCGCTGTCAAGAGAAACGACTCTGGCGTAATGTCCTGTCGCTATATAATCAGCTCCAATCTGCCTTGCCCTCCTGAGAAGACAGTTCCACTTCACGTATCTGTTGCAGGCAATGCAGGGATTCGGAGTTCTTCCTTCAAGATATTCCGATATGAATCCGTCTATCACAAAATGCCTGAAATCATCTTTGAAATTCATAACATAATATGGAATCTTAAGGTATTGAGCCACGCGTCTCGCGTCGTCAACAGCTCTGAGTCCACAGCAGCCGCCGTTATCCTCCAGAATGGCCTGCTCCTCGGTCTGCCATACCTGCATGGTCACGCCGATCACATCATATCCCTGCTTTTTCAGAAGATACGCGGCTACGGAAGAATCCACGCCGCCCGACATTCCCACTACAACTGTATTATTCATATATCTCTCCAAAAAAAGTCTAAGACTACTCACGAATACATTGGCGACATTTCCCGAAGCTGCCTTACAGCATCAGCTACCATGTCCACAGTCCTGTCCGCCTCTTCAAGAGTCGTGTCTTTTGAAATAGTAAGTCTGAGTCCTTCTCTGGCCTCTTCATACGAATTCCCGCATGCAATAAGGACATGGCTGGGATCTATTGAGCCTGCCGTACATGCTGATCCTGAAGACGCCATCACTCCCTTCATGTCAAGGAGGATAATAAGCGATTCGCCCTCAACCCCATTAAATGACACATTAATATTATTCGGAAGTCTTTTTATTCTGCTGCCGTTTAATCTGGAATCAGGTATCTCTCCGAGAAGTCTCTCAATCATGTGATCTCTGATGGCGGTCTCTTTTTTTATTCTCTCATCCATATCAGACTCTGCCATCGATATGGCTTTCCCGAATCCTACGATTGCCGCCACATTCTCCGTTCCTGCTCTCCTGTCTCTCTCCTGGTGTCCCCCATGAATAAAAGCATGAAATTTCAGTCCCTTTCTTATATACATAAGGCCCGAGCCTTTTGGTCCGTATATCTTATGAGACGAGGCGCTTAAGAGATCTATATTCATCTTTTCAGGATTTATCGGGATCTGACCGAATGCCTGCACCGCATCCGTATGGAATAGAACGCCTTTTTCGTGCGCAATGGCTCCGATTTCAGCTACCGGCTCTATAGTACCTATCTCGTTATTAGCAGTCATTACTGATACGAGAGCCGTGTCGGGTCTGATTGCGTTTCTTATTTTTTCAGGATCGACAATGCCGTCTTTCCCCGGATATATGTATGTAAATCTTATTCCTCTTCTTTCAAGAAACAGAGCCGTACTCAGTATGGCATGGTGCTCTATGGCAGATACTATTATGTGCTTCTTTTCAGAATCAGAAAAAGCTGCTGATTCCAGCGCCCAGTTATCAGATTCAGTTCCTCCGCTCGTGAAATAGATCGTATCGCTGTCAACTCCCAGAATTTCTGCAGCTCTTGATCTGGCTTTGTCTATAGCAGCCTTTGCCTCACCCGCGAATCCGTAGATAGCGGAAGGATTCGAGTAGCAGTCACGGAGATAAGGCATCATTTCCTCAAGCACTTCCGGTCTCATCCTTGTAGTCGCTGCGTTGTCCATATAAATCATGTCTAAATTGCCTTCTCTGTCCTAAAAATATATTTTGATTCAAAATCAGCTATAGAAAGCGGCTTGTCATAGAGATAACCCTGGATAACATCACAGCCGCACGCCACTATTTCCTTTTTCTCTTCCTCTGTCTCCACACCCTCGCAGAGAACCTCGAATCTGATTTCCCGAAATGTCTTTATCAGGTTCTTCAATATGGTTTTCCCTATTTCATTATGAATCGAATAAAGTACGAATCCGCGGTCAAATTTTATTACATTTGCCGGTATCTTTCCAAGCACATACAGAGAATTATAGCCTGCTCCGAAATCATCCAGTGCTATCCTGTATCCCTTTTGACTCAGCATCTCCAGAGCCTCAACTATTGTAGACAGATTTTCAACTACCGCCGTCTCCGTCAGCTCAAATTCTATTGACCAGTGAGGTATTCCGGACTCATCGGCATACCTCTCAAGCTCCTCTATGAATCCTTTCTCGTAGAAATCCACTCTTGACAGATTAACAGAGATCGGGAAAAGCTTCTTTCCCATATCCATCCACTTTCTCTGAAGGTCTATTACATGAAATATCACATCACGATCCAGCTCCGGAATCAGTCCCGACTCTTCAAGCACCGGAACATAGATGGCGGGAGACTCCAGACGCCCTTGTGAATTCTTGAATCTTGACAAGGCTTCAGCGCCGACGATCGTATCCGAGGATGCGGAATATTTCGGCTGAAGTAAAACAATGATCTCATGATTTTCAAGTGCATTCGTAAAATCAGGAATGACAGCAGCTTCCTCCAGCGATTTTTTTCTGAGCTCATCCCTGTAGAAAGCAACCGTTGTCGTATAACTGTTTCGTATAGATCTCCTGGCGTATCTCGCGTTATCCTGAGCCTTCAGAAAATCCTCTCCCCTGTTCACAACATAAAGACCGCATTCCAGATGGACTCTGGCTCTGGTATATTTTCTGTTGACCTCATGCAGAAACCTTTCAGCGAGGTCTGCGTATTTGGATTTCAGCTCACTTTCACTAAGCCCTCCTCCTTCCGAGAGGCAGAGGATATGATCTATATAGCTTCTGGTTCCGAGAACGCAGTCCGGATTATCCGTGATGAAAAATTTCATCATAAAAAGAAGAAGCCAGTCACCTTCTTCGGAGGAATAGACTTCATTAAAATATTTGAAGTTCTTGATATTGATACTTACAAGGACTCCCTGCTTTAAATCATCTATTATCTTCGGTCCCATCTGCTTGAATTTTGCAAGTGTGGGAAGATTAAGTGTCTTTTCAATCTCGGAATCTTTTATTTCATCCATATTTTCACCTGAGTTTTTGTCTTATGCGGTGCAGAGCGTTTTCAACCGAACGGATGCTGCAGTCAAGGATTCTTGCCACATCATTATTTTTCCTGCCGGAAATATGAAGAAAAAGCACTCGTCTTTCAAAAGGGCTCAATTTGTTATCTATATCATTAAGCAGGTCTCTGACCCTACAGTCATCAAAAAATACTCTTTCAGGATCAGATGCGTCTGTCGCCAGAATATCTGATGGTTCCTCATTTCCGTCAGTATCAAACGGCACATAATTATTAAGCGGCCTGTTCTTCTGACGGCTGTTCTTCTGCCTGGCATTCTGAATCTGCCTTTTTATGCACAGAACGGCAAAAGGAAAGAAGGAATCAGATATATCCTGATTATAATCCCTCACGGCCTCAATTAGTCCTATAAGTCCTTCCTGAACCAAATCTTCAGCTTCTTCTCCGCTGCATGGCGTCATTGAAGCAATCTTTTTCACCTGCGGCATCATAATCTTAATCAGCTCTCTTTCAGCTGATGCGTCACCGGCTTTTGATCTTTTGGCCAGAGAATCGATATCGGGATTCATTTATCTGCCCTTCACTATTCTCTGTCGCAAAATCTCATAAGCCATTACCCCGGCAGCGACAGAAGCATTGAGAGATCCTATATGTCCCTTCATAGGGATAGCTGCTGTCATGTCGCATTTTTTTCTGATAAGGGGCTGAACACCGGATCCCTCATTCCCTATGACAAGTCCCATGGGACCTGTCATATCGAGGTCGTACATTGACTGCCCGTCCATATCGGCGCATATAAACCAGAGACCTTTTTTCTTCAGCTCGTCAATGGTTTTGCCAATGTTTGTAACACGGGCGATCTTTGCATAATTAAGCGCGCCCGCTGATGCCCTCTGCACAGCTGCTGTGAGTCCGGCAGTCCTTCTCTTTGGCATTATTATTCCATGGCAGCCGCATGCATCAGCGGTTCTTATTATGGCGCCGACGTTGTGAGGGTCTTCTATCTCATCAAGGATAATAATAAAGGGGGCTTCTTCCTTCTCTGCCGCGTAGTCTAAAATATCATCGACCTCGCAGTAACTGACTAAAGATGAATAAGCTATCACTCCCTGATGATGTCCTGTCGGACTCATCTCGTCAAGTCTCTCCTTCGGCAGATAATCTATGGCTGTCCCCTGCTTTCCCGCCGCCTTTATTATCCTCATTATCACTTCATCGCGCAGTCCCTGCTGGATGAAAAGTCTCTCTATCGTCTGCCCGGAGCGGAAGCTCTCAAGCACTACATTTCTTCCTTCGATTACAGAATCTTCATCTCTCATTTATTTTCACCTTCATTCAATAAGCCGGTTCTCTCCATGCCGGTCCTGAGAAGATCCATGATCCTGTCATCTTCTCCCTTCAGAAATAGTCCTCCCAGAAGCGTCTCCAGACCTGTAGCTTTCCTGTAGTCAAGGATCGACGCGTTCTTCGCCCTTGTTCCGCTCTTGGCATTGCGGCCGCGGCGGGCGAGATCCTTCTCCGAGTCGGAAAGAAGATCATCGATTGAGTCAAGTATCAAAGCCTGCGAATGCGCCCTCACAAGATGCGAGCTGTGGGAATGGAGCTTCGATGGCTTCTCGCTCGAAGTCTCTACAAGAAGCGTCCTGACGACTATCTCCTGCACTGCATCTCCGAGAAAGGCAAGCTCCAGCGGAGAATATTGTTCTATGTCTCTTTCTTCCTGTCCTGTGTCAAATGCGGTTCTGACAGAAAAAGCATTCAAAGCCATCAGCTTTTCTCCCATCTGACACCGTCGCGTGTATCCTTAAGCCTGATTCCCATGCCGAGAAGACGATCCCTTATCTCATCAGCCTTCTTGAAATCCTTTGCAGCTCTTGCAGCTTCCCGCTCCTTTATCAGTTCTTCCACATCCTCATCAAGTGATGCGGCATTCCTGTCTATGATGAGACCGAGAACATTAGTGAGTTTCTTTAACTCCTCCTGAAACGCAGTAAGAAACTGAGCGGAACTGTCCTCATTTGCATTCGTATTTATGAATTTCACAAGGTCAAATACTGCCGTTATGGCATCGGCAGTATTGAAATCATCATCCATAGCCTCCTCAAACTCAATTCTGAATTTATCGCTCTCTTCAAGTTTTGCTTCCTCATTCGAGGTCAGACCGTCATCATCAGCATCCTTCAGAAGATCAATAAGCTTTGTCTCGGCGTTTACTATTCTCTCATACGATGCCTTTGCCGAATCCATAAGATCGAAGCTGAAATTGAGAGGATTTCTATACTGGGCACTCAGCATGAAAAACCTCAGCACCTGCAGATCATATTTTTCAGATATTCCCCTAACCGTCAGAAAATTACCAAGCGATTTGGACATCTTCTGATTGTTGATCTTTAAAAATGCATTGTGCATCCAGTAATGAGCGAAATCCGCCCCGTTCGCTGCCTCAGACTGGGCAATCTCATTCTCATGATGAGGGAAAATCAGATCTTCGCCACCTGCATGGATGTCTATGGTATCACCCAGATATCTCTTTGCCATAACAGAGCATTCTATATGCCATCCCGGTCTGCCGTCGCACCAGGGCGAATCCCATGAAGGCTCTCCCTCTTTCTTCGGCTTCCAAAGCACGAAGTCAAGCGGATCTTCCTTCAGATCTCCGGTTACTTTTATATCTCTGTGTCCGGACTCCAGATCATCTATATTTTTATGGCTGAGCTTTCCATAGCCCTTGAATTTTCTGGTTCTGTAATAGACGGTGCCGTCCTCTGCCCTGTAAGCATATCCTTTATCGATCAGAGTCGATATCATGCTTTTCATTCCGTCAATCTCTTCAGTCGCCTTTGGATTCACGGTTGCAGGCAATATATTCATTCCTGCCATATCCTTTTTGCATTCCGCTATATAACGGCGGCTTATCTCTTCTGACGTGGTATTTTCCTCAATTGCCTCTTTTATTATCTTGTCATCCACATCAGTAAAATTCGAAACATATCTTACCTCATATCCCTTGTACAAAAAATATCTCCTGACCGTATCAAATACGATCATGGGACGGGCGTTTCCGATATGAATATAGTTATATACGGTAGGCCCGCAGACGTACATCTTTACAAGTCCGGGCTCAACCGGAACGAAATCTTCTTTTTTTCTTGTAAGCGTGTTATATATCTTTATCATCTTTTTCCTCCAACAGACATACAGCCTCGGCACTTATTCCTTCTTCCCTGCCCGTAAATCCGAGGTGCTCCTCAGTGGTTGCCTTCACATTTACTCTGTCTCTTTCAATACATGAAAGTCTGGCGATATTGTCTCTCATCTCATCGATATAAGGTCTCATCTTCGGCACCTGAGCTATGATGGTACAGTCAATATTTGACACAGTATATCCCTTATCACGCAGAAGTTTCATGACATGCTCCATAAGCCTCCCGGAATCCGCGCCTTCAAACCTCTTGTCATTATCAGGGAAATGAAGACCTATATCCCCGAGACCCGCAGCGCCTAAGAGAGCGTCCATCACGGCATGATACAGAACATCAGCATCGGAATGGCCAAGGAGACCACGTTCATAAGGAATACGGACTCCGCCTATGACAAGATCCCGATTCTCACACAGCCTGTGTACATCATAACCAATACCGATTCTCATTTGAAACTCCTAGTATGACTATCGCCCCTGGTATTAACACTATACCGATTTAATAAATAAAAGTAAATATCAAGCTAAAAAAAGAGATCCGGCAGCTGCCTGATCTCAAATGTCAGTAGCGAGGGGGAGACTTGAACTCTCGACACCGCGGGTATGAACCGCGTGCTCTAGCCAGCTGAGCTACCTCGCCATATAATATGATATAAATGTCTGAAAATCTGCGACACCGCAATCATAATATTTTTAAGAATAATAAATGGGACCTACAGGGCTCGAACCTGTGACCCCCTGCTTGTAAGGCAGATGCTCTCCCAGCTGAGCTAAGATCCCATATATTCCCGGTCGCTCATCAGCGACCGAAAGATATATTATCAAAATACGTTGACTCTGTCAACAACTTTTTTGAAAAAAATTACAATTTTTTTGCTTCGATCATCCGGTCAAGCTTCGCGACATCTATAATCGACAAATCCTTGTTCTGATCCGCAGTCTCAAGAGCCCTTGCAAGAGCGTTTGCGGTATCGATGGCAGTGATACAGTAGACGCCTGTCTCTATAGCATTTCTTCTGATCAGGAAGCCGTCTCTGGACTTGTCACCGTGACCCTGGGTAGGTATATCAATGACAAGATCGATCTTATGACCGAGAATCAGGTCAAGGACATTAGGAGATTCCTGAGACAGCTTGTTGACCTGAAGCGCCTTCACGCCGTGCTCGTTCAGGTATACGGCAGTTCCGCGTGTGGCATAGATCTTATATCCAAGCTTTTCAAACCGGCGGGCAACGCCAACAGCCTCTTCTTTGTCCTGATCTTTTACAGTCATTATCATCTGCTTATATTTGGGCAGCTTTACACCGGCTCCGAGGAAGGCCTTGTAAAGAGCCTCGTTGAAATCCTTTGAAATTCCGAGGCATTCACCGGTGGACTTCATCTCAGGTCCCATGGCGATCTCGGCTCCACGCAGCTTCTCGAAGGAGAATACAGGCATCTTTATGGCGAAATAATCAGCCTCCGGCTGCAGACCGCCCTTTATTCCCATGTCACGGAGCTTATGTCCGAGGATAACCTTTGTAGCCAGATCAACTATGGGTATACCTGTAACCTTTGAAATATATGGCACTGTTCTTGAAGACCTCGGATTTACCTCGATCACATATACATCGCCGTCCATATCAATGAACTGGCAGTTGATGAGACCCTTGACGTGAAGAGCCTTTGCCAGACGCTCAGTGTAGTCAGTGATCTTCTTTTTGACCTCGTCTCCTATTGTAGGCGCCGGATAGACTGAAATAGAGTCGCCCGAATGTATACCGGTTCTCTCTATATGCTCCATTATACCGGGGATGAGTATTTCATCTCCGTCGCATACGGCATCCACTTCGACTTCCTTGCCCTGAAGATATTTATCGACGAGGATAGGATGATCCTGGGTATATCTGTTGATCACACCTATGAATTCATCTATTTCTTCATCGTTGAAGGCAATCTGCATGCCCTGACCGCCCAGAACATATGACGGACGTACAAGTACAGGATAACCTATGCGGTTTGCGACTTCTCTCGCCTCAGCTGCAGTATATACAGTACCGCCGCTAGCACGGGGAATACCTGTCTTCTGCAGGATCTCATCAAAAAGCTCCCTGTCCTCGGCAGCATCCACATCCTTGGCGTCGGTTCCCAGGATAGGCACTCCCATCTTCATGAGAGCCTGGGTGAGCTTTATTGCAGTCTGACCGCCGAACTGCACCACAGCACCGTCAGGGTGCTCAAAGTCTACTATGTTTCTCACATCCTCTTCGGTCAGTGGCTCGAAATAGAGCTTGTCCGCAATATCAAAGTCTGTAGATACGGTCTCCGGGTTGTTGTTTACAATGATGGTTTCGTATCCGGCCTTTGAAAATGCCCATGTGGCATGAACAGAACAGTAATCGAATTCTATGCCCTGACCGATTCTGATGGGACCGGAACCCAGCACAAGGATCTTCTTCCTGTCAGAAGTTTTGATTGCCTCATTCTCACTTCCGAATACAGAATAATAATATGGAGTGGAGGCCTCAAATTCAGCAGCGCAGGTATCAACCATCTTGAACGATGCAGTGATACCGTACTTCACGCGAAGTTCCCTGACCTCATCAGCTGACTTGCCGGAAAGACTGCCTATAACATTATCAGGAAACTCCATTCTCTTGGCTTCCTTTAAAAGATCCGGAGTCAGTTCCTCTGTGCGCAGCCTGTATTCCATTCCAACCAGAATATCGATCTTATCTATGAACCAGAGATCATATTCGGTGATCTTATGTATTCTTTCCTTGGGGAAATGTCTTCTCAAGGCCTCAGCAATTACATATATCCTTCTGTCATCCACTACGGCCAGCTGTTCATAGAGTTCGTCATCACTTAAGTCTGTAAAATCATAACTCATAAGTGAATCGGTATGCTGCTCAAGAGACCTTATGGCCTTCATAAGCGCCCCCTCGAAGTTATTGGCAATAGCCATAACCTCTCCGGTAGCCTTCATCTGAGTCGTAAGGGTTCTCTTTGCCGTGATGAATTTATCAAAAGGAAGTCTCGGAATCTTGACTACGCAATAATCGAGCATAGGCTCGAACGATGCATATGTCTTTCCTGTAATGGCATTCTTGATCTCGTCAAGGGTATAACCGAGAGCTATCTTGGCAGCTACCTTTGCTATGGGATAACCCGTAGCCTTGGATGCAAGAGCAGAAGAACGGCTCACTCTGGGATTTACTTCGATGACGCAGTATTCGAATGAATCCGGATTCAGAGCATACTGAACATTGCATCCTCCGGTAATACCGATCTCTGTGATGATCCTCAATGCCGATGAACGGAGCATCTGGTATTCCTTATCACCCAGAGTCTGGGACGGAGCCACGACAACGGAATCACCGGTGTGGACTCCTACAGGGTCTATGTTTTCCATGTTGCAGACGGTGATGCAGTTGCCTGCGGAATCCCTCATTACCTCATATTCTATTTCTTTCCATCCGGCTATGGAGCGCTCCACCAGAACCTCATGGACTCTTGAAAGTCTGAGTCCGTTTTCCAGTATCTCGCGAAGTTCGGTCTCGTCATGCGCGATGCCGCCGCCGGATCCTCCGAGTGTATATGCAGGTCTTAAAACCACCGGATAACCTATGGTATTCGTGAAACGGATACCTTCTTCTATGGAATGAACCACCTGAGACGGCGCAACAGGTTCGCCAAGCTTCTCCATTGTGTCCTTGAAGGCCTGTCTGTCTTCAGCCTTGAATATAGTCTCAGCCGTAGTTCCGATAAGCCTTACATGATTGGCCTTCAAAAAGCCTGATTCCGCAAGCTCCATGCCGAGATTCAGACCGGCCTGACCTCCCAGGGTAGGGAGAACCGAATCAGGTTTCTCCTTCAAAATGATCTGCTCAACAGCTTTTGCGGTAAGAGGCTCAATGTATACTTCATCAGCTATGTCGCCGTCAGTCATGATAGTGGCGGGATTTGAATTCACCAGACAGACTTCAACCCCTTCTTCGTGAAGAGAACGGCAGGCCTGGGTGCCGGCGTAATCAAATTCGGCTGCCTGACCTATGACAATAGGACCCGAACCAATGACTAAGACCTTTTTGATGCTGTTATCTCTTGGCATTACTCATTTCCTCCCATCATGTCTATGAATCTGTCAAACAAAAATTCCGTATCGGTAGGTCCGGGGCATGCTTCGGGATGGAACTGGACCGTGAAGATATTCTTTCCTGTGTATTTAAGTCCCTCATTGGTGCCGTCATTGACGTTTTCAAAAGCAGGAACGGCTATGTCAGGATCTACGGTATCTGTATCGACCACATATCCGTGATTCTGTGAAGAAATATACACTCTCCCGGTTGAGAGATCCCTCACGGGATGATTGCCACCGCGGTGACCGTACTTCATCTTGTGGGTATCGGCTCCGGTTGCAAGCGCCATCATCTGATGGCCGAGACAGATTGCAAATATCGGAATGTCAGTGTCATAAAGCTTCTTTATATTTTCAATGATATCACTGCACGTCTTCGGATCTCCAGGTCCGTTCGAAAGCATTATGCCGTCGGGATCAGATGCAATGATCTCCTCCGCGCTCGTATGAGCCGGATATACCGTGACTTCGCAGCCCCTCTTATTAAGGCACTTTGCGATATTGTTTTTGGCTCCCAGATCCAGAAGAGCCACATGACGTCCGTTTCCACGGAGGGTATATTTCTCCTTGCATGAAACAAGAGATACCACATCACCTACTGAATATTCTTTCAATTTGGGAATGACGTCTGCCACGTCATGCTCCTCTGTGGTTATCATCCCGTTCATGGTGCCCTTTTCTCTCAGGATCTTTGTAAGGGCTCTCGTATCTATGCCACAGATCCCGGGTATATCCTGTTCAATAAGGAAATCCTGAATGGTACCCTCACATCTGAAGTTTGAAGGAACACGCGAAAGCTCGCGCACGATATATCCGTCTACCCACGACCTCTTCGATTCCATGTCCGGGGTTATGCCGTAATTGCCTATAAGCGGATATGTCATGGTAACTGCCTGTCCGGCATAAGACGGATCAGTGAGCACTTCAAGATAGCCTGTCATTGACGTATTGAAAACTATCTCGCTTATCACTTCACGTCTGGATCCGATGCTCTTGCCTGTGAAGACAGTCCCGTCCTCAAGTATCAGATATGCTTTCATTTGTTTCGGTTCCCTTCTTCCCAAAAAAGTCTAAACTTATAGAATACTATCACAATGAATCATATATTTCCATATCTCATTTATAATTATTCAAAATAAGATACGCCGCTCTCGAATATCTTCATATCCTGTTCACCATATATATTCATTGCCACATGGTCGCCGATTCTCTCCGCGTGGGTCATCTTTCCAAATACACGCCCGTCCGGACTTGTGATGCCCTCTATTGCCATATAGGATCCGTTTATATCCCATTCCTCATCCAGTGTGGCATTTCCTTCAATATCAACATACTGAGTTGCGACCTGACCGTTTTCAATAAGCTTCTTCAGCCACTCGTCATTTGCGACAAATCTGCCTTCACCATGGCTTGCCGGATTCACATAGACACCGCCAAGCTTTGCTAGACGAAGCCACGGCGACTTATTTGATACGACTTTAAGCGACACCTCATGGCTTATATGTCTGCCGATCGTATTGTATGTAAGCGTAGGAGAATCGGCGCTCTGGGTCCTTATCTCGCCGTATGGCACGAGACCGAGCTTTATAAGCGCCTGGAAACCGTTACAGATACCAAGCATCAGACCGTCTCTTGTATCAAGAAGGCGTCCTACTGCTTCTTTCAGGATATCATTTCTGAAGGCATTCGCGAAGAATTTAGCGCTTCCTTCAGGCTCATCACCTGCAGAGAATCCGCCGGGGAACATGATTATCTGTGAATTATCGATCTCATTTGCGAATTCCTCTACGGAGTCCCTGATGTCCGCGGCATCCCTGTTTCTGAATACCTTCACAGTCGGAACGGCGCCCGCCTTTTCAAAAGCTCTCGCGCTGTCATATTCGCAGTTAGTTCCGGGAAATACCGGAATGAAAACTCTCGGCTTTCCAAACTTTTCTCCTGCATAGCTTACTGAGGGAGCATTGTATTCAGGTATAACTACAGGGCTTCTGTCATCATTCGTCCTTGTGGGGAATACTTTCTCAAGCGGAGCGCTCCAGGTCATAAGGCAGTCGTCCATCGAAAGAGCGGCTTTGCCAAAAGAAAACTCTCCGTCATCAGTTACTTCACCGATAAGGGAAATATCCACTCCTTCAGCTCCATCAAGAACCGAATCCGCTTCCACTATGAAGCTTCCAATCTCAGGAGCAAACATATCCTTCAAAGATACAGTGTCATAGATCTTTACACCGAACATATTGCCGAAAGCCATCTTAAGAGCTGCCGGAGCCGCGCCATATGAATCGATGACATAAGCCGAAAGGACTGACTTATTTTTTATGCAGCCGGCCAGATAGTCATAGACTTTCATAGCATTTTCATAATCCGGCTCGTCGTATTCGTTGTGATGGATCCTGAGCTTATAGATCTTGTCTCCCGCCTTCTTGAATTCGGGAGAGATGATGTCATGGGAATCAGCCACATCAACAGCAAAGGAGACAAGTGTGGGAGGAACGTCAAGTTCATTAAATGTACCGGATGATGAATCCTTTCCTCCTATTGATGCGAGACGGAAATTCATCTGAGCCTTATATGCTCCGAGAAGGGCTGCGAAAGGCTGACTCCATCTGGAAGGCTCCTCTGACATTCTTCTGAAATATTCCTGGAATGTGAAGTGGATCTTCCTGAAATCTCCGCCGGCTGCCACGATCTTTGAAACTGACGACAATACAGCATACTGGGCTCCGTGGAAGGGACTCCAGGAAGAAAGATAAGGATCAAATCCGTATGCCATCATTGTGACTGTATCGCACTTTCCTTCCATGACGGGCAGCTTTGCAACCATGGTCTGGATCTCTGTTCTCTGAGTCTTTCCGCCGTATGGCATAAGTACCGTACCGGCTCCGATCGTGCTGTCAAACATCTCCACAAGACCACGCTGGGAGCATACATTTATATCGGAAAGAGTATCGGAAACAGCCTTTGCCACATCACATCCGTCAAGATCCTCTGATACATTTGAAAGTACGGGCTTCCTGAAGAAATTCTTCTCAGGATCCGGCATATTCACTTCAACATCGGTCTCCTGATGTGCGCCGTTTGTATCTATGAAAGCTCTGGAGAGATCGACTATCTTCTTTCCTCTCCAGTTTATAACCATTCTTCCTGTATCTGTGACGGAAGCAACCGATACTGCCTCAAGATTTTCCTCGGCTGCAAAGCGGAGAAATTTTTCCTCGTCCGAAGGACTTACAACTACCGCCATTCTCTCCTGAGACTCGGATATTGCGAGCTCGGTTCCATCAAGACCGGCGTATTTCTTCGGCACCTTGTCAAGGTCGATATCCAGTCCGTCAGCCAGCTCTCCGATGGCGACGGATACACCGCCGGCGCCGAAATCATTGCATTTCTTTATTATTGAACTTACTTCAGGTCTTCTGAAAAGTCTCTGGATCTTTCTCTCTGTGGGAGGATTGCCTTTCTGCACCTCGGCTCCGCATACCTTTGTGGACATAGTGGTATGAGCCTTTGAGGAACCCGTTGCTCCGCCGATTCCATCACGTCCGGTGCGTCCGCCGAGGAGGATAATGATGTCTCCCGGATCTGATGTAAGTCTCTTTACTGCCTTTCTCGGAGCAGCTCCCATTACAGCGCCGATTTCCATCCTCTTTGCGACATAGTCAGGGTGATATATTTCCTTTACATAGCCTGTAGCCAGTCCGACCTGGTTTCCATATGAGCTATAGCCGTGTGCAGCCTCTCTAACCAGCTTCTTCTGAGGCAGCTTGCCTTCAATCGTATCCTTTACGGATCCGGTCGGATCAGCCGCGCCCGTTACCCTCATAGCCTGATATACATAGGTTCTGCCAGATAGAGGATCTCTTATAGCGCCGCCGAGACAAGTGGCAGCGCCACCGAAAGGCTCGATCTCTGTAGGGTGATTATGAGTCTCGTTCTTGAAATTGATAAGCCACTCTTCCGTCTTATCGTCAATCTTCACAGGCACCACGATCGAGCAGGCGTTTATCTCGTCCGACTCCTCCTGATCAGTAAGATAACCGTTTTTCTTCAGAGTCTTCATTGCCATCAGAGCCAGATCCATGAGACATACATATTTATCGTCCCTGCCCTTGTAGATGACTTTAAAATTGTCCTTATAATCAAGGAAAGCATCCTCTATCGGCTTCTTATAAAATCCCTCGTCAAACTTCACATTCTTAAGCTCTGTATTGAATGTGGTATGGCGGCAGTGATCGGACCAGTAAGTATCAAGCACCCTTATCTCAGTTATGGTAGGATCTCTGTGTTCGCTGTCGCGAAAATAATTCTGAATATGGATAAAGTCCCTGAAAGTCATGGCAAGATTAAGAGAGTCATAAAGATCCTTAAGATCATTGCCTTTCATGTCCTTGAAGCCGTCTATTACCTCTACATCAGCAGGTTCTTCGTACTCATCCTCAAGAGATTCAGGCTTCGCTCCATCCGATTCACGCGAATCCACAGGATTTATGCAATGCTTCTTTATGGCATTGAATTCATCATCGGAAATATCTCCATTAATAACATAAGTGATCGCCGTCCTGATCACAGGATCAGCATCTTTACTTATCAGCTTTACACACTGCACGGCAGAATCCGCTCGCTGATCGAACTGACCCGGAAGCGGTTCGACCGAGAAAACTCTCCCGTCGGCATCAAAACTTTCCTCATATACGGTATCTACCGGCGGCTCAGAAAATACCGTGCTGAGTGATTCTCTGTAGACCTCGTCAGATATATTGTCAATGTCATATCTGTTAAGCACTCTGACAGAAGAGACATCCGTGATGCCGAGGTAACTCTTCAGCTCATGCATAAGCTCATGCGCCGAAACAGCATACGCGCTCTTCTTCTCCACATAGATACGTCTTACATTTCCCATGTCATTCCTCCTGTAGATCAAACGGTCACTCTCGTGATTATATCACATGATTATATATTGTGGCGGCAAAAGTGCCTGTATAAACCATTCATGAAAAGACTATTTTTCTCTCATGACTTTTCCCAGAAATTCTTAAGTTCCTCTGTTACATGATAAAGGTCTGTGTTCCTTCTGTCTTCCCATTCCCTGGGGAAAGACAGAAGGTACTGCCTTTCATTGAATCTTTTATCAAGCAGAAGGATCACGCCCCTGTCATCAGCGGTTCTGATCACCCTGCCGGCAGCCTGACACACCTTTGCCATTCCGGGATATAAATATGAATATAAAAAGCCGCTCCCGTTCTCCCCGTTGAAATAATTCATAATTATATCGCGTTCACTGCACACCTGAGGCAGGCCTGTACCGACTACAGCAGCTCCTATGAGCCTGTCACCCGGCAGGTCAATGCCCTCTGAAAATATCCCGCCGAGACAGGTAAGCGCAAGAAGACTTTTGTCATTTACAGTCTCAAATCTTTTTAAGAAATCCAGCTTTTCCTCTTCCGTAAAGACCCGCTTCTGTTCGATGATATCGTACCGGTCTTCCCTGAGAAGATAAAGCTTTTCCTTTGTTTTCTCCAAAAATGAATAGGACGGGAAGAATGCTATATAATTTCCTGTCCTGGACTTCACCATAGCATCTATATATTTGGCAAAACGGCTGTACATATCATCGGTTCTTTCCTTATAACGCGATGTGACATCATCTGCCACAAGGATCAGACTCTGCTTTTTGTCAAATACAGATTTTGCGTATACACAGTAGGGCTCATTGTCCGGCGAAATAAGATTCTTATAATACCCGATAGGAAGAAATGTGGCAGAAAAAAACACAGAGCTTCTGGCATATGAGATTCTATTTTCAAATCTCTTTGATGGATTTATGCAGAAAAGTTTCACTGTAATGTCAGATTTCCCTTCGGGCTTTTTGTAGCAGATATAATTTTCATCAAAAAGCTCTGACGTATCGAGAAAGGACCTTACTGAAAAATAGAAATCCATGACAGTATTTTTTTCAGGAATATTGTCATTTTTCAAAAGGAAGCGGTCAAATGCTCCTCTTACCGAGAGAAGTGAAGTAACAAGCGCGTCTCTGTCCGGAAGATATTCATACTGTCCTGTAAGATTTTTTCTTAATTCCAGAAGCCTTTCATTCAGACGGGAAAGAGCCCGGTACAGGCGTTTATCAAGTGGTTTTATTATTTTTCTCACGATCAGGACAGACGATTTTCTTATCGAAGCGGAATACATCTCCCGTCCCCTGTCAACAAGATTATGCGCCTCATCGATAAGAAGAACCGAATCAGCCGTCTGCCCGTCAGCGAAAAATCTTTTTAGATAAGCCTTGGGATCAAAATAGTAATTGATATCACAAATAACCATGTCGCACCAGTCCGAAAGCTCAAGCGACAGATAATATGGACAGATATTATTTTTCAAGGCGACTGCATTCAAAATATCAGAAGTAATGATGTCATATCCATTCAGGACATCTATCATTACATCTCTTACCTTATCATAAAAGCCTCCGGCAAATATGCAGTCAGATCCATCGCATTCATGACCGGGGTTTGGACAGAGCTTTTCTTTTGCCGTGATTTCAATAACCTTCATTCTCATGCCATTCTCTCCAAGGATAGATATGGCATTGAAAGCAGCTGTACGTGTGATATTTTTGGAAGTGAGGTAATAAATTCTTTTTATTAATTTTTCACCGACAGCCTTCACCGAAGGGAAAATAACGGAAAGAGTCTTGCCTGTACCGGTTGGTGCCTCGATAAAAAGATTCTTGCTCCGTAGAATCGTGCGGTATACGTCACTCACCAATTCTCTCTGGCCGCTTCTGTACTCATAAGGAAATTCAAGTGGCTTTATCGAAAGATCGCGTTTCTTCAACCATTCAAAAGTAAAACTGCAGAAAGGCCTTATTTCGGATAAAACTTTTTCAATAAATTCTTCCAACTCAGAAAAAGCCTTAGTCTCATAGAACTTTTTGACATTCCCGTCATCAAGACTAACATATGTCATCTGAACGCCTATAGATGAAAGACAATAATCCCTGCATAGAATAAAGGCGTAAATATAAGCCTGGGCCAGATGGATGTACAGAGGCTCATCCATTGCCTCTACATCAGCATAGACTCCCTTGATCTCATCCACAAAAGAAGGCAGTTCTTCTCCATCAGAAGAATTAATAAAAGAAACTCCGTCAGCTCGGCCTTTAACCAAAAGATCAAGACCGTAAGAATCAAAAAGAAAAGAAAGCGGCAGCTCGCTTTTATAAGACGAACCATAGGAATTCTGAATCTTTCTATGAACTCTCGATCCCTCTCTCATGAGAAGAAGGGGATCCTTAAAAGATCCGCCGGATGTAATATCGCCGGTTCTGCAGGAAAATTCAGCAAGACGCCGAGCCGATATTTCAAGAATTGAATTCCCATTTTCGTCAGTAGATATTCTAAACATATAAAGATAATAACACAAAAAAAGATGCCTTACGGCATCTTAAGAAAAGAAAATATATATAAAAAGAAGATTATGAGGCTGCTTTAAACTTTTTTAGAACAGATTTAAATGCCATGTCGCGTGATGCAGATTCATGATCCACAATTACATGTAACTTTCTGTTCATACCCATGGACATCACCCCAAGCAGGGATTTTCCATCCAGATAGACACGACCGCACTCCAGATCGATCTCATAAGGACACTTGGATGCAGCGGACACAAACTCATATACATCGTCAGCATTTGTTAATTCAATATAAGTATTCATAAATATCACTCCGTTCTCATAAACGTTTTCTATATTAAAACTCTTATCAATAATAAAGTCAAAATCCCCCAGGCAGATTGAAATACGTCATAATAACAAAAACAGGAGTGAAAAGAAAATTAAAATTGTTGATAATAGCGATATTAATAAAGAAAAAATAAACAAAAAATAAACTATATAAGGTCATCATAAAAAAAAGCAAAAACGAGGAAATATTATAAACAGAAAACCGTCATGCTATACAAATTTTCCATAAAATGCTATAAAAACAAAAAAATCCGGTAAATATACCGGATTTACAGGGGTAGAAGGACTCGAACCCTCGACATTTGGTTTTGGAGACCAACGTTCTACCAACTGAACTATGCCCCTAAACAAGAAAAAATTATACCGAATATAAAAACATCCGTCAAGAAAAAATCTTAACGGATAATCTCATACCTTCAAAACTTCATACAGAGTCTTTTGATCGTTCTTTTAGACAAGCCTTCGATCGATTAGTAACAGTCAGCTCCATGCCTTACGGCACTTCCACCTCTGCCCTATCTACCTTGTACTCTTC
>Ga0256406_1002331_pt1 | contig 27147 bp, 24 predicted proteins | sample RumenRJG_03DNA_FD_185986 | JGI IMG/M metagenome (GOLD analysis project Ga0256406, IMG submission 185986) | Bovine rumen microbial communities from Lethbridge, Alberta, Canada - RJG_03 | ecosystem: Host-associated > Mammals > Digestive system > Stomach > Rumen | place: Canada: Alberta | collected...
CGATTTTTTCAAGGATAAAGAATTCTTCAGGCGGCGAATTTCATAAAAAGGTAGAATTCTACCGAAACATGACATAGATGGCTCTTCCATCTCTACTCTGGCCGCATGGGGCTACCGCTGCTTAGCAAGACGTGGGTTTCCTTCTAAGAGTCCCATCAGGAAACGCTTGACGTGCCCGACGTCGGCTCGCTGCGGGGTTCATCTTACCAAGGCAAGAAGGTCTCTGAGATACTGGAGCCCGTCCCCGAAGATTAGATCGATGGCAGATAAAGCAAATAGGCGGCAATATCATCAGGAGTCGAGGCTGCCCCTGAATGGTTGTAGCCTTCCCCCATAATCACCGTTTCGCGCGGCTTAGGATTTATTGGTGAACAGCGCACAGATTCTAATCCTATATATCGGAAAAATCTCGTGTATGTCTGTCATCTGATATAGAAAAACGAATACTATGTTGCATCATTAACCGACGATTGGAATGACGCGTTTGTTTCTCTTGGTGTTATGCTGAAGTTGAATTTTGCCTTGAATCAAAAAGCGAATCGCCTGGCTTGATTGTTCATAGAAAGGCTTCTTCATTCATTCATAAAAATGATTCAGTATTGCCTCACAAAAAAGTTACTTTCTCTTAATCCGCCTGAACGAAAAATTTCCTTTCCTGTGAAATCTGATGTCGTTTCCGTTTTAGAAAACCATGGAAATACACGTTTATTAGATATAAGAGCCTGAGTCACAAACTGCTAGCATGCTAGCAAAATTTGACACAATACAGCAACGTTTGCCTTTAATAGAGGTATAATTAAGTCACAAACTGCTAGCATACTAGCAAATTTTGACATAAGGAGGCGTTTATGGAGATTAAAAGGGACACTTATCTTGAAAAACTGACAAGCTCAATCGGCAATGGGATGGTCAAAATCGTCACGGGACCGAGAAGATGTGGGAAATCCTATTTGCTTTTTAATCTTTTCGAAGATTACCTCCGAAGCTCTGGGGTCGATGACGACCACATCATCGGAATCAAACTGGACAAGAAGGAAAACGCGCGATATCGAGACCTGGACGAGCTTGATAATTACTTCAACAGCAGGAGAACTCATGATGGGAAGACACAGTTCTTTATTATCGACGAGATTCAGCTTGTTCCCGCCAAGGAAAACCCTTGGGTCAAGGGCCAGATGCTGACCTTCTATGATCTTCTAAACCAATTCCTTGACTACCAGAATACCGAGATATTCGTCACCGGAAGCAATTCCCATCTTCTTTCCAGTGATATCGCCACTGAGTTCAGGGGAAGAGGGTGGCAAATCCATATGCATCCGCTTTCCTTTTCTGAATTTTTGTCCACCAAACAGGACTGCTCCAACCTCATCGCACTTTGGGATGAATACTGGAGGTATGGCGGATTACCCAGGACGGTGCTGACCGAGGGTGAAAATGCAAAGGTGGACTATCTACGAGATACCTTTCGCGTCACTTATCTTCGCGATATCATCGACCGCTATAAACTGAGAAATGACGAAGGAACAGTTGGGGCGCTCGTCAAAGTGCTTGCATCATCCGTCGGTTCCCCAATCAGTTTCACAAAGATCGCCAACACTTTCCGTTCGGAGATGGGCTACAGCATCGCGCCAAGAACTGTTGAAAAATACATTGGCTACATGAAAGATGCTTTCCTCATCGAGGAGACACAGGCTGACACTCTTAAGGGGCGTAAAGTTATCGGTGCGCCTTCAAAATATTATTTCGATGACCTTGGAATTCGCTTTGCTGCCACTGAGTTCAAAGGTGGCGATCAGGAACCGCATTACATGGAGAACGTGATTTACAACGAGCTTGTTGCACGCGGATATATCGTCAATACAGGGCGAATCACCGTGAACGAGAGAGGCATTGACGGAAAGCAGGATTTCCGACAGTACGAGATAGACTTCGTTTGCGAAAAAGGAGGCGAGAGGATTTACATCCAGTCCGCCTTGGCAATACCTGGCGAAGAGAAGATGGCCCAAGAAAGACGACCGCTTCTTTTGGTGCGCGATTCCTTCCGAAAGGTTCTTGTATCCAAATACTTTTCTGGAGCGATGTTCGACAATGACGGCATCCTTCAGGTCGGATTGTTCGATTTTTTGACAAAGCCCGATCTCCTCTCAAGATAGCGTTGAGTCACAAACTGCTAGCATGCTAGCAAAATTTGACTCAGGGCTAGACCTGGTTCACCATTTAGTTCTTCCATATTGGATAGGTTGATTGTGGTGAAGGGGAGATATCTCTATGAATTCGAAGACAGCCAAGCAGGAAAACATCTCCGTCGTTAGTTCTTTTTCTTCAAACGCACTCCAGAAAGCTGCCCGTATGGCCCTTTTCCCCGCTCTTTGACGCGGCACGAGAAAGAATGTGAGAAGCGGAAACTCGGATTTTTTCTAAAGGAAAAGGCCCATTTTGAAGAGAAGATGAGAAATGTCTACTAGCTCATCAAACTGCTATGTTAGGAACAAGGAACATATTCAGGAATTACCACTTCGTTGGCATTCCGTCTACATAATGCCAATAGTTTCCTTCTCCTGTCGGCTCCGACTCAAAGTAATAATATCTCGTAGCGGACAGCAACAGGCTATTTTTTCCGCTGACGCGAACGTTGTTGCTCCATGAATCGGGAGTGACAATAAGCCTGTGTAATTGAGGCATCGTTGCCATTGCTTGCCCTGCCAGGCAAGCAAAAAGGCCGCATAGCCCTTATGATTTGCTGGTTCACGGCAAATGAAGGGAGCTAAGCGGCCATGCCAATTGTACAACTGTTACGGCAGGGCGGGCCGTGCCGCTCGTCGAAGGAGACCTGAATTCCTTCGCCGGATCGGAGCCCGAAAGGGCCTTCAGCGAGGCTTTGGGCGGCGAGGTCCATGCCCGAGCTGAGCGAGGAGGAAAAGCTGCCGACGGGATTCAACCGTTAGCCAAGGGAAAGGCTATGCGGCTTGTTGAATTACACAAAATTCTTGCAACTCTCTCTTATTTAGACTCTGATTATTCCTTAACGAAGAAAAGTGACGGAACTTCAAATTTGCCCAATGAATATGTCGTATATCGTTTGGCATTATTAGAAGAAGGTTATTTCGTATCAAGCATAACGATCAATGACCTAGACGTTAGCATGTATGGGCTAAGCATGAAAAACGGATCCAGACATGATTGGAGAGAAATTCATGCGTATGGGTTTCGTATATTTAGACAAATATTCAGGGCTTGACCCTTGTTATACGAAAGACCAAATCGAGTTTAGAATTGACAAAAGCTATATTAGCATTTGGGCATTCCTGTGATGGTTATTGCCAATCAAAAATTGCTCGCTGGCGATTTGGCAGAGATTCATCGTATGTTTAGAACTTCAACTGAACGGCAATCTTTTTTAAGGATTCTTTGCTTAACAATTGATAGACATCATCACGCGAATGAATGCTGACGCCTTTCAGAATGAAGTGAACCTGGTTGATCAGCCGGTCCGAGAACGTCTCGGCATAACGATAGTTCTCGTCGACGGATTCTAACATCTCTTCATCGATTAATACCATGACGGCACGACGGACTAACGTTAACATTGCCTCTTCAATCCAATAAGAGAACATCGTATTGGGATGATTCTTTTCAAGCGCCAAAAGGCGGCAATAAAGTGGCAATCCATCTTCCGGTAAATGCCATAAGTCGGCAAATAAGAAATCGGCATCGAATGGTTCTTTTTCCCACATGAAGGCATCGGCTTCCACGATATGAATCTTCTCGGGATGTGGGAAGAAAGGAAGAATTGATTCTTTGAACAAAGCAATAATCTTGGGGTCCTTTTCGACCACCGTCACCGAAGAGACATCATCTTTGTTTGATGCCATAAACGCATAATAACCTAGCCCTAATCCTAAGGTGACGACTTTGCCATGCGCGTCTTCAACCGGTTTTTCCATTGTATGGATTTCGTGCGGTGTAATCGACATCCAGGTCGTCGCGTATTGTTTTAAGGCCAAGAAACGGAATGTCTCTGAGAAATAACCAAACGGAGTATGTTCCGCGAATGTCTTGGGATCCACTTTGATTTCGTCATAGACAAAGCCTTGTCCGGGGCGATACGTATCATATTCTAACGATAAGTTGCCCCGTTTCTTCGGCGTGGGCCGCACGGTTTGATAGTAGGGGTTCTCTAAATAGGATGTGGGGGATAACTTTGTGACGGGATAAGGAATCCCTTTCTTCGGCAAGGTAAGGCCTTGTTCCATCACATCATTCCAAGTGTCAGCCTCATCGATGGATTCGGAGAGGGCTTCCAGCAAATCGCCATACCAGGCGATGTCATTTTCGTTCAACTGAATTTTCATCTTGTATTTAGTCTACTGATTTTTTCACGAATGAAGTAGACTAATCGCATGGAAAAGACAGGAAAAATCATTCTGACGAACATGTGCATGCTTTATCGTAAGGATGGCAGCTTCTTGGTGGAGAACCGGAAAAAACAAGATTGGCCGGGCTTAAACTTTCCCGGTGGCCACGTCGAACGGAATGAATCGATTTCGGAATCCGTCATCCGGGAAATCCGAGAAGAAACTGGCCTCACCATCCGTAACCCCGAATTCGTTTCGTATTACGAATGGAACGTTCCCGAAGAAGGCATCCGCCATCTTTGCTTGTTATTCCGTGCCTCGGAATGGGAAGGAGAGCTTCATTCTTCTTTGGAAGGTGAAGTGTTCTTCGTGCATAAAAAGGACCTTGCCCGTTATCCGTTATCCACGGATTTTGACAAGATCCTGGCAATTTGCTCTCAAGGTTTAACGATCTAATCCTTCCGCTTCGGGATCCGGATGTTCTTCAAACCAACGGATATCGATTTTGCCAACTCCCGTACGGGGGAGTTTTTTCATGATGATGACTTTGTCGGGTTGATAAGCCGGAGGCAGCGCCGCCCGAATTCGTGCGAAGATCAATCGTTTGGCTTCTTCTTCCGATACGGCGTCTTTGCCGTGCCGTATCACGGCAGCCACCCGGAATACCTGGCCTTTTCTTTCGTTCGGGACACCATAAACATAACAAGCATAGATTTCTGGCATTTGAAGGACGGCCGCTTCAACGTCGGCCGGGCATAATGTTTCGCCATTGACCTTTACCACGCGTTTCAACCGTTGACGGAAGTAGAGGTAGCCATCGTTATCAAGATACCCATAATCCCCGGTGTGGAGCCAAATTTCACCGTTTTCATCTGGCACTAACGTCCGTTTGGTGGCGGCTTCATCGTGAAGATACCCGCTCATGATCATCGGACCGGCAATGCAAATCTCACCAGGGGTAAGCGGGGGTAACGTCTTACCGGTGACTGGATCTACAATCTTGTTCTTCATGCCTGGTTGAGGACGACCAATGGAGCCTTTTCGAGAACGATGCCCTAACGTATTGACATTGGATACCATCGCTTCCGTAGAACCATAACCCACATAAAGACGGGCATCGGAATCAAATGTCCGCATCGTATCGTTCCAACGGTCAATTAAGTTCTGAGGCACATTGTCCCCGCCGACATAGGCAACGAGTTGTTTCTTTAAGAACGTGCCATAGAATTCTTTTTTCGAAAGAATCGCGTTATAGATAGCCGGAACACCGAGCAACGTGTTCGTATGGCCTTTCTTGATTTCTTGGATGGCGGCTTTGGGATGGAATTTGAGCATCAAAACCGTAGAACCACCAAACGATAACGGGGTATGAAGCCCCATGCCTAAACCAAAGACGTGAAATAAGGGGATGACCGTGAATAGTTTAATATCACGATATGGCCCACCGATTAAGTGATAGGAGACAGATCCTAAATAATTGATGGCATCATGCGATAACCGCACGACTTTAGGCTCTCCATCGGTGCCACCCGTATTGAGATAGACGGCGTCTTCTTTCTCTTCCGGGGTATAGACTTCAAATTCATGGGCTTTTGGAAGCTTGTCATAACGAAGTAATCCAGGCCGTTTCTTACCCATGGCCCGGAAATAAGAAGATTTGATTCCGTTCACATGAATATAGGGGTTAATCCCGACGACTTGATAGTCAGACGGGAAATAATCACGGTCTTTGTAAGCAACGTTCCAAAGGCAGAATAATAACTTACTGCCGGCAAAATCCATGTAATGTTTCAATTTTTCAGGCGGGGTTAACGGATGTAAGTTATAAGAAATCGCCCCGATGGCGGATATCGCATAGAAGAGTTCGGCGGCTTCAAAGCAGTTCGGAATGGCCACGGTAACGACATCGTGTGGTTTTACGCCTAAGGCAACCAACTTCTTTGCCGTGGAACGGATCCGCAACAAGAATTGATGGTACGTTAATTTTTTCTGTTCAAAACGGATGCATAAGTTATGCGGGAATTTCTGTTCGGTTTCTAAAAATTGTTGAAATGTGCTTTTGGCCATCATGAATCTCCTTACGAAACGAAACGGTATCCACAAAGCGAATAGAGAATTGCTAAGAAGACATAGTTAAACGGTTGGTGAAGCAAGTAAATGAGCAAGGTGTGTCGTCCCACAAAAAGAACGGGTTTTGCCCATTTGGTCGGGAAGGAAGCAGGCAGCAATGATTCGCGTTTGCGGTAGAAGATTTTGCCCCAGGTTGCCCCTAGGAACATGATGGTCGTCATTAAGAGCGGTGGGAAATAGTCATCGCCATAACGGACTGTACCAAGTAGTAACCGCCACCAATCTCTTGGCCAACTGCCGTCTGTGCTGCGATTCGGGGCATTAAGCACGGATAACGGCCCATCCGCAGGGGAGAAATAGAAATACAAGAAGAAACAAGAAACGGCAATCAAAACGCAAGAAGCGATGAACGTTTGCCAGTACTTTGGGAAGAAATGGTCAAAAATCGCGAAGAGAATCAACGCAATCGCGATGGCTTGTAAGATCCCTAAGATAATTGAAATATCGGGGGAGTGGTCATAAGGGGAGACGGCATTAGGCGCGAAAGATAGCTCATGGCTGATGTTCTTGATACAAACGGAGAGAATAATTAATGCATGGGTTTCCACTTGAGAAACAATGGCGAGTTGGACGCCCCGTTCTAAGTTATTCCGCGCAAAAGAGCAGGATATCCCCGATAAAAATACAAATAAACCGGCAAAGAACGCCTCTAAGCAGAACAAGATAAATACCCCTTGTCCGTTTTCGGGCCAAGGAATGCCAGTCGTGCCGACAATGGCAAAGAACACGTTGTAGCAGAAGCGGTTCATGGCTTCGATGACGCCATTATGGGCACTATCTTTGTCAAATAAAATGCCCATCACCCCAACGCTTGAAGCGGCATAGCAAAAATGCAAAGCACACATCAAAACAATGTCAAAGCCGCGCAAGAAATCAATTTCGAAAATTCGCGCTTTCGGAAAACGCTTCGGAAGACGATAACGAGTGGCGGCATCTTGCTTCCGTTTCATGCGTTACTTCTTCCTTCACTTCTTTGGCCTACATTCTTTTGAGAAGCAACCAAACCTGTGGCGTACGAATGCGGCATCATAACTTCCATTATAAAGGAGAGACGCAAAAGAACAAATGCTTTTCCTACGAGCGTGCGTTGCGCGTGTTACGTGAGGAAGGGTATACTTAGGGATATGAAATATCCGCAATCTGCTTTTCCTGAAATCTTCAGCCATACTGTCAATAACGAGACGGATGTGCTTCATAGCACCAAATGTTCTTGCTTATTCTGCCGCCAAACCTATGATGCTCGTAAAATCAACGACTGGGTCAATGACAAAAACGGCGTGACTGCCCTTTGCCCCGAATGCGGCATGGATGCCGTCGTCGGGGATGCTTCTGGCTTTGTGCTTGATCACGATACCTTAAAAGCACTGAATCTGGCCTATTTTGGGGAAGACTACATGGAAAAACACCCCGATGCGGCCCAAAAATACATCAAACGTTATCAAGAAGGCAAAATCACCCACAAAAAAGAAAACGAGGCGTTATATATCCAATATCTTTCGTTATTGGCTACCTCTCATTTCTCCGATGAAGCGGCTTATCAGCTTGGCATTCTTTATCAATATGGCACCTCTTTGACCACGAAAGACCCTAAAGCGGCCCTTTCCTGGTTTTCTTCGGAATCGCTAAAAAACGACGGCGATGCCTTAACCCATATTGGCTTATTGCTCGAAAGTGGCGAACTTGGAAAAGCAGCCCCTGCGCTAGCATATCAGTGCTACGCCAAAGCCATGGCGTTAGGTTACGCCAACGGCTTATTCCATTTTTCCGATTGCTATCGCGATGGTCATTATGTCGCCAAAGACATTGACTTTGCCTCGCAAGTCTTATCCAATACGATGCCTGAGGTTTATAACCGTTTCTCAGCTTCTTTGCCATTCAATTCCGTTCCGTATGGACGGGCGGCAGAACTAGGTTCATTGTCATACCGCATCGGTCGTCTCTTTGAGATCGGAAGCCCCAAAGTCGCACCCAACCTCTTTGAGGCCGTTCATTATTATTTATTGGCGCAATTCGCGTTTTCCTCCATTCCTTCGGAAACGCCGATGACGGGGGATATCGCTGCCGAATCCGCGGATACGAATCAACGGTTAACGATTTTAGCAAAACTCAATGGTCAAGAGCGCCGTGATCCGCAGTTTGATACGGATACGTTCTCCGATACCATCACGTTCTTCTTATATGACCCTGAAGAAGGGGCCTATCATTTGCCATCCCCTTGTTTATTCCGTGCCTCGTTCCATGATACGGAGACCCAACGTTTTGCGTTCGAAATCATGGCACCGCAGCCCATGATTGTCTGTGACGTGGATGACCTCTTTATCAGCCCGATTCGTGGCCGAATTCGCTGGTATTTTGAAGACGTTGATGACGTGGAAATTGGGGATCCCGATAACAAGCCTGCTCAGTTTGACACGATTATCGGGGATTCAGAGAAAGGTTATCAGCTGATTGACACAAGAGGCAAAGATGCGCCACATACCGTGGCGGTCATTCATTTGTTGCCGCCGAAAGGTCAACCCGAAGAAGAAAAGGATGAGCCCGATTCGTTAGAAGTGGACAAAACCATAGTGGAAGAGAACCGCAAGAAAGCATAATTTATGGAGAAACAAACCGCGTTATCCCCCTTAAAAGGGAAACGATTCCAAGTATTTTTGGGACCGACTTTAAAAGTGTTAGAGTGTGCCATGGAACTCATGACCCCTTTTGTCATTCGTTACATCATCGATGATGGCATTGGGAAAAACGACATGGGGTTGACGTTAAAACTTTGTGGCCTCTTATTCTTGCTCGCTTTATTTGGCTTCGGCTTTACGATGATCGCCCAATATTTGGCCTCGAAAGTCGCTTCTTCCTATTCTTATGACTTACGGAAGAACCTTTATGCCCATTTGAATGAATTATCAGAGACAGACTTAAACCGATTTGGCAAAAACAAGGTGTTAACCTTGCTTTCCAATGACTCGTTTGCCATGCAAAACGGCGTCATGATGTTCATGCGCTTAATTTTCCGTCCGCCATTCTTGTTAATTGGCTCGACCATCCTATCATTCGTCATCGACTGGAGAAGCGGCATTATTTTCTTAGCCACGATTTGTTGCAGTGCCGCCATTATCGGCTTAGTCATGCTTGTTTCACCGAAGAAATATGCGGCCATTCAATCCAACCTGGATGAGATTTCGTTGTTATCCAGCGATTCGCTACAAGGTGCACGGCCAATTCGTGCGTTCAATCGGCAAAAAGAACAAGAAGAGAAGTTCGATCATTCGTTAGATACCTATCAGAAAAAGAACATGAGCATGGCGAAATATAACGCCTTGATTAACCCCTTCACGTTCTTATTCACGAATTTGGCTATGGTACTAGTCGTTTGGCTCACCTACCACTATGGCGTATGGGATGGCACGAGCCAAGTTGGTTTTGTGACGTTAGGGGAGTTGATTTCGTTAATTTCGTACTTAACTTCCTCTTTGATGGCGTTGATTTTGTTCTCCCGCTTAATTGTTTCTTTAAACAAGGCAGCCGTCTCGAAGAAACGGATTGATGCCTTCTTTGCGTATGAACCGCAGATTCAAAATGTGGCTCGTTACCATCAAGAAGACGCCGTCAAAGATGCCCCGATTGTTCAATTTGACCACGTCTCGTTAACGTATGGCGAAAAAGGCGATCAACCGGCTGTCAAAGATTTGACGTTCTCTCTGCCTCAAGGCGCCTGGATTGGCTTTATCGGTGGCACGGGGAGTGGCAAATCGACCACGATTTCCTTACTCGAGCGGCTTTATGAACCAAGCGCAGGCAAGATTTATTACCGTGGACTTCCTTTAGATGATTACGACTTGGTGTCGTTACGGCAAGAGATTTCGTACGTCTCCCAAAAACCATCGTTATTTAAAGGCACCATTCGTTCGAATCTCTTGGTGGCGAAACCTTCTGCTACGGAAGAAGAGATGGTAGAAGCTTTGAAACGTTCCTTGGCCTATGAATACGTTTCCCGTTATTCTGATTTCTTAGACCATCCCGTTGAAGAAGGTGGCGCGAATTTATCGGGTGGTCAAAAACAACGATTACTCATTGCCCGCGCTTTCTTAAAAGGCGGGGATATCTTAATTCTCGATGATTCCATGAGCGCTTTGGATTTCTTGTCCGAAAAGACGGTCCGACAAGCGATTGCGGCGATGCCTTCCTTAACAAAGATCATCGTCTCGCAACGGACGTCTTCCTTACGGCATTGCGACAAGATTTTGGTTTATGACAAAGGCCAAATCATTGCCCAGGGCACCCATGAAAGCTTGCTCGCTTCTTGCCCTGTCTATCAGGAAATTGCTGCCGTGGAGCAAAGAGGGGAGGTGGCTTAAGATGCGTCGCTTTAAAACATTTCTTCCTTATTTAAGTCATTCGAAGGGCCTTGTTGCCTTGTCATTACTTTGTGCTTTTTTAGCCACCGGATCGAAATTAATGATTCCTTTCTTGGCTGGCAAATGTGTCAACGCCATGAACGATGCCATCACGAATGGCACCTGGTCTTCACTAGACTTAGGAAACGTTTTCTTACTCATGGGTGTCTTATTGCTCATCGGCACCATCTTCCGTTATCTCTTCGACTATTTGACTTATCTCCTAGGCCAAAAAGTCATTCGTACGATGCGCCATGAACTTTTTGTGGCCACGTTAGAAGAACCCGTTTCAGAAATTGATAAGACAACGAAAGGTGACACCGTCTTACGTTTTGTGAACGACATCGAGAATGTGCAAACGGGGTTAGTCTCGGGTTTTGCCTCTCTTTATGATGGCGTCGTTGCGATTGCCATTACGTTAATCTTCATGTTCACGTTGAACTGGGTGCTTGGCTTAATTGTGGTTGCCTTAACCCCGATTTCCATGTTTGTAGCGCGGTTTGTTTCAAAATTTAACGCGAAGCATTTCCGTTCCCAAGCCACAAACCAAGGCTTATTAAATGGTTATTCGTTGGAATCGTTACGCAACTCTGAGGCGGTTACTACGCTTGGCATCGCCAAAGACCGCGAACAAGGGTTCGATGAACGGAACGCCGCTTTACGCGATGCGACATTTAAGGCAAATATGGGTGCTTCCGTCATCAATCCTGCTACTCGTTTTGTGAATGCGATCATTAATGCCACCATCATTTTAGTCGGTGCCGTATTATTGCTTCATCCTTCTGCAAGTGCTTCTATCGGTCTTGCCGCCTTTGGCATCGGCGACCTCTCTGCTTTCTTGACCTATGCGTCAAACTACATGCAGCCGTTCAATGAAATCTCGGATGTCGTCGCTGAAATCGACTACGCTTTAGCCTCATTCCAACGCATTCAGGACATCATTCATGGGCCGAAAGATACGAATGATGGAAAACAAGTCTTATCGGGTGAGATTCAAGATATTGAAGCGAAGCATGTGACGTTCTCTTACGACGCTTCAAGAGTCATCATTCACGATTTGAACCTGTCCTTAAAGAAAGGGCAAAAGATTGCCTTAGTGGGCCCGACCGGTTGCGGCAAGACCACGGTCATCAATCTTTTGATGCGCTTCTATGATCCACAAGAAGGGGCGTTCTTCGCGAACGATATTTCGACGCAAGATCTCGAAAAGAAGGCGTTCCGTGCTCATATCGGGATGGTGTTACAAGATACCTGGATTTTCTCGGGCACCGTTTATGAAAACATTGCCTATGCGAAACCTGACGCTTCAAAAGAAGAAGTGCTAGAAGCAGCAAAACAAGCGCAAGCCGATGGCTTTATCTCTCGTTTGCCCAAGGGTTATGACACGATGATTTCCGATTCTTCGGGACTTTCTCTCGGAGAAAAACAATTGATTTGCGTTGCCCGGGTGATGCTTGCAAAGCCAGAGCTCGTTATTCTTGATGAAGCCACCTCGAACATCGACGTCCGTACGGAGAAATTGCTTTCCGAGTCATTTGACCATTTAATGAAGGGCAAGACATCTCTTGTGGTGGCCCACCGTTTATCCACAATTGTTTCCAGTGACTGCATCATCGTATTGAAAGATGGGGAAATGATGGAAAAGGGCACGCACCGCGAGTTATTGGCCAAAAAAGGATTTTATGCGAAGCTCTATGAAGCACAGTTCCAGTAAATCCATGGTTTTGCTTGGCGTTTTATGCACGCTTCTTTCGGCATGTTCTATCACGTATTCAAGGCCACTTCCGATGAATGCGGCAGGTGACCTCATCCGTCAAGCCATCAAAAGTTGGGAAGAGACGGATTTTTCCACGTTTTCCACGTTAAAAATGACGTCGACCTATTTTGTGCGGAATGCCTCACATCATGGTTCGAAACAAACTACGGTGACAACCATGGATTATCAAGCAGACCCCTATTCCATCGCTTGGAAGGAGTCTATCAGCACCAAAGGAGGAGACGAATCTAATCAAGCTTCAAATGCCGCCTTCTCTTTGTACGATGGTAGTTACTATGTGACGGAAAATGGCGTGACGATTCCTGCGACTGAATGGCGTTTCTATTCTACTTTTTCTACTTACTTTGATTTACCAATCTTTTTTGAAAAACATGGCATTTCTTTGCTGAATAAAGCCCAAGAGCTCTTATCACAAATCGGCAGCCAAACCAATCCGCAATCCAATGAATTAACGGGCTTCCAAGCCCAATCGAATGGCGGGGATGACTTAGCAGTCACGTTTGACGGCACCGATTTCGGCATTAAAGATCATTTCTTCCAAAGAGAATATGAAGATGCGAACGCGACCTCGTTCTCCTTGCACATCTCAGAGGGTAAAATCCGTTCTTACAAAGTGACGTTCACTTACGAGGAAGAAATCGAACTGGCTTCCAGTTCTACGCCTGAATTTCAAAAGATAAACCAGGTTGCCGCGGTGACGTATGCGAAAGAAGCCAGTGTGGAGAATGTGTGGGATTATGGTGCGTGACGAAGCGACCATCTCTTATACGATGTCCCGCATCCATGGGAAGAACACATCGATCGAAATAAAGCTACGGAAAGAACTATATCGCCGTGGTTTTCGTTATCGCGCGAATAGCCGTTATATCTTTGGCCATCCTGATATTTCTTTTAAAGGATATAAGGTCGTTGTTTTCTGTGATTCCGAATTTTGGCATGGTTATCACTTTGACGAAAACCAAGCGAAGATTCATTCGAATCGCAGTTACTGGATTCCGAAGATCAAACGCAACATCGCCCGGGATGAAGAAACAAATACAGTCCTAACGTCACAGGGTTATTTGATTCTCCGTTTCTGGGGGCAGGAGATCGACCACGATGTCAAAGGTTGCGCGGACAAAGTAGAACAAGCGTTATTGTCCCGGGGCTACCCAGCCAATAAAATTCATCATTAAGGAACAAAAAAAGGAGTTCTCATCGGAACTCCTTATCTTTTACATAATAACTTATTCGCCTTTGTGGTCGACCAAGAGATTCAAAAGGCCAAAGGCAGCGGCTAAGAAAGAGAAGACAATGACGCAGATGCTGCCGGCGCCAAGCGAGGCATAACCAACTTCCGTGGGATTAAACCAAGGATTTGCCATCTGATAGAACTTCACGGGGAAGAAGAACAAGATGCCAGCGGCTAAGCCAAGCGCAATGACCAAGAAGGGGATGAATTTCGAACCATTGTCGCCTAAGGCGAGACCGAAGATGCCAACAATGACCAACAAAATCAAAAGCACAAAAGCAATGACCAGTGGCCACACAACAGCATAAGTGGAATTCTTCATACCGAACATGGCAACAAAGATATTTCCTTCGGCAGAATTGGTTTCTTCACTAAAGAGATTGGCGAACATGCACATGATGGCAACAAATGCCGAGAGCGCAGCAAGCACGGAGAAGACACGGGTGGTGGATCGTTTTTTCATATTCTTTCGTCCTTAAAAAACTTTGGCTTAAAGCCTAACACGGGTATTCTATCATGATTTTCGCGCGCGAAAAGGACGAACTCTCAATCTCATGTGAAAAAAAGAAGTACAAAATTCGCATCTCCGTTATAATGTACCCATGGAAATCGTAGTGGAATATGGCGTGCTCTTCTTCTTAGGCGCGATAGGTGGCTGGATTATTGAATTGTTCTTTCGCCGTTATGTCTCACAGAAAAAATGGGTGAACCCTGGCTTCTTATCGGGACCGGTTGTTCCGCTATATGGCTTCGGCATCATTTCGTTTTATTTCTTTGCCAACGTGATTCCTTGGCAAAGTATTTCTAGCATTAGCTGGCTAAATACCTTAATTGAAGTCTTTGCGGCTGGTTTATTCATGACGGTCATTGAGTTCATCGCTGGCTTGATTTTCATCAAAGGCATGCACGTCAAACTTTGGGATTATTCGAAACGCCCTGGCAACATCATGGGGATTATTTGCCCATTATTCAGCGCGATTTGGTTAGCCTGTGGCGCGTTATACGTCTACGTGTTTAATCCTTGGTTTGTGCAAATGACAACGGCCATCGGAGAACAATGGATGTACTGGGCTTTGCCACTCGGCACTGCGATTGGCGTCTTGGCCGTTGACTTTGGCTATTCCGTGCATTTGGTTACGAAAATCCGTCAGTCCATCGCCGACTCGAAAGTGGTGGCTTCTTGGGAAAAGATGAAGGTATCATTCCAAGAACATTTGCAAGAGCGCAAGCAAAAGTCGAGCTTCTTGCTCGCTTTCACCACCCGCAAAGAGAACTTTGACGCGATGGTCAAAGAATCCGTGGCGAAGAATAAGAAAGATTACGACGATTGGGTGGCGGCAAAAATGGCAAAGAAAGCCGCCCGCAAAGCAAAAAAGAAAGCGGAGTAACCAATGTCCCTAGCTGGCGTCATACTTCTTTGCGCCTATGGGGCCATGAGCCTCGTGAACCTCTTTTTCTGTTGCCGCGAAAACGAGACGTGGCGTAAAAGAACCAAACCGTTTTGCTTATTGTTATTGCTCGCATTCGCCTTGGTGATGGATATCCATGCTTATTGGATTTGGGGCGCATTGCTTTTCGCCTGGATCGGGGATGTGTTGTTCTTATTCAAGCACAAGAAAATTTTTGTGGCACTTGGGATGTTATTCTTTTTAGCCAGTCACGTCTTTTATATTGCTGAAATTGCTGCGTTACTTCCTACCTATGGCAATGAAGGAAGTGCTGATTTATGGGCGTTTTGCATGCGATTTTCGCCTTTTTTGCTGCTTCTCGCCTTCCCGTTAAGTTATTGGCTAGCCCGAAAAGATTGGAAAATTGCTGCCGTCGGCACTTGTTATACGTCGGTATTACTTTGCTTTGTGGCTTCTTCAATTTTTGGGCTATCCGAAGGCTTAGAAGTTGGATTCTGGATGGTTTTGGTGGGGAGTATCTTATATTTCGCCAGCGATTTTCTCAATGCCTATACCTTATATGGAAAAAAGCTCCGTTTTCGGGAGCTTTTCATCATGGTAACCTATTTAATCGGCCAAGCGTTGATTGTCGTCGGTTTCTTTTACACCAAGTGAGGTTCGGAAAGGAAAGCTAAGAGTTCGCGGGTGGCAATGCCGCGGTGCGATACCCGATTCTTTTCTTCGTCGGAACACATTCCAAAGTCCAAGTTCCCGGCATCATAATGGAAAATCGGATCGTAGCCAAAACCATTACTGCCTTTGATTTCTTCTAAGATATGTCCTTTGCAAACCCCTTCGTAATAAAGTGGGGCATCGTCGGGATGACGGAGCAATACAATGCAACAATGGTATTCTGCAGAACGATCCTTCGCTCCTTTTAACAGTTCTAAAACGTGTTGATTCACGACGTGGTAATCCCCTGAAGGAGAAATCGTTTTGGCCCAACGAGCGGAATGGATGCCGGGGAAATGTCCTCCTAACGCCTTAATTTCAATGCCAGAATCATCCGCGATGACGGGCATCTTAAGCCGATCGGCGATGAATTTCGCCTTGGCATAGGCATTCTCACGGTAATCCTTGCCATTTTCTTCGGCTTCTTCCGTAATGCCATAATCCGCCGGGCTTTTGACTTCGTAGCCAAGCGGGGCAAGAATTTCTGCGTATTCCCGGATTTTATTGCGATTATGCGTCGCGATGAGTAACGTCTTCATGTTGTGGTTTCTCCTTGTGCCGTGTTTTCACGTGCAACACAATCATAGGCGCTAATGCGACGAAAAAGAAAGCCAAAGCGACTAAGAACATGACACGAGATGGTGTTTTGCCACCAAGCGCAGGGTTCGTGGGGTCTTGATAACTGCTGGTGGGGAAGAACGCTTGCGAGATTAAGGGTCCCGTGACCATCGGAAGCAATACCGCAAAAATCATACGCACACCCTGGAATAACCCAACGTCTTTGACGGGGGTCTTATCACGAATGGCTGCCCCTAAGATGGCGGTGCAAAGCAAATACCCTGTAATTAAGAAGATGCCGCATACGATATCAAGCCAGTGGATGGTGCCAGCAAAGAAGAGACCGATGGCACCCAACATTGCTACCCCGATTGAAACATAGAATAACAAGTAACGATTCGCCTTATTCATCAAGAAGGCACCAATCAAAATCGTAATCAAAGAAGCAGTGATCAAAATGATGCCAAACGCGATATAGAAGTCCATACTGGAGCCAAATCCGGCGCCAAATACTGAGGCATCATTTTGGAAATAGACCAAGTAATAAGGCATAAAGGCGTTGATGGCAGAATTGAAGCCGAAGAACGTCAATAACAAGAGATAGAGTTCGCTATTTTGTTTGATGACGGAAGGGCGGAATCCATAGAAGAGCTTCTTGCCATATGATTCTTCGCGATTTGGCTGAATCTCGTCTTTGGGCAATAAGAAGATAGAAATTACCCCGATGACGGTGACTAAGATGCCGCAGATTAAGAAATAGTAGAACCAACCATGGGCTAAGGCCGCGGCAGAATCGGGATAGACCCCATCATTGATTTGGCCTTTTAAGAAGTCATCTGGGACAGCACCGATATGAAGAGGAATGCCGATTCCGATCATAAAGACGTTGGCGGCTAAAGGAAGCACCGACAATATCGATTCGACTTTGCCACGGTTACTTTCGTCCGTATGTTCCGTTACCCAAGCATTGAAGCAGGCATCATTCGAAGTCGAACCAAAGAAGGTCATGATATTGTCTAGCAAAGTCATCGTGATCCCGACCCATAAGATGGCGCTTGCTTGTTCTTTTGTTAAGGAGAAGAGGTTATGGTAACTGCATAAACCGAACGTAAAGACCGAAACGCCCCAAACGATATAACCGATATTGATAAAGAGCTTGCGTTTGCCAACCCGGTCAGACCATAGCCCCACAAAGAACGTCGTTAAGGTGGCGGCCAAAGCAGAAGTGACCGTCATCCAAGTGATGGCGTCGGTATTGCCCGTTTGGGAATAAACCCAAAGGTTAATGTAGTTATTTTCAATAGCCCAAGCCAATTGACCCACTAAGCCAACAAGCAGCAACGAAAACCAAAAGCGAGCACCAAGTTTTTTCGATTCCATAAGGTCTACCTTCTTTCGCGGGAACGGATTATCAAATAAGAAACTAACTCGATTCTAAAGCGGCTTTTCTTGCTTTGCAAGGAAAGGGAAAGGTTTCTCCAAAAGAGAAGCAAAACAATTTTGAGAGCATCCTTACCTTTCTTTTTTCCATAGGAGGATCTATGGGCGCCTTGTCCTAAAAAGTCACGTGGTTGCATCAAAAAAATGTCATTCCATAGCACTTGACCCGTTTTGCTGTCCTGTCTTCTTTTCAAAAATATACTCCCGTTTATTGTGAAAGGATGTTCGTGGTAAGACATTGATAAGCCTTAATTTTTATGAAACTATAAAGGCAAATTTCAGAAAAGCATCATAAGAATGGTGGGTCCGTCACCGCGAGAGATGCTTACTCGGGGAGAGACAAACATAAAAGGAATTGGCGAAGGAAGTACTGAAGAACGCAATCCTCGATTCCGAGGTCATGTATAAGATGGCGGAATATGAGCGCGCCAAGAAAGAGGAAAAAGAGCGCATCAAGTGCGAGAACGAATAGACTGTCGCTTCGGTCATAGGCCCCGCAGGATGGCGGAATCAACTTTTTGGGAGACGCTCCAACCGACTTGGAAAAGAGTTGGGTTGGCTGGATTTAAAAACGCGGCTCTCTAAGATTACAAAGACAAAAGCCGCGATTCCTTTCGCATTTGATTCACCAAATCGTCACCATTTTGCCACCGGATAAAAATAAAAATCCCGATGAATCGGGACTTTTTTCTAACTGGAGCAAGTGACGGGAATCGAACCCGCATATTTACCTTGGCAAGGTAATGTTCTACCACTGAACTACACCTGCAAATGAATGCCTGCGCCATCAAGGCGCGTTGTTAATTATAGACAACACTTTCTACTCGCGCAAGTGGAAAAATCAACACCAAGGTTTTATAATCCTTTCGCAGTCATGTGAAGGAGTGCTTATGGCAACGAATGAAGATTTGGCTAACCTCTTGTTCCCGGAGGTAACGGAAACCATTGCAGATTTAGAGAAACGATTCCCGGAACGCAATTTGCCCGAAGGCGCGCAAGTGACGCGTTTTGCTCCCTCGCCGACCGGATTCTTACATACGGGTTCTTTGTTCACGGCTTTCATCGCGAGAACCGTGGCCAAGCAAAGCGGTGGTGTTTATTTCTTCCGTTTGGAAGACACCGACACCAAACGGACGATTGCTGGCAGCGCTGATGATTTGATTCATCAGTTATCGCAATTCGGCATTGTAGCCGATGAAGGCTATTTCCCCGATGGGGACAAAGGTGTCTATGGCCCTTATCAACAATCGAAGCGGGCTTCAATTTATAAGGTCGTGATTAAAGAATTGGTTCGCCAAGGCAAAGCCTATCCCGACTTTATGACCGGGGATGAACTCGCGGCATTACGGAAATTCCAAGAAGACAACAAGATTCTTCCTGGCTATTACGGACCTTATGCCAGAGATCGGCGCTTAACGGTCGACGAAGCCATCGAGAAAATCAAAGCGGGAACCCCATGGGTGATTCGTTATCGCTCGATGGGCGACCATGATAAGAAGATTAAATTCACGGACCGTATCCGTGGCACGATTGAAATCGCGGACAATGACGTGGATATCGTAATCCTAAAAGGCGATGGCCTTCCGACTTATCACTTCGCGCACGTGGTGGATGACCACTTTATGCGGACGACGATTGTCACCCGTGGTGAGGAATGGATTCCTTCGACCCCGATTCATTTGCAGTTATTCCGTGATTTAGGTTGGAAAGCCCCGAAATATGCGCATTTGCCAGTCATCATGAAATTAGACCATGGCAACAAGCGGAAGCTTTCGAAACGGAAAGACCCCGAAGCAGCGGTTTCTTATCTCTTAAAGATTGGTTATCCGCCAAAAGCCATCTTGGTATACCTCATGAGCATCGCGAACTCGAATTTTGAGGAGTGGACGTTCCAAAATAAGTCCTACGATTACACGCAGTTCCCGTTCTCTTTCAAGAAGATGTCGTTAGATGGCGCCCTCTTTGATGAAAGCAAGCTGAACTTCTTTGCCAAAGAGGTCTTGGCTGGCATTCCTACCTCTGTCTTAGCGCCTGAAGTGATGGACTGGGCCAAAGAAAACGATGCCGTTTTGTCTTCAAAGATCAATCAGGATCCTGCTTATTTCACCAAGATTTTAGGCATTGAACGCGATCGTCCGAATCCGCGGAAAGACTACGCGAAGTATTCCGACATCGAACCGGCAACCCGTTTCTTCTATGATGAAGACTTTGCGAAGATCAAAGCCAATCCGTTGCCCTTTAATCCGAAGTACGAGCCTTCCTTCTTAAAAGCGTTCTTTGCAGATGCGGCTGAGAAGATGGCCTATGGCACCACAGAATCCACTTGGTGGGACAGTGTGAAGTCCATTGCCGCCGCGCATGGCTTTGCCATCGCAAACAAAGACTACAAAGCCAATCCTTCGGCTTACCAAGGATCGGTTTCTGATGCTGCGGAATTGATTCGTATTGCTTTAACGGGTGCCAAAGATTCTCCTAACCTTCATGAAGTGATCGAAATCTTAGGCAAAGACCACGTGCAACAACGCCTTAGAAGCGCGATTTAAATGGATAGGAGTGGCCCTTCATTCGAAGGGCCTCATCCTTGAAACTGGCATTTGATAATGCTTTAATAGGAACACGGCCCTGTGGTCAAGCGGCTAAGACGCAACCCTCTCAAGGTTGAATCCCGGGTTCGATTCCCGGCTGGGTCACCATCAATCTCTTATACGCGCCCTCGTCTTCCGAGGATGCGTTTTCTTTATCTGGATCGATGAAGTTGAAGACAATCTCGATCTTTCCTTTGTCGTCAACCGGAAGGCGTTTCAAACCTCCGGGAGCGAAGCCGGCGCCATATACACAGTCAAACTGTTCTCCATCATCAGGACCGCGATCATCAACGGCTTGGATCCGTACCGCTACGTCAAATACGTTTTGGAGAACATAAAAAGCAAGCCCGTCGACGACTTGCTTCCCTACTCCAAAGCCATGGGAAAATTGCTTTTAATCCTGCCTTTTCCTGCCCTCGGGGAACGGTCCTGCCATCTTCATAGATGGCTTTTTTTCACACAGGGGGTGTTATTTAACGACGTATACTTTCCTTTGTCGTCAACCGTGATCAAGCGGACCATGGATTGCAGGATTGCCTCCGCCCCCAAATCCCCGGCAAAGACGGAGCCAAGGAACGAAGAAACCTGCTCCTCGGTCACTTTCGCTTTGAGGAGACTCCTCCGCATGCGCTCAAGGTCTTCCTCTTTTCCTTTTAGCTGCGATTCGAACTCTTTGATTCTCCCGACGACCGAATCCGCGAGCTCCGGGTTGTCAATCACGAGATCGATCGCCTTCCGCTTCTTATCTTATCCATGAAATACACACGGGCGAGATCAGGAACCACAAAAAATTTCGAAAAATCTCATCAAAGGATATCGATTGTCAGACGAAGGCAGGAAGGAAATATTAACAACATACAACGAATTGAAAAATAAAAAGGGGAGTGATCCCACCCAAAGGGTACGTATAACCTCTCCCCAAGACAATGCAAAAGGCTCATCGGCCAATCCGTCAAGCGGAAAATGGCCAAAAGGAGGAAAAACAAAGAAGGCGGGAGTCGCGGGATGGCAGCGTGCAAGCAACAAAGGCGACTGCACGAAAGGAAAAACGATGGAAGAGGAAACGGAAGAAGCAAAAGAAAAAGACAATTAAAGCGACGAACAGAGCCGGTTCAAGAAAGCCAAATACAGGAGATGGATGATTGCCTATAGAGGAAAAGAAAGGCACCCGAGGGCGATGATTGCTAAGAAGAAAACAGAGAAGCGAACAAGAAAAAAGAGCAAGAGAAGGTGAAAAACAAAAAAGCGCAGAGACGTCGGGCTGGTCGCACCCTAGGCAGCCTCCCGCTGAATCTTCTGCGCTTGCGCAACCTTATTGAAACATCTCCCAAACGTTTGTCAAGAGGGAAGAAAAGGAAATCCAAGCGCAGGAAGTGACGTCGCTTGGCGTTCATTTCCTTTTGCGCAGAGAAGGGAAGACAACCGGGTCCGCCATCATCTCCAGGATAAGATTAGGGAAGCGGAAATAGTAATGTTTCTTATAAGGAACTAAAACGGTCATTTTTCATTTTATAGGGCTATTTTGCTTATTTTAGGCATAAATTGCTTAATTTTTAGCGAAGTAGCCTTTTTTCTTTCTGTCTAGGCCGGCTTCGCCTTTTTTTCTTTGCATCGCTTTGTAAATCCGGCGTGCGATACCATGGAAGCTCTCCTGTTTGTGCAGCCGTCGGGTGTCGCTACCCTTACACCGTTGATTTACTACCTTACGTATTTCGGCTTCTCTTCCTTGGCCAGTTTCATAATGCCTTCAGTCCAGCGGCTGATGTCTGGGCCATGACCGGAGATTAATTCAACCTGCTAACCTTCTCTAACAGCTGGTCCAAGATATTGAATACAGGACACTAAATAAATCTCAGCATAAACTCAGCAGCACCAATGATCGTAAATCCATTCTTGTCACGACACTCTTTGATTGGTTTATTGATGACGACAATTTTCTGAATCTGATCATTTAAAGCGATATAAGGCTTGATTTCTCTTGTTCTGGTATTCTCGCTTGAATCATCATCACAGACCTGGATATAGTACATTCTGATGCCTTTCTGCGCTAAGAAATCAACCTCCATCGATTTGCGGAGCGTCTTTCCGTTCTTGTCGTCCTCAAACATATCGAATGTACCGACATTGACATTGTAGCCATGATAGATCAGCTCATTGTAAATGACGTTCTCAAGCATCTTTCCACGATCCGAATAGGCAAAATTCAATCTCGCATTTCTAAGACCAGTATCGATATAGTAATATTTTTTTGTCGACTTAATGATTTTCTTTCCCTTCAGATCATATCGGAATGCCTCCGATATGATAAAAGAATCAAGGAAAGAATTGATATACGAATTGACAGTCTCAGAATTAATCTCGTTCTTTGTTTTTTCTTTATATAGATTGGCAATTCGCTCTGAATTGATCAAGTCACCTACGCTTACGGCAAGAAGCGTGCAGATCTCATCCAAAGCCTCCGTTTTTCTGAATTTGTTTTTCTCAATGATGTCCTTCAGATAGGTCGTTTCAAAAAGGCTCTTAAGGTAAGCCGCCTTCTCCTGTTCCTCTTTGAGAACAGCAAGAGGCATGCCTCCATATTCCATATACTCTTCTAAGGCCTTATCCTCATCAATATTCCTATATTCAGAGTATTCTTCAAAAGACAACGGCTGAAGCCTGATATTTGTCGCCTTGTCTCTGAACTCCGTCACAATATCGCTCGACAACATCTTTGAATTGCTTCCTGTGACATACAGATCAATGTTATCTTTTGAAGCAAGATCTAGAATCACATCGACAAAACTGACAATCTCATCATCATTCTCCTTAGCTTTAATGTGTTTGCCTTCCGTCAAAGCAGGATTGATGATTGAATATACTTCCTGGATTTCATCAAGGAAGACGTAATGCTTCTCATCACTTCCTTTTGTCAATTCAATAATATGCTCATAGAGAAAAATAGGATCGCGATAAGGGGAATTGGAAACCATCGTCATATTCATTTCGATGATATTCTCTTTTTTGACACCTGAAGCAATAAGATAATCCTTATAGATTTGATTCAGCAAATAGGATTTACCGCATCTTCTAATACCAGTGATCACCTTTGGAAAGCCATTGTCTCTTGCTTTGATCAATTGCTGAAGATATTTCTCTCTCTTTATCATATAATCCAATTTTCTGTGGAATTCCACAATTTTACCGATTAGATTCTATCATCCAGAATGGTAAATGAAAACATCCTAATCTGAAAAAGTGTGGAATTTCACAGTTTTACCGATTAGAATACAACAAATCCAAACAGAAAATAAAAGCATATACCATAAAAATCTTTCTCTTGTTGTTAGTTCTCAAATGTTTCGCATCAATTGAGAACTAACAAGCTCTTCGAGACGAAATCTTCCATTCCTTGCTCTGCCGATGAGCAAGCTAAAATAGGCTTCTTCCTCGACGGGATCGATTCTCTTATCACCCTTCATCAGCGTAAGTGCATCACGGGCATCATGAAGTGAAAACAGAGCGTAGAAGAAAATGTTTCGATAGCTTTATCGGATCCTGTCGTCAATCTTGTTTGAAACGTGCGAAATCGATTATGTTGGGATTTATCGCCGTTTCTCACCTTCGCGAGTCCGATGAGAGATCGAAGCGACAAAATGCGTTTTAAAAAGAACACGTTTAGGCAAAAAGCCAGACGTGTCTTTTTGTGTTTAGTTGGATGATTCGCTTGGCTGTTCAGCGGAAGAGGAAGTTGCATCAGAAGGAGGAAGCGTTTCTTCTTTCTCTTCCGTGCGGCAAGAACAATAAGCCACAAAGAATAAAAGAGGAAGTAAAAGATAACCTTTGACATTGCCAAAATAGGTGCCCCAGGCGATATTTACTTGGGCATTTATGCTGATGACCAAAATCATAGAGATCAGCGAGCAGCCAATCCAGACGTATAAGAAAATGATGGGGAGAAGACGTGGGAAACGAACCTTAGGGAAGAAAAGGTTAAGGCCATATAGGACAAAGAACACGAGATAGGCCAACATGGCGAACAAGAAGAAAACGCCAAAAGAAACGGCCAATCCGTTAGAAGTGACGCCTAAAAAATAAAATGGGGTGGCAAAGGCTCCCAATCGATCGATTGCATAATAGAAAAGAAATACCGTTAAAGCGATGGTTTTCGCCCTCTCATTAAGCAAGAATTGAGAAATGCATAGGAAGGCGTATAGACCGCCAAGAATCATAAGAAAAAGAATTTGGCCAAAAATATAACTTCCAGAATCTCCTTCTAAAGTTCCTAGAACATTGAGAAAAGCGAAAAGATAGGCGAGGGAGGCGAGAATTAAGATTTCGTAACGAGAATGGTCCTTAATCCACTTAACAAAAGCCATAAGTAACTCCTTTTTATGATGAAAGTATGAACTTATTGTAAGCAAATTGAAGTGACGTGCAAGCCTGGATTTGGCAAAGCAAGAAATGACGGCATCTTTTTTGAAAGAAGAAAAATGGATTTCTTTAGTGACCGACGGCGGACATTCTTTATGAGTTCAATTGATTTTGATCCAAGTCCTCAAATTCGGCATCTGGATTTTTTCGTTCTTTGATTTCAACGCCGTATTTGCGTAGCAATCGTTTACGGTTCCATGCGCTGGAACGCCAGGGAGAGAAACCACGACCCGTGGTTTCATCTAATGCCGCAATGGTGAAAAAGGCATCCGGATCGACCATGGCGATATAACTTTTTAAATCGTCTGCCTCATCGCGATACATGACGGCACGAACAATCTTTCTCTCTTTTCCCGAACGTCCCGAACTTCCTTCGATGACGGTGGTGCCGTGTCCCAATCGATTTTGAATGAAGCCGTTTACCAATTCGAATTGTTCGGTGATGACGTGGCAGACGACTGAATCATTGGCCTTGACATAAAGCAAACGCACTGCGACGGCACAGGCCAAAGAAGAAAGGATCCCACTCATGGTCAATCCCCAATCACGCATGCAAATCAAGGAAGCCAAAATGAAGATGGCATCTAGGGCCATGCCGGAAAGGTCTTGGGTGACGCGGGCATACTTTTCAATGATGAAGCAAAGAATATCGGTACCCCCTGTCGATCCATCTCCTAAATAGGTGAGAGCAACCCCGATTCCAGCGATGCCACCGCCAAAAAGACCCGCTAAAGCTAGGGATCCAACAGAATCTGAATGTGCTTCAAAGAATGCTTTTAATCCCCAAGCCTCATAGACATTCGTACGTAATAATAACGAATAAAAAGCTGGGAAGGCCAAGGTTCCTAATAACGTATGAGCCGAGAATTTCTTGCCTAAGAAAAAGAGGCCAAGGATCCAAAGCACAACTTGCACGATAGCCACCACGATATCGGACAAATCGAAGCCAAGGCTGTCTTTGAAGTAGTAGTTGATTAAAACACCGATGGAATCCACCCCGCCATTCACAATGTTATTAGGGATAACGAATAAGGCGTCCGAGAGCGCTAATAGAAAGCAACCGGACAACACCAATATCAAATCCTTAATCTCCCGCCGAATACGGTCTCGTTTGGTTTTCTTCATAGCGCGTCCTCCCTTCTATTTTTACGATTCTATATCAACATATTATTTTAACATAAAAATGGCTTTATTTCTTTTTTATAATATAAAATGTAAAGAAATTATTATTTTGAATTGTTTTTTCTAGGTGAGACAAGCGAATTCATCAAATAACGGGGTTAATATCGTTTTCAGTGCGCCGGCAACGGAATTTCGTCACGGCGAATGAAAAAAGCTATATATTCCAAATTTCGACCTTCCATTCGCGAAATGCGCTTTAGGCCAATGACGTTTCAACAATGACTGGGGGCTAACATTATCGGCATTGATTTGAATGAAATTAGTCCAAAAAAGACATCAACAAGGGAAAGATTGCCATCGTGTTGGCCGTTTAAAATCCCTTTTCAATTCCATGTTTTGACGTCTTTGCTATAAGAGAAGCTTTTTGGTTCAAAAAATAGAAAAACTTTCAAATTTTAATAAGAACTTTCAAATTTCAGCAAAAACTTTCAAATTTAAGGTAAAACTTTCAAATTTACAGATATTTTTTGAACTATTGTTTAATGTTTTTAAGATTATTGTCTATCTTTGGCTTAGGTTTTTTCGCCTTTTCGCCCATGGCGATTTCCCTTTTGGTATAGATGAGCCAAAACAGGCCTAGCCAATCCTGCAGGTCTTCCCTGCCGTAAGCCGGGTGCTGCCCATGAACCTCTTCGGACTCCGATGTTTGAAAGCTATAGGAAGAAGAAAGGTAACAATTATTATTCTTTCTATACCGAGGCTTGGGCGAATAAATTAGGATGTAAGTTCAACTAGACCACCCAGGCAGTTTTTTAAATTGAGCCTAGGGTACCGTACGAGGGCACTCACGAAAAATACGAGCCTAATATTTTGAAAATTCTAAGTTTTAGAAAAAATATTAGAAGTATTTACCAAAGTGTGGGTGGGGAATTCGGAATCCCGCATGCTATAATTTGGGCGCTAGATAAACGGCAAAGGCGATCGTCGGATCGGTTTATCTAGCAATACTCCTTCTTCCGGCGATC
>Ga0256406_1002332_pt1 | contig 27147 bp, 19 predicted proteins | sample RumenRJG_03DNA_FD_185986 | JGI IMG/M metagenome (GOLD analysis project Ga0256406, IMG submission 185986) | Bovine rumen microbial communities from Lethbridge, Alberta, Canada - RJG_03 | ecosystem: Host-associated > Mammals > Digestive system > Stomach > Rumen | place: Canada: Alberta | collected...
CTCGTCTTCGACGCCCTGCTCACGCTAGACGAGGGTCAGCTGCTCGCGTTCCTCGTTCTCGACAACGACTGCACCGGAGGAGACGGCGTGCCGGGCGACGAGCACTTCTGCTGGCGCGTGTACACCCCGACCGTGGAGGTCCTGAAGCTGGGCGCAGCCGCGCAGGCTCCCGAGCGGCCGTAGCCGACGACCGGCCGGGGGGCAGCTGAGAGCTGACGGCAGGACGTCCTTGTCACATCCTTCGACCGAACCAGAACGAGGCGCGGGCCGGAGGAGCGGGCCGGAGGAGCGGGCCGGCAACGGCCGTCCGGGCCTGGACCCCGCCGCCGAACGCGGGGCGCAAGGGGCAATCCTCATCAAGGGAGAATCCAGCGCGTCGAGGCGAGCAGGACACGCGGGCAGCGAGCCATAGGCGGATGCGGCGGTCCAGCACAGGCGATCGACCCGCTGAGAGCGGTTCTGCGGACGGCCCAACGGCGCGCACCCCAGGCTTCCCCTAGGCCCGCAGCGCATCAACGGTGTAACGAAGAGCCGCAAATCGCTTTTTCTCGACAAAAGCCGCCGATTTTGTCCGCTAAACGCGATTTGGTGGAGGAGCAAATCGCGTCTTCTCGACAGAATCTCGAGGAATTGTCGGGAAAAAGCGATTTGCTCACGAAAGGGCCGTGCCGGCGTGGCGCGCCGGCACGGCCTAGATGTCATGGGGCGGACAAGGACGGCTTAGAGGGGCTCTCAGCGGCTCGCCCGTTTGGAGGTCCTTGTCCCACCCCTCGACGCGATGACTCGGCCAGGGTCGCCGGTGGCGGCGGCCGGTGGCGGCGGCCGGTGGCAGCTGCCGGTGGCGGCTGCCGGTGGCGGCGCGGCCGGTGGCGGCTGCCGGTGGCGGCGCGGCCGGAGCCCGGACTGGGGCGCCTAGTCCTTGGAGAAGGACATGGTGTAGACGAAGCTCTTCGGGTCGTAGTAGTCGAGGGCGTCGCCGTCCACCTCGGCGTAGGGGTAGCCGAAGTAGTTGAGCGCGGGGCCGTCCTGCGCCGGGCTGAGCGTGACCTCGCGGCCGAAGGAGAGCTGGACGCGCTGCGAGTCCAGGCCTCCCCAGTAGTACTCGGCCTTGTCCTTGGTCTCCTGCTGGTCCTTGGTCCAGTTGTTCTTGAGGACGGCCTTGAGGACGTCCGCGGGGTCCGCGGAGACCCAGCCCGTGCCGGGCAGGTAGAACTCGGCCCAGCAGTGCTGGCCACCGGTCACGTCATCGCCGTTCATGCGGACGCCGAAGAGCTCGCGAGCGGGGACGTCAACCGCGCGGCACAGGCCGACGAACACGGAGTTGATGTCGGTGCACTTGCCGGAGCACGTGGAGAGCAGCGCGCAGACGTCGCCCTGGCCGCAGCCCTTCACGTTCTCGTCACGGTTCATGTTGGCGACGATCCAGTCGTAGATGGCCCTGGCCTTATCGAGAACCGTGGTCTTGTCGCCCACGATCTGCTTGGCAGCGTCGACGACCTGCTGGTTCACGGGGACGAGCGTCGAGCCCTCGAGGTAGGGCTTGATGTCGTCGGGGACGTCGCCGGACTCCTTGAGGTCCGGGCGCACGCACTCCTCGCGCGAGGCGTGGAAGGCGAGGGTGCAGGTCCTCGTCGCGGGGTCGGCGTCGGCGCCCCACTCCACGTACAGCATCTGGTTGCCGTTGTCGTCGGTATTGACCTGCGCGACCTCGGCGCCGACCCGGACGTCGACGGGCTACAATGGCCGCGCACGCACCACGACCTCCGGAGGACCCGTGACCCGACTCTACATCGATGCCGACGCCTGCCCCGTCATCCGCGAGTCCCTTTCGGCCGCCAGGGAGCTGCGCGTTCCCTGCGTCATCGCTGGCAACTCGACGCAGAACCTGGAGCGCCACCTCCGCGCTTCCGACCCGCGCGAGCCGCGCGACCCCGCGCGTCCCGACGGCGGCTTCTGGGTCAGCACCGTCCAGGTCGGCGTGGGCGCCGACTCCGCAGACTTCGAGATCGCGGCCGCCGTCACCCCGGACGACGTGGTGGTCACGCAGGACATCGGCCTCGCAGACATCGTGCTCGGCAGGGGCGCACGCGCCATCGGCGTGCGCGGGCACGTGTACAACCCACTCACCATCGACTCGATGATGTTCATCAGACACGAGGAGAAGAGGGTGCGCCGGGCTGGCGGCAGGACCAAGGGGCCGGCCGCCTTCACGAGCGAGGACAGGAGGCGCTTCTCGCGGAACCTCAGGCAGCTGCTGAGGGAGGCGCGCGAGTCAACAGGCCGCTGAGCAGCGTGGGTGCCCGGGGCCGGCGGGCGCCCGGGGCCGGCGGGCGCCCGGGGCCGGCGTGCGCCCGGGGCCGGCGGGCGCCCGGGCCGCAACGGACGGAAAACTACGCACGGCTGAGACTCCACGCGATAAAAGCCCAGTTGGCGGATCGCGAAGAACGCAGCCGTGCGTAATTCCCAGCGTACGCGGCAGCTTCCATCACTCCCCTGCCGCCGTTATTCTGCGGACACCACCGCCCGCCGCCGTCGCCCGCGGTCCCGACGAGCCTTCGTGCCGCCTTCTCCCCGAACTCTTACGGCCGATGCCCGCCCTTAGCCGCCGGGACGGAGGAGTGCCCCGGCCGTGGAGAAACGCTTGCAATGCTTTGGAAATAACCATAGATTACAAAATCGTTGACCCACCTCAGAGGGCCTGAATGTGCTTCTCGGCACGCACAATAAACGCCCGGGCGGTCCGGCGCCCAAGGCAGGTTCGACACCGGGGGCCTGCGCCCACAAGGGGCCCCGCACGATAGGAGAGGCAGAGCGCATGCTGAAGATCGCGATCTACGGCAAGGGGGGCATCGGCAAGTCGACCGTCACGAGCAACCTCTCGGCGGCGTTCGCCCACATGGGCAAGCGCGTGATCCAGATCGGCTGCGACCCCAAGGCCGACTCGACCATCAACCTGCTGGGCGGCACGCCCGTCCGCCCCGTGATGGACTACCTGCGCAGCGAGGACGAGGACCCCGAGGACATCTCCGACGTCTCCGAGGTCGGCTTCGGCGGCGTCCTGTGCATCGAGACCGGCGGCCCCACGCCGGGCCTTGGCTGCGCCGGGCGCGGCATCATCGCGACCTTCGACCTGCTGGAGGAGCTGCGCCTCTTCGAGACCTACCAGCCCGACGTTGTCCTCTACGACGTCCTGGGCGACGTCGTGTGCGGCGGCTTCGCAGCCCCCATCCGCGAGGGCTACGCGGAGCAGGTCCTCATCGTCACGAGCGGCGAGAAGATGGCCCTCTACGCCGCCAACAACATCGCGACCGCGGTGTCCAACTTCGAGGACCGCGGCTACGCCAAGGTCGCGGGCATAGTCCTCAACCGGCGCAACGTGCCGGACGAGCTCGCGAAGGTCCAGGCCTTCTCGCATGCCGCCGGCGCGCCGATCGTGGCCGACGTCCCGCGCTCGGACGACATCAACCGCTGCGAGGACGAGGGCATGACCGTGGTCGAGAAGGACCCGGAGCTTGCCATCTCCCGCGTTTTCCTGGACCTCGCCGCCCGCCTGCTCGAGCCCGGCGCCGCGTCCGGCAAGGCCGCCGCCGGCGCCGCGACCGCGGAGCGCGCGCGATGAGCCCGCAGCGCCCCGTCTGCCCGGGACCGGCCGCCCGCGTGCAGCACCCCGCCCCGGGCCGGACGCCCGTCTCCTACACCGCGGCCGAGCTCGTCGCACGCGGCGCAGACGACATCCCCGCCGAGCTGGTGTCCAACACGCACCTTATCTACAGCTCGCCCGCGGCGCTCGCCTTCAACTCGCCCGGCGCCGAGGGCTTCGGCGTCAAGCGCGCCGGCCTCGCCATCCCCGGCTCGGTCATGCTCGTGGTCTCCCCCGGCTGCTGCGGCCGCAACACGAGCTGCATCTCTGAACTGCCCGGCTACGAGCACCGCTTCTTCTACCTGCAGATGAGCGAGACGGACCTCATCACGGCCCGCCACCTCAAGCGCATCCCGGAGGCGGTCTGCGCCGTCGTGGAGGGCCTGCCTGAGCGCCCCTCGGTGGTCATGGTCTGCATCACCTGCGTCGACGCCCTTCTCGGCACGGACATGGACCGCGTCTGCCGCAAGGCCGAGGAGGCCGCCGGCGTGCGCGTGCGCCCCTGCTACATGTACGCGCTCACCCGCGAGGGCCGCAAGCCCCCGATGGTCAACGTGCGCCAGTCCATCTACTCGCTGCTCGAGCCGCGCCGCCGTGACCCGCGCGCCTGCAACCTGCTGGGCCACTTCGCGCCCGTCGACGAGGCGAGCGAGCTGCGCGCCTTCCTGCGCGACGCCGGGCTACGCCACGTCCGCGAGGTCTCCTCCGCCGAGAGCTACGACGAGTTCCTGCGCATGGCCGAGGCCAACTTCAACCTGGTGCTCGACCCCGAGGCGGGCCCCGCCGCGCAGGACCTGCAGGAGCGGCTTGGCACCCCCTGGATCGAGCTGTGCCGCTTCTACGGCATCGGCCGAATCGAGCGCCAGTACGACGCCCTCGCGGCCGCGCTCGGGACGAGCTTCGACCAGGCGGTGCCCCGCGAGCGCGCCGCCAGCCAGGTGCGCGCCTTCTGCCAGGCCCACGCGGGCGAGGTCCTGGCCGTGGGCGAGTGCTGCAACGCCGACCCCTTCGAGCTCGCGCTCGCGCTCGTCGGCTACGGCCTCAGGGTCGCCGAGGTGTTCTGCACCGTCACGCCCGAGAGCTACGTCTACCTGCGTGCCCTCGCCAAGGCCTCGCCGGAGACGCGCTTCTTCTCCAACCTCGAGCCCACCATGGTGGACTATTCGCCCGCAGGCTCCGACGTCACGCTGACCATCGGCCGCGACGCCGGCTACTACCACCCCGGCTGCCCCAACCTGCCGTGGAACACCGACCGGCAGCCCTTCGGCTACGAGGCGCTGGAGGGGCTCTTCTCCTCGCTCTCCCGCCTGCTCGCGGGCGAGGAGACCCACACGGCCGCGTCCGTCACGCTCGACGGCGCCCGCGCGTCGGCGGAGAAGGACGGCGCGGTCGCCGCGCCCGCGTCCAGCGCGCCCGCGGCGGAGAAGGACCGCGCCGCAGCACCCGCCACGGCCCCGCGCGGCCCCCGCGCCGTGCCCGCGCCCGCGTCTGGCAGCTGCCTCGCGCCCGCACGGCGCGTCCGCGGCCTCAGCCGCTACCTCACGCCCTTCGCCCCCGACCAGTCCGGCGCGATCTCTGTGCTCTACGGGCTCGGCGGCATGAGCGTCGTGATCGACGCGGGCGGCTGCGTCGGCAACATCTGCGGCTTCGACGAGCCGCGTTGGCTCGGCCGCAAGGACGCGGTCTTCTCGGCCGGTCTGCGCGACATGGACGCCATCCTCGGCCGCGACGACCTGCTCGTGCGCAAGCTCGCCGACGCCACGCGCAAGGTCGACGCCTTCTTCGTCGCCCTCGTCTCCACGCCGGTGCCCTCCGTGATCGGCACCGACCTCAACGCGCTGCGCCGCATGGCCGAGCGCGCCTGCGGCCTGCCCACCGTCTGCGTGGACACCGACGGCATGCGCCTGTACGACTCCGGCGCGGAGAAGGCCTACCTCGCTCTGCTCTCCGCCTTCGCCGAGGGCGCGGGCGAGAAGGACGCGCAGCTCGGAGCCGCGGCCCCCGCCGCGACCCCCGCCGCGGCCGCGCGCCCCGCCCGCGAGCGCGGCCGGCTCAACGTGCTCGGCGCCACCCCGATGGACCTCTCCTGCACGGACGCCGCGCCGCTCAGGCGCGCGCTCGAGGCGGAGGGCTGGCGCGAGGTGGCCCTTCTCGGCATGGACGCCACCCTGGACGACGTGCGGCGCGCGGGCGCGGCGGAGCGCAGCCTCGTGGTCTCCCCCTCCGGCCTCGCGGCCGCGCGCTGGCTCGAGCGGCGCTTCGGCGTCCCCTACGACGTCGGCTACCCGCTCGCGCGCGACCTCGTCCCCGAGCGCTCCTGGGAGGGCGCGCGCGTCCTGGTGGTGCACCAGCAGGTGGCGGCCGACGCGATCCGCCGCGTCCTTCTCGCCCGCGGCGCCGCCGAGGTCACGTGCGCCACCTTCTTCAAGCTGCCCGAGGAGTGCCGCCGCGCGGGCGATGTCGCCCTGCGCGACGAGGCGGACTTCGCCCAGGCCGCAGGCGAGCTCGCCCCGGACGTGATCCTCGCGGACGCGGTGCTGCGCCCGCTCGTGCCCGGCTTCTCCGGCGCGTTCTTTGACGAGACGCACTTCGCGCTCTCCGGCCACCTCGCGAGCTTCGGGGAGGTCGGGCCATGCGAGTGACGCGCCGCCTGCGCTGCTACGGCATAGTCCAGGGCGTGGGCATGCGCCCCACGGTCGACCGGCACGCGCACGCCGCCGGCGTCGCGGGCAGCGTGTGCAACAAGGGCCCCTACGTCGAGATCTTCGCCCAGGGCGAGCCCGGGCGGGTCGACGAGTTCTGCCGGCTCGTGCGCGAGCGCCCGCCGCGCCGCGCCGACGTCGTGAAGGTCGAGGTCACAGACGTGCCGGCCGCAGAGGCTCCGAGCTTCGCGGGCTTCTCGATCAAGGAGAGCGAGCGCACCGAGGGGGCGATCTTCGTCTCGCCGGACATCGCGGTCTGCGACGACTGCAAGCGCGAGCTCTTCGACCCCGCCGACCGCCGCTACCTGCACCCCTTCATCAACTGCACCTGCTGCGGGCCGCGCCTCACGATCCTGCGCTCCCTGCCCTACGACCGCGAGCGCACCTCCATGGGCGCCTTCCCCATGTGCGACGACTGCGCGCGCGAGTACTCGGACCCCGCGTCGAGGCGCTACGACGCGCAGCCCATCTGCTGCAACGAGTGCGGGCCCGAGGTCTACCTGCTCGACCGGCCCGAGCGCGGCGCCGCCGCCATCACGGAGGCCCGCCGCTGCATCGCCTCGGGCGGCATCGTCGCGGTGAAGGGCATCGGCGGCTTCCACCTGTGCTGCGACGCGACGTCGGAGGAGGCCGTCTCGCGCCTGCGCCGGCGCAAGCGCCGCCCGGCCAAGCCCTTCGCCGTCATGGCCGCGGACGAGGCCGCGGCCGCGCGCGAGTGCGCGCTCGACGCCGCCCGGCTCGAGGTCCTGTGCGGCCACCAGAAGCCCATCGTCCTCGCGCGCCGGGCCGAGGGCTCGACGCTCGCGCCCTCGGTCGCGCCGGACAACCCCAAGGTGGGCCTCATGCTCCCCTACGCGCCGCTGCAGCTGCTGCTCTTCTCCTACCCGGACGGCGTCCGCGTGCCCGACGTCCTCGTGATGACCAGCGCGAACGTCTCCGGCGCCCCCATCTGCCGCTCCGACGAGGACGTGCGCCGCGACCTGGCGGGCCTCGCGGACCTCGTGCTCTCCCACGACCGGCAGATCCTGACGCGCGCCGACGACTCGGTGTGCGACTTCTTCGCGGGCGAGCCCTACATGGTGCGCCGCTCGCGCGGCTACGCCCCCTTGCCGCAGGTGGTCTCCGCCCTCGCGGGGCCGGCGGGCGGCCGCGGCGCGGGCGTTGTCGCCATGGGCGGCGAGCTCAAGAACTGCTTCTGCGTGGGCGCAGGCGACCTCCTCTACCCGTCCGCCTACGTGGGCGACCTCTCCGACCTGCGCGGCGTCCGCGCGCTCGAGGAGGGCGTCCGTCGCATGGAGGACCTGCTCGAGGTCGAGCCCGAGGTCGTGGCCGTAGACCTCCACCCCCGCTACAACTCGCGCGCCGTGGGCGAGCGGCTCGCGCGCGAGGCCGGCGTCCCCCTCGTGGGCGTGCAGCACCACTACGCGCACGTCGTCTCCTGCATGGCCGAGAACGACCACGCAGACCCGGTGGTCGGCGTCTCCTTCGACGGCACGGGCTTCGGCACCGACGGCACCGTCTGGGGCGGCGAGCTGCTGCTCTGCGACTACCACGGCTTCGTCCGCGCCGGCCACGTCGACCCCTTCGTCCAGGCCGGCGGCGACGCGGCATCCCGCGAGGGCTGGCGCTGCGCCGTCGGCGTGCTCGCGGCGGCATGCGGCGCCGGGGCGGAGAAGGACGCGGGCCCACAGGGAACGTCCGCGCCTGCGGCGCGCGGCGCCTCCGCCGAGCCGGACGTGGTCGCCCTCGCGGTCGGCCTCGGCCTCGCCGACGAGGCCCACGCCCGCGCCCAGGCCGCCATGGTCGCCCGCCGCATGAACGCGGTCGGCTCCACGAGCGCCGGGCGACTCTTCGACGCGGCGAGCGCCATCCTGGGCGTGCGGACGAGCTCGACCTTCGAGGGCGAGGCGTCCTGCGCGCTGCAGTTCGCCGCCGAGCGCCACGCGGAGGCCGCCGGAGCCCGCCTCGAGGCCGCCGGGCCCGAGGCCGCCGGGAGCGCGGCGGACGCTGCGGGCGCCACGGGCGCCGGGAGCTCCGCGGGCCGCCCCCTGGAGGAGGTCGCGGCGGAGGCCGCCCGGGGGCTCGCCCCCGCCGGAGGCCGGCTGCGCGAGGAGGGCGGCCAGGTCGTGCTCGCAACCAACGCGCTCTGCTCCCGCCTGGCCGAGGCGCGCCTCGCCGGGGAGGACCCAGGCCGGCTCGCCCTCGGCTTCCACCAAGAGCTCGCCCTCATGGTGGCCGAGGCGTGCCGCCGGCTCGCCGACGAGACGGGCATCGGGACCGTCGCGCTCTCGGGCGGCTGCTTCCAGAACACGCTCCTCCTCGCGCTGACCAAGCGCCTGCTCGAGGATCGCGGGCTTGCGGTCCTCGTCCATGGGCTGATCCCGCCCAACGACGGCGGGATCGCGCTGGGACAGGCGGTCGTGGCCGCCCAGCGCCTGCGCGACGAGGCCGCGGGCGACGAGATCGGCCGCTACCGGGGCCCGCTCGGCAGGTCGCTCGCCGCAGCTGCGGTGGAGGCGGGGACGGCCGGCGCGGCTGCGGTCGAAGCCGAGGTACGGGCCACGTAGGCGCCGCCGGGGCGCCACCAGTACCACAGACAGGGGTAATGCAGGCGCCGCGCGGGCGCGAGCCGGCGCGGCGCCAGGAGAGGACTTGGAGGAGAGAGACATGTGCGTGGGACTTTCCGCGAAGGTGATCAAGGTGCGCGACGACGGGACCGCCGTCGTCGAGGCCACGGGCGCGCGCCGCGAGGTTTCGGCCGACCTGCTCGACGACCTCGAGCCGGGCGACTACGTGATGGTGCACGCCGGCTCGGCGATCGCCCGCATCGACGGCGACGACGCCGAGGAGACCGACGGCCTGGCCGAGGAGTACCTCTAATGGCGGCGAAGTCCGCGCCCGCGGGCGCCGGGCTGGGCGCCGCCAAGGCACCCGGCGCCGCCCCGGGATCCGGGGCCGCCCTGGACGCCGCCGCGTCGCACGCCGACGCGGTCGAGGTCCTCAAGGGCTACGACGGCCCGCACGTGAGGATCATGGAGGTCTGCGGCACCCACACCCACGAGATCTTCCGCCAGGGGGTCCGTCGGCTCCTGCCGCCCGCGGTCGAGCTCATCTCGGGGCCCGGCTGCCCCGTGTGCGTGACGCCGGTGGGCTACATAGACGAGGCCGTACGTCTCGCCCTCGAGTGCGGCTGCACCATCTGCACCTTCGGCGACCTGGTGCGCGTCCCCGGCTCCAGGCTCTCACTCGCCGACGCCCGCGCCCGCGGCGCGCGCGTCCGCGTGGTCTACTCGCCGCAGGACGGCGAGGCGTACGCCGAGGCCCACCCCGAGGAGGACGTGGTCTTCCTGTCCGTCGGCTTCGAGACCACGACGCCCTCGACCTGCATTGCCGTGCGCACGGCGGCGGAGCGCGGCGTGAGGAACTTCTCGGTCCTGACCGCCAACAAGACCATGCCCGGCGCCTACGAGGCCATGAGGGACTCGTGCGACCTCTTCCTCTACCCCGGCCACGTGTGCGCGATCGCGGGCACCAAGGTGTGCGAGGACCTGGTCGCCGAGGGCGTGAGCGGCGTGGTCGCGGGCTTCACGGCGCGCGAGCTCGTCTGCGCGCTCGCCGTCGGCGTGACCAAGTTCCGCGAGGGCGCCCCCTTCTTCGTCAACTGCTACCCGCGCGTGGTACGCCCGGAGGGCTCGCCCGCCGCGCGGAGGCTCGTGGCGTCGATGATGGAGCCCTGCGACGCGCGCTGGCGCGGCATCGGGGTCATCCCCGGCTCGGGCATGCGGCTCAACGAGGCCTACCGCGGCTTCGACGCGCTCGAGAGGCACGGCCTCGCGCACGAGGAGGGCGTGGAGCCCAGGGGCTGCCGCTGCGGCGAGGTGCTGCAGGGCAGGTGCACGCCCGAGGGCTGCGCGCTCTTCGGCAGGGCGTGCACGCCGGAGCACCCCGTCGGCGCCTGCATGGTCTCGAGCGAGGGCGCCTGCTCGGCGTTCTACCTGTACGGCGCAGCCACCAAGGAGGAGAAGTGATGAAGGACGTGGTCACGCTGGCGCAGGGCGCCGGCGGCAAGCAGACAAGCGAGCTCATCGAGCGCATCTTCAAGCGCCACCTGGACAACCCCGACCTCACGGCGGACGACGCCGCGGTCCTCGCGGTCCCGGCCGGCAGGATCGCCGTCTCCACGGACGGCTTCATCGTCTCGCCGGCGTTCTTCCCGGGCGGCAACGTCGGCAAGCTCTCCGTGTGCGGCACCGTGAACGACGTCGCGTGCATGGGCGCCACGCCCCTCTACCTCACCTGCAGCTTCGTGATCGAGGAGGGCTACCCCCTCGCCGACCTCGAGCGCATCGTGGAGGCCATGGCCGCCACCGCGGCGGAGGCGGGCGTGCGCGTCGTCGCGGGCGACACCAAGGTCGCCGGCAGGGGCCAGGTCGACGGCGTGTTCGTCACGACGACGGGCATCGGCCTCGTGCGCGAGGGCGCGAGCACCTCCGGCGCCCTGGCGCGCCCAGGAGACGTCGTCATCGTGACCGGAGACGTGGGGCGCCACGGCTGCGCGATCCTTCTCGCCCGCGACGAGTTCGGGATCGAGGCCGACGTCACGAGCGACTGCGCGCCGCTCGCCGCCGCCATCTCCGCCACGCTCGACGCGGCGCCGCACGTCCACACCATCCGCGACGCCACCCGCGGCGGCGTCGGCACGGTCCTCTACGAGATCGCGCACCAAAGCGGCGTGGGCGTGGAGCTCGACGCCGAGGCCGTCCCCGTGGCCCCCGAGGTCGCGGGCGTCTGCGGCATGCTCGGCCTGGAGCCGCTCTACCTCGCCTGCGAGGGCCGGCTCGTCGTGGTGGTGCCCGAGGGGGAGGCGGACGCGGCGCTCGCGGCCCTGCGCGCCTCGAGCCACACGGAGGGCGCCGCCGTCATCGGCCGCATCACCGACGAGGAGCGCGGCCGCGTCCTCATGAGGACGCAGATCGGGACGCAGACGATCCTGCCGGAGCCGGGCAACGAGCTCCTGCCGCGGATCTGCTAGGGGGCAGCCATGGTCAAGCTGGCGTTCTACGGCAAGGGCGGCATCGGCAAGTCCACCTGCGCCTCCAACCTCGCCGCCATCTGGGCGGAGCGCGGCCACCGCGTGCTGCAGGTGGGCTGCGACCCCAAGGCGGACTCCACCCTGCTGCTCCGCCACGGCGAGGAGCTCCCCACCGTCATGGACCTCGTGCGGGCGGGCGCGCCCTTCTCGCTCGACGACGTCGTGCGCGAGGGCTTCTCGGGCGTGATGTGCGCCGAGGCGGGAGGGCCGCTGCCGGGCCTCGGCTGCGCGGGCAGGGGCATCGCGACCGCGCTCGAGACCCTGGAGGAGAAGGGCCTCTACGAGCGGCTCGACCCGGACGTGGTCATCTACGACGTCCTGGGCGACGTGGTCTGCGGCGGCTTCGCCGTGCCCATGCGCCAGGGCTACGCGGACCACGTGCTCGTGGTCACGAGCGGCGAGAACATGGCGATCCACGCGGCTGCCAACATCGGGCTCGCCGTGGAGAACTTCGCCCGGCGCGGCTACGCGCGGCTGGCGGGCCTCGTGCTCAACAGGCGCGACGTGCGCGACGAGGACGAGAAGGTCGCGGAGCTCGCGCGCGACCTCGGCTGCGGCGTGGTGGGGTCCCTCCCGCGCGACGCCGCCGTCACCGACGCCGAGGAGCGCGGGCTCACCCTCATGGAGGCCGCACCCAAAGGCCCCATGGCCGACGCCTACCGCGCGCTCGCGGACGCGATCGAGCTGGGCTGCGGCTTCGGCTCGGGCGCGCCCGAGGAGACCGGGCCCGCCGCGGGGCGGGCGGAGGCCGGCGCGGCCGAGGCCGGGCCCGCCGCGGGGGGTGTCGCCCGTGCTCTCTAGGGTCAGCCCGCGGCGGGCGCCCCAGGCCGGAGGCGGGGCGCCCGCCCCCTTCGTGCTCGCGCGCGACGCCGCCCTCCCCCGCCCCGTCGCCAACGTGCTCGAGTTCAACGCGCCCGTGCACGGCAACTGGAACATCGTCCACACGGGCATGCTCGTGCCCGAGGCGCACCAGATCTACGTCTGCGCCGACAACTGCCTGCGCGGCGTCGTCCTCACGGCCGCCGAGATGGGCGCCTCCGGGCGCTTCTCGAGCGTCGTGATCGAGGAGGGCGACCTCCTGGCCGACAACCTGGAGTCCGTCACGATCGAGGGCGTCTCCGACGTGATCAGGAGGCTGCCGAGGCGCCCGCCGGTGGTGATGGTCTTCCTCGTGTGCCTCCACCACTTCGTGGGCACCGACGTCGCCTACGTCTACGACGAGCTCGAGCGCCGCTTCCCGGACGTCACGTTCATGCGCTGCTGGATGGACCCCGTCATGCAGAAGACGGGCATCACGCCCGAGCAGCGCGAGCGCAAGGCGATGGTCGACCCGATCCAGGCGCTGCCCGAGGACCCGAGGCTCGTCTCCGTCCTCTCCGACGACCTGCGCCTGCCGGAGGACTCGGACGTCTTCCGCCTGCTCGCGGGCGCCGGCTTCGAGGTGCGCCAGCTCCACGACTGCGCGACGTGGGAGGAGTACCTCGGGCTCGGCGCGAGCACGCTCTTCCTGACGCGGAGCTACTTCGGCGCGTGGGGCCTTGCCAAGATGGCGGCGAGGATCGGGAGGCGGGCGCTCTACCTGCCGCCCTCCCTCGGCTACGACGCCATCGACGCCGAGCTCGCCGAGCTCGCGGGCGCGCTCGGCATAGACGCGCCCGACACCGCGCCCCTGCGCGCGGAGGCGGACGCCGCGCTCGACGCGCTCGCCTCGAGGCTCGCGGGCGCGCCCGTCGCGATCGACTACCTGGCCGTCAACCACCCGCTGGAGCTCGCGCGAACCCTGCTCGAGCACGGCCTCGACGTGCGGCGCGTCTACGTGGACGCCGTCGGCGCGGAGGAGCGGACGAGCCTCGGGTGGCTCGCCGCGCACGCGCCCGAGCTCGAGCTGTGGAGCACCATCCACCCCATGCTCAGGCAGCTCCCGCGCGACGGCGGCGACCGCTGGCTCGCGGTGGGGCCCAAGGCCGCGTGGTTCCTGGGCACCGACCGCTTCGTGAACGCGATCGAGACGGACGGCCAGTGGGGCTACGCGGCGATCCTGCACCTGGCCGACCTCATGCGCGACGCGTGGGAGCGGCCGAAGGACCCGCGGGGCCTGGTCCCGCGGAAGGGGCTCGGCACGCCCTGCGCGTGCCAGCTCCCGCTCTAGGAGGCGACGACGTGAGACAGGCGTACACGATCCTGCCCGTGTACACGGGCGACGTCTCGGGGGTGTGCTCGGCCCTCTTCGAGCTGGGCGGCATGGTGGTCATCCACGACCCCTCGGGGTGCAACTCCACCTACAACACCCACGACGAGGTGCGCTGGTACGACCAGGACAGCCTCGTCTTCATCTCCGGCCTGACCGACGTCGACGCCATCATGGGCGACGACGAGAAGCTCGTGCGCGACGTGGTGGAGGCCGTGCGGCAGACGCGCCCGCGCTTCGTGGCGCTCGTCAACTCCCCCATCCCCTACCAGGTGGGGTGCGACTTCGCGGCGATCGCGCGCGAGGTCGAGGCCGCCACGGGCACGCCCACGCACTACCTGGCCACCAACGGCATGCACGACTACGTGCACGGCGCGGGCATCGCCTTCGCCGCGCTCGCCGACCTCGCGGTCACGGAGCCAGCCGCGCGCACGGGCGAGAAGGACCCGCTCCCCGCGGCCGCGTCCGGGCGAGGCGCCCTCCCCGCCGTGAACGTCCTCGGCATGACGCCGCTCGACTTCGCCGCGACGGGGTCGCGCGACTCCGTCGCCCGCTTCGTCCGCGAGGCGGGCCTCTCCCTCGGCGCCGTCTGGGCCGAGGGCTCCACCCTGGACGAGCTGGCCGCCTCCGCCTCGGCCGCGCTCAACCTCGTCGTCTCCGCCACGGGGCTCGCCGCCGCGCGCAGGCTCCGAGAGCGCTTTGGCACGCCCTTCGTGGTGGGCCTTCCCACCAGGGGCTTCTCGGGCGAGCTCGCGCGGGCGATGCGGGCCTCGATCGCGGACGGGCGCTGCCGCAACGCCTGCCTCGACTACCGGCGCGCCGCTGCGGCCGGGGCGGGCGGGCCCGGGGCCGGCGGGGCGCCCGACGTGGCCCTCGTGGGCGAGCCCGTGCAGATGGGCTCGCTCGCGGCCTCGCTCGCGGCGGCGGGCGTCGCGTCCAGGGTGGTGAGCCCGCTCGAGGACACTGCGGGCCTCGTGGACGAGGGGCTGGGCGACGAGGCCGTCTGGGGCGAGGAGGAGGTCGCCCGGGCGCTCTCCGGCGCCGGCACCGTCGTGGGCGACCCGTTCTTCTCGCTCGTGTGCGCGGGCGCGCGCCTCGTGAGGATGCCGCACCTCGCGCTCTCCGGCCGCCAGTGGCTGCACGAGGTCCCGAACCTCATGGAGGTGGACCTCGCGACGGAGCTCGCCGGCGGCATGCCGCAAGATGGCACGACCCTGGATCGACCCTCGGAAGGAGAAGGGCATGAGTCTTAACGACACCCCCTCGGCGGAGCGCGTGCACATCGGCTTCTTCGGGCGGAGGAACGCGGGCAAGTCGAGCGTGGTCAACGCCGTCACCGGCCAGGACCTCGCGGTCGTGTCGGACACGCTGGGCACCACGACGGACCCGGTGGTCAAGTCCATGGAGATCCTGCCCCTGGGGCCGGTGACCGTGGTGGACACCCCCGGCTTCGACGACGCCGGCGAGCTGGGCGAGCTGCGCGTGCAGAAGACGCGCAAGGTCCTGGGCTCCACAGACGTGGCGGTGCTCGTGGTGGACGCGACCACGGGGATGGGCGCGTGCGAGCGCCAGCTGGTGGGGCTGTTCCGAGCGCAGGATACGCCCTACCTCGTCGCCTACAACAAGTGCGACCTCCTGGGCGAGGTCCCCGCGGACACCGCGCACGAGGTGCACCTGAGCGCCCTCACCGGCGTCGGCGTCTTCGAGCTCAAGGAGGCCATCGCAAGGCTCGGCAGCGCCGGCAGGCAGGAGCGGCCGCTCGTGAGCGACCTGCTCGCCCCGGGCGACGTCGTGGTCCTGGTGATCCCCATCGACAAGGCGGCCCCCAAGGGAAGGCTGATCCTGCCCGAGCAGATGATGGTGCGCGACGTGCTCGACGCCGGCTGCGAGTCCGTCGTGGTGCAGCAGACGATCCTCGCGGGCACGCTCGAGCGCCTCGCCGCCGCCGGCACCAGGCCCGCGATGGTGATCACGGACAGCCAGGTCTTCTCGGAGGTCGCCCGCATCGTGCCCGCAGACGTGCCGCTGACGAGCTTCTCGATCCTGATGGCGCGCTACAAGGGGCTGCTCGCGAGCGCCGTGCGCGGTGCCGCGGCGATCGACCGGCTGCCGGAGGGCGCGCGCGTGCTCGTCTCCGAGGGCTGCACGCACCACCGCCAGTGCGGCGACATCGGGACGCAGAAGATCCCCGCGTGGCTCAGGCAGCACACGGGAAGGGACTTCACGGTGGAGGCCTCCTCCGGCCGCGGCTTCCCCGAGGACCTTACCGGCTACGACCTCGTGATCCACTGCGGCGGTTGCATGCTCAACGGCCGCGAGATGCTCAGGCGCATGCGCGAGGCCGAGGCCCAGGGCGTCCCCATGACCAACTACGGCGTCGCCATCGCCCACATGAAGGGGATCCTGCGCCGCACGCTCGGCCTCTTCCCCGACGTGCAGGCGATCCTCGACGAGGGTGTGCGGCCGCAGGCGGCGGCCACCCGGCCGCAGGCGGAGGCCACCCAGCCGCAGGCCACGGGCCAGGCGGGCGACAAGGACCGGGAGGAGAGCGAGTGAGCACGGTAAACGAGCGTCGCATCGAGGAGCTCGCGCGCGAGCGGACCCTGCCCGCAGGCGAGCTCGCCGCCCTTCTCTCCACCCTGACGGACGGGGAGGCGGAGCTCCTCTATGCGCGGTCGCGGGAGGTGCGCGAGCGCTACTACGGCAAGGACGTGTATCTGCGCGGACTCATCGAGTTCACGAGCCACTGCAGGAACGACTGCCTCTACTGCGGCCTCAGGCGCTCCAACGCGCGCGCCGAGCGCTACCGGCTCTCCGAGGAGCAGATCCTCGCGTGCTGCGACCAGGGCTACGAGCTCGACTTCCGCACCTTCGTGCTCCAGGGCGGCGAGGACGTGGCCTTTACGGACGACGTCGTCTGCGACCTCGTGCGCAAGATCCGCGCGAGGCACCCGGACTGCGCCGTCACCCTCTCGATAGGCGAGAGGCCGCGCGAGAGCTACGAGCGCTTCTTCGAGGCGGGCGCCGAGCGCTACCTGCTCCGCCAGGAGACCTCCAACCCCTGGCACTACGGCAGGCTGCACCCCGCCGAGCTCTCGATCGCCAACCGCAAGCGGTGCCTCAGGGACCTCAAGGAGATCGGCTACCAGGTGGGCTGCGGCATCATGGTCGGCTCGCCCTACCAGACGTGGGACTTCGTGGAGGAGGACCTCAGGTACATGGCAGACCTCCAGCCGGAGATGGTGGGGATCGGCCCCTTCATCCCGCACAAGGACACGCCGTTCGCGAACTTCTCCGCCGGCACGCTCGAGGACACCCTGCACCTGCTGGCGGTGATCCGCCTGATGCTGCCCGAGGTCCTGCTGCCGGCGACGACCGCCCTGGGCACCATCGACCCGCGCGGGCGCGAGCTGGGGCTGCTCGCCGGCGCCAACGTGGTGATGCCCAACCTCTCCCCGCGCGACGTCCGCGCCAAGTACCTGCTCTACGACGGCAAGATCTGCACCGGCGACGAGGCGGCGGAGTGCCGGCTCTGCATGGCCCGGCGCTGCGCGAGCGTGGGCTACGAGGTCAAGGTCTGCCGCGGCGACCACGTCTCGAGGCAGCGCGTCGCAAGCGAGGCGGAGGCGCCCTCCCTCGCCGCCGCGGGCGGGACGGACGCGTCCGGAGGCTGCCCGCTCGTGGAGTCGCTCGGCCGCGGACTGGGGTAGGCGCCGGGGCAGGCGCCGGCGCCGCGACCACCGCGGCGCCCGGCCGGCCGCACGCCCCTCCGCCCGGCCTGGGGGGGCCAACAGCCGCAGCAAGCTGCTCTCGTAGCGCTCGACAGTCATCTTGTCCTGGGATTGCATGCGTCACGTCCCGCGCGAGAGCGTCTTCGCGAGCGTCGCCTGGCGATTTGTTGCGCAACATAATTAGCTTGACCATATGGCACCATGGTCTACGCTAACTGCAACCAGGCGCGGCGCAGCTGGCGCAGCCCGCGCTGCAAGTCGCGCGAGTTCGGGGAATCATCCCCGCATGCGCGGGGAGCACCTTGTTCCAAGGCTCCGCGCCGCCCGGTGCAATGGGATCATCCCCGCATGCGCCGGGAGCAATCGACAATCATGTACCGCACGCGCATGTCAACGGGGATCATCCCCGCATGCGCGGGGAGCACCATGGCCCTTTCTTCTTTGGCCTTTCGCCTTTCGGGATCATCCCCGCATGCGCGGGGAGCACGGCTTCCGGCTTATATACGCCGGTCTTGTCCTTGGGATCATCCCCGCATGCGCGGGGAGCACCGGGTTTGATGACTTCTTGGACATGAGGTTGCCGGGATTATCCCCGCATGCGCGGGGAGCACTTGTGTCTGGTTAACCGACTGGTTTTGACCTTGCGGACCATCCCCGCATACGCGGGGAGCACGAGAGCATCTTGCGCGGCGCCACCACCTCGGGGGGATCATCCCCGCATGCGCGGGGAGCACGAGGTCAAGCCCCTGAATCTCGTTCATGTTCTCAGGATCATCCCCGCATGCGCGGGGAGCACCCCACGGGACCCATGGGATAGCGGCTTCATAGGGGGGGTCATCCCCGCATACGCGGGGAGCACGCGTCCAGCTCCGCGAGCGTGTACGCCCCGTCCGGATCATCCCCGCGTGCGCGGGGAGCACCGCTTTCGTAAAAGTCCCCCGAAGAGCGGGACGGGGATCATCCCCGCATGCGCGGGGAGCACGTCTGCCGTGCCGCGACTGTGGCGTCTGCCGCGTTCGGATCATCCCCGCATGCGCGGGGAGCACTCGGCGAAACGTCGTAGACCTTCTTAATGATTTGGGATCATCCCCGCATGCGCGGGGAGCACGCAGCCGACGAGTGACGATCTCCTGCCTTGCCCGGGATCATCCCCGCATGCGCGGGGAGCACGCAGCCGACGAGTGACGATCTCCTGCCTTGCCCGGGATCATCCCCGCATGCGCGGGGAGCACCTGGACCAACCCGAGCCGCTCCAAGTGGACCCCAGGATCATCCCCGCATGCGCGGGGAGCACGTGAACTGGCGAGCGCCCGCGAATCCCGTCCCGAGGATCATCCCCGCATGCGCGGGGAGCACATGTTGTTAATCTCGTCCGCCATCGTCCGCTTGGGATCATCCCCGCATGCGCGGGGAGCACGGCCAGCGCGCCCGCGCTCATGCGTAGCATGAGGGGATCATCCCCGCATGCGCGGGGAGCACGCCCTTCGTCTACGACTACCAGATCAAGGGCTTCGGATCATCCCCGCATGCGCGGGGAGCACTCGGCGCTCGCGACGTAGTCACGAATCGTGTCGAGGATCATCCCCGCATGCGCGGGGAGCACCTCGCGCGTCATCTGCTTCAGCATCGTGTCGGTGGGATCATCCCCGCATGCGCGGGGAGCACCTGGAAGGTGTCGGCATTGCCGCCAGCAACCGCGGGATCATCCCCGCATGCGCGGGGATCACCTGTTGCCAAGCAGCGCCATGTCTTGCTGTGCCGGGATCATCCCCGCATGCGCGGGGAGCACGGAAGACCGGGAGGAAGCTAGCTACCTGGGCGCGGGATCATCCCCGCATGCGCGGGGAGCACCGAGCGTCGAAGCGCTGACCGCAAAGCAGAATGTGGATCATCCCCGCATGCGCGGGGAGCACCGTCAGGAAGGCCGACATCGTGGATTCGAAGTTGGGATCATCCCCGCATGCGCGGGGAGCACCGACTTGTCCCCAGTCACCGCAACGGTTGCCGCGGGATCATCCCCGCATGCGCGGGGAGCACCGGGAAGAAGGCCGGGCAGGCGCTCCTGGACGAGGGATCATCCCCGCATGCGCGGGGAGCACCAAAGAGCTTAGGGCGTCGCGCACGGCGCTCTCGGGATCATCCCCGCATGCGCGGGGAGCACGTAGGTGCAGTAGAGCCGGTAGGTCCGGAGCGTGGGATCATCCCCGCATGCGCGGGGAGCACGGACGCTGGGGAGAAGGACGTGCCGGCGATCTCGGGATCATCCCCGCATGCGCGGGGAGCACTTGAATCGCACTTCAAATCCATTTGAATGGGGTGGGATCATCCCCGCATGCGCGGGGAGCACTCGCCCGGCTGCGTCTCCGCGACCACGGCGCAGCGGATCATCCCCGCATGCGCGGGGAGCACCGAGTATGCCAAGGCGGCGGCCGTGATCGTGGCGGGATCATCCCCGCATGCGCGGGGAGCACGAAGCCGTCAAGCGTGATGTTGGTGAACTTCCCGGGATCATCCCCGCATGCGCGGGGAGCACCACCTCTACCGTCTTCTCGAAGTCGCGCGCCCTGGGATCATCCCCGCATGCGCGGGGAGCACCACGCACGCCCCGCAATGGGACGCCAAGAACAGGGGATCATCCCCGCATGCGCGGGGAGCACCACCCTGGCCCTGAGCCTGCGGCGCCTGTGCCCGGGATCATCCCCGCATGCGCGGGGAGCACCTTGCCTTTGCTCTTCTTCTTGTGTATGTACATGGGATCATCCCCGCATGCGCGGGGAGCACGGGGCAGTCCCACCCCTCGGTGAGGAGCATGGAAGGATCATCCCCGCATGCGCGGGGAGCACCGGCATGGTGGGGACCGAGTACCTGAGCGCCTCGGGATCATCCCCGCATGCGCGGGGAGCACCTGGCCAGAAGGCACGGGAACCACCGTCGCCGAGGGATCATCCCCGCATGCGCGGGGAGCACGAGTGGGCGAAGGCCGCGGCCGTGATCGTGGCGGGATCATCCCCGCATGCGCGGGGAGCACTTCTTGAGCTGGTCGGAAGCCGCCATCCCGCTCGGATCATCCCCGCATGCGCGGGGAGCACCGAGCAGGGGCTGTTCTACCTGCACGACACGACGGGATCATCCCCGCATGCGCGGGGAGCACTACTCCTTGTGCAGCTCCCTGCTCGAGGAGCTGGGGATCATCCCCGCATGCGCGGGGAGCACGCACCATCGCCGCAGGCTACCGCCCTGCGACCTAGGATCATCCCCGCATGCGCGGGGAGCACGTCGCGCGTGAGCCTCCCCGATATGGCCACCGCGGGATCATCCCCGCATGCGCGGGGAGCACGCCCTGCCAAGCTCTCGCCAAGCCCCGCGCAGCGGGATCATCCCCGCATGCGCGGGGAGCACCGTAGTGCCACGTCTGCCTCTCCTCCAGGTACCGGGATCATCCCCGCATGCGCGGGGAGCACTAAGAGGCGTCAAAACCAAGGTCAAAACCGGTCGGGGATCATCCCCGCATGCGCGGGGAGCACCGGCTACGTAGACAGCTCGCTCGCGGTTGGCGGAGGATCATCCCCGCATGCGCGGGGAGCACCTACTACGGCGATATGAGCGGCCTTGCAACCAAGGGATCATCCCCGCATGCGCGGGGAGCACGGTGTCGAAGGTCTGCGCTGCGCTCCAATCCCCGGAATCATCCCCGCATGCGCGGGGAGCACTCCGCGCTTCACGAGACGCGCCTGCTTCTTCTCGGGATCATCCCCGCATGCGCGGGGAGCACTGTCGAGCCAGAGGAGGCATACGGCGCATAGGAAGGATCATCCCCGCATGCGCGGGGAGCACTCACAAGACGCCCGCGCCGCTGGTATGCAACCTGGGATCATCCCCGCATGCGCGGGGAGCACTGTCGTAGTACGGGATGGTCAACTTGCCCTTGACGGGATCATCCCCGCATGCGCGGGGAGCACTTCGAGAGCGGGGCCCACGCCCTGCCGCCGACCGGATCATCCCCGCATGCGCGGGGAGCACCTGGATCAGCGAGCTTGGCATCTCTAGGTCAACGGGATCATCCCCGCATGCGCGGGGAGCACGCGCATAAAAAGGTGAGACTATGCGACCGTGGCGGGATCATCCCCGCATGCGCGGGGAGCACCGGGTCACAGCGCAGCGGCGCCGTTGCCTCGCAGGATCATCCCCGCATGCGCGGGGAGCACTCCTCGTACCAGGCCCTGACCTCGTCGGTACGGGGATCATCCCCGCATGCGCGGGGAGCACCCGCCCGTGGGTGCTGCGGGTGCCTGCGTCTCGGGATCATCCCCGCATGCGCGGGGAGCACCGATGCGTTTCACAGCGACGGCGTAGCCAGGCGGGATCATCCCCGCATGCGCGGGGAGCACTGGACCACCAGGAGGGCGAAGTCGGCGCCGGCGGGATCATCCCCGCATGCGCGGGGAGCACGAATCATGGTCGCGGGCTTCGAGAGCCACAGGCTGGATCATCCCCGCATGCGCGGGGAGCACTCATTGGCTAATTTGGCGACAAGATATGGGAAAGGATCATCCCCGCATGCGCGGGGAGCACTCCTCCCACTGGTCGCCGTTCTTCCTACGCGCGGGATCATCCCCGCATGCGCGGGGAGCACATCAGGGCCCCGGCGCTCATGCGCAGCATCAGGGGATCATCCCCGCATGCGCGGGGAGCACCCTGTCTTGCCCCGAGTGCATGGCCCCGGCCCTGGGATCATCCCCGCATGCGCGGGGAGCACCCATCGGCACCGGCCCCTCGCGTCACTCGCTGTGGGATCATCCCCGCATGCGCGGGGAGCACGCGGAAGGTGACCTCGCCCGTCTGTCCGTGTCGGGGATCATCCCCGCATGCGCGGGGAGCACGCCTCAGAATCGCCCTCGTTGGCCCCGAGGGCCGGGATCATCCCCGCATGCGCGGGGAGCACGCGCGCCGAGTGGGAGCGCGAGACGGCGGGCGAGGGATCATCCCCGCATGCGCGGGGAGCACCACCGCGACGCGCAGACCCCTGTGCAGGAACCTGGGATCATCCCCGCATGCGCGGGGAGCACCGTCTTGAAGCTCCCCGGCGCGCCCGCGACGATGGGATCATCCCCGCATGCGCGGGGAGCACGCAGACGTAAGCGAAGTCGCTCGTCAAGCGGTTGGGATCATCCCCGCATGCGCGGGGAGCACGTCCCCTCGGCAAAGCCGACAAGCACATCCATAGGGATCATCCCCGCATGCGCGGGGAGCACGTCGACGCCGTGGACGAGAAGGGCCGAACCGTGGGATCATCCCCGCATGCGCGGGGAGCACCCACGCATCTGCTTAATCTCCTCAAGCGTCATCGGGATCATCCCCGCATGCGCGGGGAGCACCGCCACCGGGGCCGTCTCGTGGGAGGCGCCCGAGGGATCATCCCCGCATGCGCGGGGAGCACCAACCCAGACTTCGAGCGAATGTCGCACTTGGTGGGATCATCCCCGCATGCGCGGGGAGCACGGTCGAGAACGAGGTGGACCTGCTCGATTGGCGGGGATCATCCCCGCATGCGCGGGGAGCACGAGCACCGAGGACGGCAAGGTGCTCGGCGTCGACGGATCATCCCCGCATGCGCGGGGAGCACCAGACTCCAAACCGAGAACGCCAAGCTGCGGGAGGGATCATCCCCGCATGCGCGGGGAGCACCGACTCGAACGCCGTGCCTTTGGACTTGCTGCGGGGATCATCCCCGCATGCGCGGGGAGCACCTCGTACTGCTGCGCGGGCGTCAGCTCGCGGCCGGGATCATCCCCGCATGCGCGGGGAGCACACTTAACGACCTGCAACATTGTACGACTAATCCGTAAAACGTATGCACTTGTCAAAGTTCACTCCCCCTGCCAGTTACTGGAGGGTCCGCAATCCGCGATAGCTCAAGCGAGCTATCTCCCGTACTTCCTAGCTGCGTGATACTTGCTTGCGTTGCTCCAACCGCTCTCCGGCACCGGAACCATCGTGGCATCGTCCGTTCCGAGCGGCCGCTTTATCAGCTCGACCCCATCACAGTCGAAGGCCTGCCAGTCAGGTTGGAACGTCTTGAAGGCTAGGTGCTGTTCGTTGTTCGACGAGTAGACCATAATCGCTCGACCGTTATGCACCATCCCGAGCACGCGCGACCACAGGCCCTCCCTCACCCTTGCTGACACGCTACCAACGAAGACTCCGGGCGATATCTCCAGCAACCACCTCGTCAGATCACCACGTAACCCCACGGGACAAGCGGTCAGCACGATTACGAGCATCCCTAGTCACCCTCTCGCTCAAGATCCTTGCCATAGGACTTCCCGGCTGACACCTCTTCCGCCTTCTCGTCCCAGAGCGCAACATGGTTGACGTCTGGCCGCATCTTCGCAGCTTGTGCAGAATCGTCCTGACCGAGAAGACTTTTGATGTCCGTGGCCATACGTGGAAGCAGTCTCAGGTCGAAGACCTCGTCCCTCATCATCCTTCGCGTCTCTGCGCCAATGTCCATGGGTTTCTCGGCAGCGGTCTTGAACGCGACCGGGATGGAGAGTTCGGCCTTGTAGAGGTCGGCGATGTCATACACGAATGACCTCTCGTGTCCCGTATGAACAAAGCCCAGGCCAGGCGAGCACCCCAGGGAGACGATTACGGAGTGCGCGATTCCGTAAAGGCAGACGTTCGCTGCAGAGAGGGCCTTGTTAATCTCCGTGGCATCGTCAAAGTCGCGCGGGTTGTACTCCCGGCAAGTCCATGGGACTCCGGTCTTCTTTGACCATTCCTTGTAGATTCGACGCACACGCACCCCCTCGCGCCCCCTCAGCTGACCCATGGTGAGCTTGCTCACGTCCTCGCCGGGGAACCTCATTCCATACATCTTCCTTGCTACGGCCAACCTAGTCCTCGTGTTCGAGACGAGCTTCGCCTGCGCCTGCAACAGCGCGCTCGAATGGGTGAGCGGTCGTCCGAAGGCATACATTCTGATGCCCCTCTCCCCCACCCACACGACAGATGCACCGCTCTCGCCCAACAGTGTCATCGCGTCGTGCGTCATCGACGAGCCAGGGCCGAGCAAGAGCACGCTGAGCGTGGCCGAGGGGATGTAAGTTGTCCCCTCGTCGTCCCTCACGGTGATGGCGTTATCCCGTCGGTTGATCTTGCAGTGCTCGAAGTAGAGGAATGAGATTCTATCCTCGACCCTCACTAGGTCGACGAGGTCAGGTGGAGGGGCGCCTCCTGCCCGACCTCTCTTCGCGGTATTCGCGTCAGACATGGGCGCCCCTCTCAAGGCGACATACATTATTGCTAATGGGACATCATCCAAGCGGCGAGATGGTCAGGAGGCCGCACCCAAAGCCCTTAGCCCTACCCATCCCGAAGCAGAGGGTATGCCTCAGCAGATACGAATCACTTACTTCGAGAACTCCGTCGTAGACGGCCGTGACGAGGGTGATCCGTCGTCCGTCGCGCTCGAACCTCTCCTTGTGACGCTGGGAGAGCACGAGCTGGTCGTAGCCCTCGGGAGTCGCACACACCCTGAAACCGTGCTCCTCCGCGCGGCGCAGGAGCCAGTCGGCCTGCTGCTCCATCGTGACGTGCCCTTGGATGGTTCCCACGACCTTGGAGTTTGGAGTTCTCCCCTCGTCGACGAGCACCTTGCGCGCAGGGTTGGCCTTCAGCCGGAACCGCCATTTCTGGCCGCTCTTGATGCGGTCGAGCACCGGCGTGTAGTCCTTCGTCTCGCCTGATCCCGAAGCGGACCAGCCGCACGACTCCGCGATGTGGGAGAAGTCCGGGCGATCGGGGCTCACGACATAGAGCCATGTCTCGCGCGTCGGACCAGCTGACGAGTCGACCCTCCAAAGTATCCGGCCCTCGTCCGATTTGCGACAGGCGTCTGGCGGAAAGGCGTTCTCGACTGCCGCGTGCATCCGGTATGGAGACGCGAGCAGTCTCATCGTCTCTGGCCTAGCGGTGTTCAGCGGCGTCCTGGAGATGTACATGTTCCCTCCTCTCTCTTAAAAGAAGCCCATGGGGTCATGTGCGGGAAGCTTCGCTCCCGGCTGATGCCGAGCATCGCCATCTCGGCCGGACAGGTCTTCTATGCCGACCCTGAACCTATGGACGCCCCTGCCCGCATAGCGTCTGCACGCGCCGCTGAAGCTGAGCGGATGGTCATCCTGGCTCTCCGCAGGTTCATCCTCACGTGCGTCGCAGGCCACCTCCAGCTCCCTGAGCCTTGGGTTACGTCGTCTGTAGCGCTCCGTGGCGAGCCACGCCTCTGACGAGAGTGCCTCTCTGACGTCTGCGTACTCCTCGCGGACACCTAGCGCAGGGGGCCTGTCCGGCGGGCAGGACCTCCTCCCGAGAAAGAGCGGCCAGACCGGGTGGGAAACCGCATCGCAGATGGTCTTCAGCCAGTCCGCATCCCCTGCAAGCGCGACCAGGAACTTCGCGTCGGAGAGGTAGTAGCGATACGAGAGCGGCATGGCCTTCTTCGTGTCTCCCTGAGGTCGCTCGGTCTGGAAGTCGACGAGAATGCTCCCCGGCTGGTCCAGTCGCACCCCGAACTCGAGGGACGCGAGGTCGTCCAGGGGGTCCTCCCTAGACCTGCCGAAAGCCGAGGCCAGCATGCCAACGATGCCGCTCTTCGTGGGCTCGCCCCGCGTCCCCCTCCTCACGTACCTTGACGAGTCCCCCCATGACTGAAGGGGTCCCGACAGCTCCAACAGAAGCACGGACATTACGCCTCACCTGCCGAAAGGGCCTCGGCGACGCTGGACCTTACCCCCTCGAGCATCTCGGGGAAGCTGACCTTCTCGCCTATCCGTTCCAGGGACTCAGCCCCTCCGTCCACAGCGGTCCACCAGACCTTCGCAGGAGCGTTTCCGTATGCCTCCGAGAACTCGGCGAGCTTGCGTGCAAGACGGTCCTCTGCCTGGTGCGAGATAGAGTCGCCCTCCTTCGCAATCACCGGGGATTCGAACGCTGAGACCCCGTTGACCGGTTGGTCGTTGCGCAGAGCAACAAGGACCAGGCTCGGAAGCGTCCTGTTGGCGAACGTGTTCTGCTTGCCGGTCGGCATCGACTCGACGAAGGCCTTCAGGAACGCCTGCGCCCCGGCGGCAGCCGCCTCCACGTCACCAAGCTGCTCCTCGAGGGAGGGCAGGCAGACGGTGGCGTATCTATAGAGCGTAGACGAGTTGAACCCGATGGTGTCGAGCATCGCGGCACCCGCGTTGTCATCTGCAGAGCAGTCGTCGACTGCAGTGAAGTAGTCGTACTCCTGCGTGACCTTGTTAACGGAGATGGCGTGGGCGACCTGCGCGCTCGCATCGGTATTGAGGTCGGGTGCGTCAGCCAGCATCCTGCCGAAGAGGGCGATGTCTAGCGCCTGCTTACCATGAAACGCCTCTTGGACCTTCTTCTTCCAGTCCTTGGACGGCTTCGACAGGTCTTCGCCAGCTTCCCGAGCTTCCACGGCTATGTCCGCGAGCTTCTCGATCTCTGATCTCGCTATGAAGATGAGGTACTGGGAAACCGCGGATCCCTCCTCGGATCCGCTCCTCCTCGACTTCTCGATCTTTACCCCAGTAATCTTGAGAACGTCGCTCGCGAGGTCCTCCGACACCTCCTGTAGGTCGGGGTTCTTCCGGTCGATCGCCTCCTTGATCAGCGCGACCGCGTGCTTGGTGCGAACGCCGAGCTTCTCGGCGTCCACCAGGCGGGGGAACATCTCGCGCATCGCGTGCTTCCACGCCTGGCTCGAGACTCGCGACCGCTGGTAGCCTCCG
>Ga0256406_1002334_pt1 | contig 27143 bp, 32 predicted proteins | sample RumenRJG_03DNA_FD_185986 | JGI IMG/M metagenome (GOLD analysis project Ga0256406, IMG submission 185986) | Bovine rumen microbial communities from Lethbridge, Alberta, Canada - RJG_03 | ecosystem: Host-associated > Mammals > Digestive system > Stomach > Rumen | place: Canada: Alberta | collected...
GGATTCCGTCCGGCTTTTTGCCGTTTTGACCGGAAAAGCACAAAAAACAGGGGGATTTCGTCCCCCCTGAGTCGGTGCATCGCTAAGCTCACCCTATAATGAAGGCATTACAACTGAAAAAGTCAGGCTCGTCGGCAGAGCCGGAAGAAGGGAAAAGGGGAGCGCGATGATCCAGACGTATTCCAAGGACAACCCGGTCCTGCTTTACGCCACCAGGCAGGATTACGACGGGTTCTACCAATACGAGATGCAAAACCGCAAGGAACGGAAGTATCCGCCCTACGTGTATCTTCTGAAGATCTCGGTTTCGGCGTCCTCTTCGCAGAACGCGGAGCTCGCCGGAAGGAAGATCAAGGGATTTTTAGCGGCGGAGATTCTCAAAAAGCGCCTGCGGGCGGAACTGCTCGGACCGACCGTCCCATACATCGAGAAAGTTGGTTTGCGTTACTACAGGACGCTTTTACTGAAGTACAAGGACCGCTCGCTCGTCGAAAAACCGCTCGAGGAACTGAAGGACCTCGACTACGGGAGTAAGGACATCCGCCTTTCTCTGGACGTCGATCCTTCTTCCGACGCGTGAGCATGCCCGCCTGTTCTTCTTTTAAATCGTGTATAATATTTCGGATTTCACAGCGGAGGTACACTTGAAATGATCATCATCAAACTGTTGGGAGTCGACCAGTTCCAGGCCCAGTCGTTCGTCTCGGATATCCAAGAGGAAGTCGCTCAGGCTTTCGAGACCGAACCGGACCAGATTCTGTTCTACGCGCCGGATTCGTTCCTCATCTACCGCGGGGTCGACCAGACCTCGTTCTATCTCGACGTCGAGGTCGAGCTCCCGGAGAGCTACCACCCTCTCGAGAACCAGATCGCGGACGTCCTGCACAAGATCTTCTCGAAGAACCACGTGCACGTGCGCGTCCTGTTCTCGTATTTCGAGAAGGAACACGAGCACGAATTCATCGACGAATCCTATCCGCGGTTCATGACCGAGGAGAACAGCGCCCACTTCGAAGCGGACGAGGAAGAAGAGGAGGACGGCGTCTCCGAGGACGAGATCTACACCGGGAACGCGTTCGCCGACTACGACGAAAGGGTCAAAGAGAAGGAAAAGGAACAGCTCGAAGAGGAAGCCAAGCGCCAGGCGGCCCGCACGGACAACAAGAGAGGCGCGTAAAGGGGACCTACGGGTTCTCTTTTTTTATCGCTTCCGAAAGGGTTTTCTATCCGATTAAAGAAATGGGAAACTATGGTATAATCGAAACGAGGGAATCTCGCTTTTTTTGGTATGAATGTATTAGCGACCGGAACGATGGTTTTGAAGCAGGTGATGGACCGGAAACGGGAACTGAATTTCGCCGTGGCCGACCTTTTGGGGCAGGTCAATCTCGCCGAGAAGGACATCAAGAGGCTGAAGCTGTTGATCCGCGGGGCTTTGCGCCATTTTTCGACCCTGAGCTTCGCCGCCATGAGCCGTCTTCCTTCCTACGAGAAGGACGACGACGAAATCTATCTGGCGATCCTCGCTCTCTACGAGCTGCGCTATTCGGTGAGGACGTTAAAAAAAGAAGAAGTGCGGGAACAGACGGAAGAAGCCGTCAGGATCCTGCATCTCCGCCTCTCTGAAAAAGAAATCGATTCGTTCCTTTCCTCTCCGGATTTCAGGACCGACTTGCCCGTCGAGGCGGTGGAGAATCCGTGGCTGTTCTGCTCCCTGAACGAGTCCGTCCCGTATTTCCTTCTTGAAAAAGGGAAGGAACAGTACGGCGAGAAGGAACTGGCTTCTTTGATCCGGACCCTGAACCAGAAACGTCCGGCCTACGTGATGCTGAATCCGATGAAAGGAAACCGGGAAGAGCTCCTTTCCTCGCGCGAATTCGTTCCTTCCCCGTTTTCTAAAGACGTCTATACGTATATCGGCAGGACGAGCCTCGTATCGAACCGCTTCAGCAAGGAAGGGAAGGCCTTCGGAACCGATCTCTCCTACGCCCTGTTCTATCAGGACCTCGACTTATCCGGCGTTCAGGATCTGCTCTGCGTCTACGGGACGGATTCGGACTGGACCATGTCCGCGCTCGCGTATTTCCGGAACCTGAAGAAAGCGGACGTCTTCTACGCGAACGAGATGGATTACCGGAGGGCGAAGTACCGCGCCAGAAGGCTGTCGTATTCTTTCTTCCGGGCGGGGCTCTTCTCTTTAAAGGCGGAAGACGGGATGAAGAAAGGGCGGTACGATTTCGTCATCGCCTCCCCGGATTCCTCTTCGCTCGGCTCTCTTTCCGACGATCCGACTCCGCTCGCGCGGTTAAAGGAAAGCGACTTTGTTCCGCTAGAGGAAGAAGAAGGGAAGCTATTGTCCTCTCTGTCCTTGGCGGTCAAGGACGGCGGATATCTCCTCTACCAGGTCAAGACGGTCAATAAAGAGGAAGGACACGGGATCGCGGAGAAGTTCTTATCCGCGCATCCGGAATTCGAATGGAAGAAAGAAACGGGGATTCTGCCGGACGAATACGGTTCGTTCGGGGTCTATTACGCGCTTTTTAGAAAGAGGTGAACACCATGGAAGAAAATCAGGAAAAGAAGATCAATATCTACGGGCTGACGTTAAGCGAACTGGCCGCCCAGATGGTCGCCTTGGGCCAGAAGCCCTACCGGGCCAAGCAGCTTTACTCGTGGCTCTACAAGAAGGACGCGAAGTCCTTCGACGAGATGAGCGACGTCTCGAAGGCGTTCCGCGAAGTCCTGAAGGAAAAATACTGTCTGGATCTGCCTACCATCTTCACGAAGCAGGTTTCCGAGGACGGGACGATGAAGCTCCTTCTCCAGCTGGAGGACGGGCGGAAGATCGAGACGGTTCTGATGCGCTACGTCTACGGGAACGCCATCTGCGTCACTTCGGAAGTCGGCTGCAACATGGCCTGCGCGTTCTGCGCCTCGGGGCTTTTGAAAAAAGTCCGCGGCCTTTCTTCTTCCGAGATGGTCGGGCAGCTGATCGTGATGGACCGGCTCTTAAAGGAAATGGACGACAAGATCGTGTCGCACGTCGTCGTGATGGGGACGGGGGAGCCGTTCGACAATTACGACGAGGTCATTCGCTTTATCAAAATCGTGAACGACCAGGCCGGGCTCGAAATCGGCGCGCGGCACATCACGGTGTCGACCTGCGGAATCGTCCCGGGGATCCTGAAGTACGGCAAGGAAGGACTGCAGGTGAATCTCGCGATTTCCCTCCACGCCCCGACGAACGAGATCCGCGATAAAATCATGCCGGTGAACAAGGCCTATCCGCTCGAGAAGCTGATGCCGGCGGTCATGGAATACTACCGCGATTCGGGCAGGGAAGTCACGTTCGAGTACATCCTGATTTCCGGTCTGAACGACACGGAGGAATGCGCGGACGAACTAATCCGGCTCGTCAAGCCGACGCACGGGTTCGTGAACCTGATTCCGTACAACGAAGTCATGGAGAACGATTTCCGCCGTCCTTCCAACAACCGGGTCCACCTCTTCCACGACCGGCTTCTGAAGGCCGGGATCAAGACGACGATCCGCAAGGAGTTCGGCTCGGACATCGACGCCGCCTGCGGACAGCTGAGAGCACGCTATGAGAGGAAAGAAAATCCTGGGAAGTAGACGGGAGAGGACGGCCCCGACGGTCAAGACGAACGTCGCTCTCTACGCTTTGAGCAATATCGGGCTGAAGCGCAGCAACAACGAGGATGTCGCGGGTTTTTACGATTCGCCGTATTTCTCGGCGGCCTACGTGGCCGACGGGATGGGCGGCAGCGCCGAAGGCGAGGTCGCGAGCAAGCTCGCCTGCGACTCCCTGCTCGATTCGTTCGCCCAGGTCCATGAGGGAATGAACCTAGCCCAGGCCAAGAAGTTCGTCCATAAAGCCATGAAGAAGGCGAACGCGGTCATCCACCGCCTTTCTTCGACCAGACAGAAGTATTACGGCATGGGGACGACACTCGTCTTCGCGTTGCGTCTAGCCGATGTCACGCTGATAGCGAACTGCGGGGATTCCCGCTGCTATTCCTACCAGGCGAAGGAAGACAGGTTCACGCTCCTGACCGTCGATCAGACGGTGGTCGAATACCTGTACCGACTGAACGTCATCTCCAAGGACGAACGCGACCATTCGCCTCGGCGGCACGTCCTGATGAACGTCCTCGGGTATTCGCCGACGGTCCAGTACGACCTATTGGTCGTGTCGAACAAAGACTACGACGAGCTGCTGCTCTGCTCGGATGGGCTGACCAACATGGTCGAGGACACCGACATCTCGCGCATCGTCGCCGAGACGAGGGAAGAAGGAGTGAAGAGCACGGCGAGCGCGCTGATCACGGCCGCGCTCTTAGCCGGGGGGATTGACAACGTGAGCGTGGCACTGATGGAGGGTAAAAGGAAATGAAACCAGGGGATATCATTGACGACCGTTACGAAATCGAAGGCGTCTTGGGCGAAGGCGGAATGGCCATCGTCTACCGCGCCAAGGACATCATCACCGAGAAGGACGTGGCCATCAAGATGATTCGGGAGGAGACGATGAAGAACCCTCTGAATCTCACCCGCTTCGAGCGCGAGGCGCGCGCGGCGGCTTCTTTGAAGCACCAGAACATCGTCCAGGTGTCGAACCTGGGGACGTATAACGGACGCCCGTACATGGTGAACGAGATGGTCGTCGGGAAGACTCTGAAGGAAGCGCTGCAGATCCGCGGGAAGTTCTCGTTCTTAGAGGCCTGCGACATCATGTACCAGCTCTGCTCGGCGGTCTATTACGCCCACCAGCACGGGGTCATCCACCGCGACATCAAGCCGCAGAACGTCTTCATCACCGCCGACGGGACGATCAAGCTCGGCGATTTCGGCATCGCCACGTTCCAGAACTCGGCGCACATCACCCGTTCGGATTTCGTCGTAGGCTCGGTCCACTACCTGGCTCCGGAAGTCAGCGAAGGCAACCCGGCCACGCCGCAGTCGGACATCTATTCGCTCGGCATCACGTTCTTCGAACTGATCACGGGGTCTCTTCCTTTCGACGACGTCTCGGCGGTCACGATTGCCTTGAAGCACATCAAGGACAAGTTCCCGTCCATCCGCAAGTACAACCCGAAGACCCCGCAGTCCATCGAGAAAATCATCTACAAGGCCTGCGCGAAGTCGCCTTACGACCGCTACAAGTCCGCTTTGGACATGCGCCAGGACATCGAGCGCATCTTGCAGAATCCGGACCTGATCAAGGAGAAGACCTCGTTCTGGTCCCGCCTGTTCCATCACCGCAAGTAAGAGAGGAAAGGAGCCCTTTTTATGCGTGAGATTCTCGTTTCTCCGTCCTTACTGAGCGCGGACAAGTCCGCCCTCGGGAAAGAAGCCGTCTCGTGCCGCGAAAGCGGGGCGGACTGGCTGCATTACGACGTCATCGACGGGCACTTCGCCCCGAACATCACGTTCGGCGCGGATTTCGTCTCGGCCTTAAGCGGGACGGGTTTATTTAACGACGTCCACCTGATGATCGAGAACCCTTTGAAGTACGCCCCGCGGTTCGTCGCGGCCGGCGCGGATCTGATCACGTTCCATTTCGAGGCGGTGAACGACCCGCTCTCGGTGAACGAGGAAATCCGCCGCCTGTCCCCGGACATCCGGGTCGGAATCTCACTCAAACCCCGCACGCCGGCCGAGAAGATCCTGCCGATCCTCAATTTCTTCGACGTCGTGCTCGTGATGTCGGTCGAACCGGGCTTCTCCGGCCAGAAGTTCATCCCGGGCTCGCTCGACAAGATCCGCCTTTTAAGGAAAGCCATCGACGGGAAGGGACTCTCCACGAAGATCGAGGTCGACGGAGGAGTGAACGCGGAAACCGCGCCCGCTGTCCGCGAAGCCGGGGCGGAAGTCCTCGTCACGGGTTCGTTCTTCTTTTCGGCGATGAACCGGAAAGAAGCCGTCGAAGTCCTGAAAGGGGAGAAATAAAGCATGAAGAAGACGGTCATCGTCACGAAAAGCGCGTCCGCGGAAGTGCTGAAGAACTACTATCTTTCCGACGACATCGTCGCCATCGACGAAGGCGCTTTGATCGCTCGCAAGGCCGGGGCGAGGATCCGGCTCGCGATTTCTTCGTTCAGGACGGTCTCCCTCGAGACGCTCCTGTCCTTTTTGCCCAAGGACCGGATCATGAAGTACACCGAGGAAACCCCGGGGCAGGACCTCGAGAAGATCTTGCGCTACACCGTTCAGCTCGGCTCGCCGGAAATCGTCGTTCTCTCGTCCTTTGATGGAAATTTCTCCTACCTGTTCCATCTGCTGAACTGTCTGAGGAAATACCCGGCCCAGCTCCGCGTGCACGATGACAGGAACTACCTGACCTACTATCCGGAAGGCGTGCACATCCTGACGAGGGGAAACTTCTCCTCGTTCGCCGTCTACGGGTTCCCGGAAGCGGAGATCTCGCTCGAGCACGTGAGCTCCCCTCTGAAGAACAAGAAGGTCTCGTTCTTCGACGGGGAAGGTTTTGAAAGCACCATCCTTGAGCGCATCGCCGTGCTCAAGGTCCAAAAAGGCGGAGTCCTGCTCAATCTGGAGGAAAAGAAATGACCGTATCGAATCTCGTCCTGCCGATCGTCGCGCTAACTCTCGTCGCCGGATACTTCGTCCTGCCGTTCGTCCTTTTTAAATCAGAGGGCAAAGGGGAACGCTACTCTTTTCTGAGATACTTCCCGATCGAAATGGCCGGGGAAGGGAATCTGAAGAAACGCACGTTCTTCACGGTGTATTCCTTTTTGACCGTGACTGCCCTGGCGTTCAGCTACGCCCTGACTTTCATGAATTTCAGGGCGCCTTTATTCATCAGCGCCATGGTCTGTTTCTTAGCCTCTTCTGTCGCCCTCTTCTTCAACTGCTCGTACAGCTTGGAGAATTACCGCGGGCACATCTATTCGGCCGCGGCGCTCTATATCTTCTTGGTCGGCGGGGAACTGATGCTCGGAGCGATGTATTTCGCCCTGCAGGGAAGGACGTTCGATTACAGCCCGGCCCTGATGATCGTCTCGCTGGTCCTCGGGTTGCTGCTCCTTCTCGCAATCTTCTCCCCGAAGCTGAAGAAATGGGCGTATCTCGAGAAGAGCGAGGAAAACGGGAAGACGATCTACGTCCGTCCGAAGGTCTCGCCTTTAGGCCTGCTCGAATGGCTCTGCATCCTGATGCACGGGATCAACATGATCCTCTTCGTCATCAATTACTTCTTAGTCGGATGATCCGGATCGATGAGATAAACTTAACAGTTAAACTAAAGTTAATAAAAAGTTTATGTAACCGCTTTACAATGCCTCTTCGAAGTGCTTTAATAAAGGTGCGGAGAGAGGTTATCGGAACGTATACCCCTACTAGACCAATTCCTCTTCCGCGGTAAGCGCGGGTTTCCGTGCTTATCCAATACCTCCTTTCATGCGAAGGACAACAACCTTCGGAAATTCCCGTTTGTGAGGACAGACGGGGTTTTCTTTTTCTCCTTTTTTGAACGAAAAAAAGAGACGCTCGCGTGTCTCTCTTTCTTATCCGTTAACGGACCGGGTTACTTCGCCGCTTCGTCGGCAACCGGAGCTTCCGCCTTGACGGCTTCTTCGGCCTTCGGGGCAGCAACTTCCTTCTTGGCTTCGTTCTTCGTGTTCTTGCGTAAGGTACGCAGAGCCGAAGTCGAGAGTCTGACCTGGACTTTCTTTCCGTCGATGATCAGGGTCGTCTTCTGTAAGTTGACGTTCCATCTGCGACGCGTCGCGTGCAGCGAATGCGGACGGTTATTTCCGTACATCGGGCCTTTTCCGGTTAATTCACATCTTCTGGACATGATTGAATCCTCCTTAAACTCGCTTTGACATTATACACAAAACTTCCGGACAATATCAAGAGAAAAAATCCGCGCCGGGAAAAGGGAAATCCGGGTCTTCCGTTCTCCTCTGACAGGGGCTTTTTTCTTCGAAAAAAGGGAACTCCGGAAAAGAGTTCCTTAAGAAGCAGGGAAAGTCTACTTGACGCCCGGCTTGCCGAGAAGCACGAACATGTTGTGCTTATAAATCTCGACGCCCGGCTGGTTGAACGGATTCACGCCGAGTAGATAAGCCGAATAGGCGCAAGCGCGCATGAAGAAGTACATCAGGTTGCCCAGGTTCTCCTCGTCCATGCGTTCGATGCGGATGACGTTCGCCGGGACGCCGCCGTCGTTGACGTGCGCGTCGAGGGTTCCTTCGAACGCCTTCTTGTTGATGTAGGAGAGTTTCTTGCCGGCTAAGTAATTGAGCCCGTCGAGGTTCTCGGCGTCTTCGCCGACGCGGAGATCCTTCTGCGGCTTATCCGGGACGATGATCGTCTCGAAGAGCACCTTCGAACCCTGCTGGATGAACTGTCCCATCGAGTGCAGGTCGGTCGTGAAGGTCGCCGAAGCTGGTAAGAGTCCCTTGCCGTCCTTGCCTTCGGATTCGCCGAATAGCTGCTTCAGCCATTCGCCGATCATCTGGAAGTGCGGTTCGTACGTGACGAACATCTCGACCGGATAGCCGGCCTTCAACAGGGCGTAACGAGTCGCGCCGTACTGGTAGGCCGGGTTCTTGTCCAGATCCTTAACGGAATATTCCGCCTCGCCTTCTTTGACGCCTTTCAAGAACGCGTCGATGTCGAGTCCGGCGCAGGCCATCGGGAGCAGGCCGACCGGAGTGATGACCGAATAGCGGCCGCCGACGTCGTCCGGAATGACGAAAGTCGTGTAGCCTTCCGCATCCGCTTCCTTCTTCAGGGCGCCGCGGGCGCGGTCGGTCGTGGCGACGATGGCGTCTTTAAGCGCTTCATGCCCGTATTTCTTTTCCAGGATTCCTTTCAGAAGACGGAACGCGACGGACGGTTCGGTCGTCGTGCCCGACTTCGAGATGACGTTAATCGCGAAGTTCTTCTTGCTTAAGAACTTAATCGCCTGCTTGGTATACGTCGAGGACAGCGTGTTCCCGACGAAGACGATCTTGAACGAATCGTCCGGATAGAGTCCGTTGATCGCTTCGATCGCCGCGCGGGCTCCTAAATACGATCCGCCGATGCCGACGACCGCGAGAGCCTTGTAGTTCTTGCGGATGCGCTGGGCCGTCGCCTTGATGCGCTCGACTTCTTCCTGTGGAAGCTTCGAAGCGTAATCGAGCCAGCCGAGGAAATCGTTCCCCGCGCCGCTCTTATGTTCAATCGTGTCGGCGATCTCCTGGTTCCGTTCGAGGATTTCGGATTCGTCGACCTTCTTCGCCTTGCCGTAACGTTTAAACTTGACCATGGTATGTGTCTCCTTATGCACTTTTATTCTAATTCAAATCCGGGAGGAAGATGAGCCCTACTTCGTGTTTTTCGCGCTTAAGCGCGCGTATTCGCTCTCAATGAAGCCCGGAAGCGCCTTCTTCATCTCGTCGAAGGGGATGGAATCGAGCTCGTAGCGGTTCGCTTCCTTCCTGGTCATCGGTTTCCGGAAATTCCTCGCCTTCTGGCGCGGGCGGCGCGAGACGCGTTTTAAGGAAAGCGCGTACGTGTCGTCCTTTTTGCCCAAAGCGATGATCTTCACTTCGTGCACCGATCCGAGCGGGAGATAGTCCGCGACGTTCTCGATGAAGCGGCGGTCGATTTCCGAGATGTGTACTAGCCCGCTTCCTCCTTCTAGCAGATCCCCGAACGCCCCGTAATCGACGACCGAGGTGATCTTCACGTGCACCAGGTCCCCGACCTGGTGGCTATATCCTTCTTTCTTCACTTCTTCCATAACGTTTTTCCTTTGATGCGGGCCAGTTCGAGGCTCGCTCTGTCGCTCACCTTCAGATCCGGAGAGGGATCTTCGAGCAGGATCACTTTCTTTCCCGCGGCGAGGAAGAGGCTCCCTTCGTCGGTGAATTCTTTCAGACGCTCTCCGGCCTGTTCCATCGCTTCGAAGAAGTCCATAAGACAGGCGACCTGCGGGGTCGCGACCGTGACGTAGTCGCTCCGATCGACGTACTTTCCTTCCTTCGCGTTCACCAGCGAACTCGTCATTTTCCGGCACGGGACGACGATTCCGCCTTTTTCCGCCTTTTCTCCTTCTTCCTTCAGAAACTCTTCCGAAGCGAACGGACGGTCCCCGTCGGCGATATAGACGAGCGCGTCCCCGTTTCCTTCCTTATGAATCTCCTTCAAAGCGGCATACGCGGATTCCTCCCGCGTGTTTCCGCCGCTCAGGAGCTTCACGGACGAAGAAAGGCCGTGATCGTCCACCCTCTTTTTAAACTCTTCCAGATCCTCTTCCGCGCAGGCGAGATAGATCTTTTCGAACAGCCCGCTCTTTAAGAAAGGAAGAAGGCACAGATAAAAAAGCTCGTTCTTTCCGTCGAGCGGATAGAACTGCTTTTTCATTCCGATTTCCGGATAGAGGCGCTTGCCGCGCCCGGCGCAGAGAAAAAGGAGAATCTTCATGCCACGGAAATTATAGCACGCCCGTCCCCTTTTTCTGTAAAATAGAACTGAATACGGCAAAGGTTCGAACTTTATGAATTCTCTTTATTTTTACGAAGAAAATCCGGTCCTGCCGACCTGGGCGGTCGTCTTAATCGTCATCGCGGCGGTGCTTTTCCTCTATTTCCTGTCCGGTCTGATCTTCTATCTTCTCTATCTCCGCGCGTTTCCGAAGGCGCTTAAGGAACTCGACGCCTTAGTTCCCTACGAGGAGGAGCGCGGGAAGTTCGTCCTTTCGATCGTGAACCGCCTCGAAGGGCACGGCTTCCGCTTCGATCCGCAGGCCAAGGATATCCTTCTCCGCTCGGAATCCTTGGCGGGCCTGAGCTCGGGGAAGAGAGGGGAATACCGCAACATCGTGGATTTCACCTCGGTCTATCTCGCCAAGATTCATAAGGAAGACGCCCGCTACGGAAAATACATCACCGAAGAGGAAGAAAAGAAGCTCCTATCCTATCCGCGCGACTCGGAAGAACGCTATAAGAAATATAACCGGAAGGCCGGAACGGTCAACGCCATGAGGCACATGATCACCGTCCGGCCTGTCCTAAAGCTTTTCCGCGACAAGAGGACCGATTTCGTCCTGTTCTAGAAGGGAAGACGTATGGGAGAAAAAGCCGCGCTGTTTCTCGTACCCGGAATCGGAGTGAGGATGATGAACGGGGGCAACCTGTTCAATCAGACGTTCACCCCGAATTTTGACGCGCTTTTCACTTCGTCTTCTTCGTCTTTGCTCTATCCGAAAGGGGACGAGCCCGTCTCGGCGTATCGGAACACGTTCATGCTCGGGAACGGAAGGAACTATTTCCTCCCCTCCGAACAGATCGATAAGGCGATTAAGGACGGGACGTTCTACACCTCCTTCTCCTTAATCCGCGCCATCGAGCGCGCGCTGAAGAGGAAGAAGAAAGTGCACGTGCTGTTCCTTCTTTCCAACGGCGCGGCCTACGCGTCCTTTTCGCATCTGGTGGCCTTCCTCAAGATGGCGAAGCTCTACGATCTGAAGGAAAACCAGCTCTACGTCCACGTCATCCTCGACGGCGGGGAAAACCAGACCATTTCCGCTTCGTCCTACATCGACGTCCTTAAAGACCGCTTGCGGAAGGAACACATGGGCTACCTGGTCTCGATGGTCGGCCGGGCGTACGCCTTCGACCGGCGTTACCGCTTCTCCCTTTTGGAAAAGACGTACGAAAGCCTCGTTGAGAACAAGGGGAACTCCTACATCGACGAGCAGGACTACCTCCATTCCGAGTACGAGAAGATGCTCTATAAGACCGGTCAGGTCTCCGACGCGTACGTCTCCCCGGCGTATCTCCGCGGGTTCGATTCGCGGATCGAAGAGGACGACTCCTTAATCTTTTTAAACTACAATCCGGAATTCTCCGTCGAGCTCGCCACGCTGTTAACGAATCCGTCGTATTACGAGCATCCGAAGGTCAATAAGGACGGCTCGTATCTTTTCAAGCCGTATTCCCCGAAGGTGAAAAGGAAGAACCTGACCGCGGTGACCCTGTTCCCGTACGGCCCTTCCGTCCTCGCGCGTTCCGCTTTCGTCCCCTTGGACGCCCCGAAAGGACTTCTCAGGGCCCTGCTCGATCAGGGAAAGAAGGTCCTCTGCGTCGGGGAAGAGACCAAATACCCCGAACTGATGCGGGCGTTTAACGGCGGGAAGGACATTGTTGACCCGAACTACCTCCAGGTGACGGTTCCGACAAAGAAGGCGAAGTATTTCCAGGACATCCCCGAGATGTCGGACGAACTGATTTCGGAACGCTGCCGGGAGGAAGTCAATAAAAAGGATTACGACTTCGTCCTCGTCTGTTATACGAACGTCGCGGTCATGAGCGCGTTGATCAAGAGGCCTCTCGAGATTTCCAAAGCGATTTCCGCGGTCGATAAGGAACTCGGGACCATGATGAAATTCTTTAAGGAAAAAGGGTACCGCATCCTCTTTACTTCCCCCTACGGGCGGAGCGAAGCGAGGACCGAATACGGCGTCCCGTATCCGGATTCGCCCGTGCCGTTCGTCTCCGAAGGCGTCCTTCCGCACCTCTACGCGAAAGGAAACTTGACCGATTTCGCCCCGAGCGTTCTATACTTAATGGGGTGCAGGATTCCTTCCGGAACGGAAGGGAGCCCGCTCTACCGGACAGAAGAAAAATAAAGGAGAACTGTTATGAAACTGTTTATCGACACCGCCAACATCGAAGAAATCCGCGAAATGGCCTCGTACGGCATCGTTTCCGGCGTCACGACCAATCCGTCCCTAATCGCTAAGGAAGGGCGGAAACTCGAGGACGTCATCCACGAGATCGTCTCGCTCGTGAACGGACCGATTTCGGCCGAAGTCGCCGAAGGGAAGGCCGAAGACATGATTGCTCAGGGCGAAGAACTCGCGAAGATCCATCAGAACATCGTCATTAAGCTTCCGATGACCTGGGAAGGTATCAAGGCCTGTAAGAAGCTCCGGAGCGAAGACATCCGCACGAACGTCACGCTCGTCTTCTCGGTCGAACAGGCGTTACTGGCCATGGAGGCCGGGGCGAGCTTCGTCTCGCCGTTCATGGGACGTCTAGACGACGCCGGCATGGATTCAAAAGGCCTTATCGAAGACATCGCCCAGGTCAAGAACAACTACGGATACAAGACCGAGATCATCGCCGCCTCGATCCGCAACCTCCACCACCTCGAAGTCGCCGCCCTGGCCGGCTCGGACATCGCGACGATTCCGTACAAGGTCTTCAAGAAGATGGTCGAACATCCGCTCACGACGGCCGGATTGCAGATTTTCGCCGACGCCGCGAAGAAGCCTCTGAAGTAAGAAAAAGCAAATCCTTCGGAAGAAAAGCGGGAATTCTGGACGTTCCCGCTTTTTCAGTCTTTTCCGATTCCCTTCCGGAAGTGAAGAATCCTTCTCTCCAGTTCCGGATCGTCCTTCTTTCCCTTCTTCGCGAGGAGAAAATGGTATTCGAACAGGGAAAGAATTCGGATCAGTTCTCCTTCGCTTTCCTTATATTCCCGGATCTTGTCCGGATCCTTGAGAACTTCGTTTAAGAAGATGTCCCGGAAGGAAGGGGGAAGACGGTTCCGCGTAAAGAAGGAAGCGAGTAAGAAATAAGAAGGATAGAGGTAGAGCGAGGACGGGTCGAGGAAGAGGAGACGGCCGCCTGCGTTCAGGAAGGAACGCCGCGAATTGAAATAGATTCCCGGGACGGGATCTTTCTTTAATAGAGGGGACGTCTCGAGTTCTTCCATATAGACGCGTTCGGAAGGTCCGCTCCGGAGACGGTACGAGTCGAGGAGCTCCTCGTAAGGGAAAAGAGGAAGAACCGCCGGAAGGGATGTAAGAGTCCTTTGGAAGCGGACGTAGGACGTTAATTCCTTATAGTCCCGTATCGGATCGGCGCGGTGCGTTCTGAAATCCGGGGAAGAGAAGAGGAATAAGTCGTTGGAAAGGTATTCCGGGACGAGTCCGAAGGAAGTTAATAGAGGAAGGGCGTCCTTCTGTTCCTTTTTCAAAGGAAAGGAAGTCTCCGAAGGGAGATAGAGGTATTTTCCTTCGCTTAAAAGGTACACGGTCCCTTCCGGGACGGGGAAGGAAGCGGCCGTTCGGCCGGAATAGCCGAGACGGTAGAGGCGGTGAAGCAGTTCGGAAGGGAATTCCATACTTCCGATTATAAATCAGGAAGGGGCTTTTTAAGAAGGAAGGCAGATATAGATAGTAAACTATCTATTCGGAATGCAACACTCCCGAAAAGGTGTTATCCTAATAAGGAAGAACAACAATCTTCGGAATGAAAGGAACCATCATGGAAAATAAGATTTTAGTCGAAACTTCCGCCCGTCACGTTCACGTGACCCAGGAGACGCTCGAAGTCCTTTTCGGAAAAGGCCATCAGCTTCAGGTGAGAAAGATGCTTTCCCAGCCTGGACAGTTCGCTTCCACCGACAAGGTCCAGGTCATCGGATACACCAACCCGAAGAAGGATCCGGAAGGCAAGATGCCTCGTCCGTCGGCGATGTTCTCGATCCTCGGACCGGTCCGCGACCATAACCAGGTCGAGGTTTCGTTCACCGATGCCCGCGCGCTCGGATTGACCGCGCCCGTCCGCGAATCCGGCGATATCGAAGGCTCCGGCAAGTGCACGCTGAAAGGCCCGGCCGGCGAAGTCGATCTCGACAAGGGCGTCATCGTCGCCAAGAGACACATCCACATGACTCCGGCGGATGCCGAAGCGTTCGGCGTCAAGAACGGCGACATCGTCTCGGTCGAAGTCGATACCGGCAAAGGCCGCAAGACGATCTTCGGCGACACGGTCATCCGCGTCTCCCCGAAATTCTCGCTCGCGATGCACATCGACACCGACGAATGCAACGCCTGCTGCGGTGCCGGCGTCGTCTTCGGAAAGATCGTCAAGTAAGCTTTCCGTCCGTCAAGAAATCCGTCGATAGAAAGGGAGGATTCCGAAAATGCCGTCGTTACTGACCCACTACTTCTTCGCCCAGGACGCTTTTAAGACGCTGATCAGCGAGGAGAGGGCGTTAAAAGGCCAACAAGACGCGTTTTCGTTGGGCTCGCAGGGGCCCGATCCTCTCTTTTATTACGGACTGCTTCCGAAGAGGCCGCTGCATCTTTTCGCCGCGCTGAAAAAGTACGGGAACCAGCTGCACCACCTCGACGGGACGGCCCTCTTTTCTTCCCTTCAGCAGGAACTCGGTTCCATGGAGGAAGGGGAGGAAAAGAACGTCTTCCTGGCGTTCTGCTACGGTCAGTTCGCCCACTATCTCCTCGATTCGACGGCGCATCCGTACATCTTCTACTGGTCCGGGTTCGACGAACAGGGGGCTCTGAGCGGGAAGTACCATTACGCCCACGCCCATTTCGAGGGGCGGATCGACGCTTCTCTCGCCTTCGAGCGCGGTAAGGAAGAACTGACCGCCCGTCCCGAAAAGGTCCTTGAGATCGACCCGAAGAAGCTGGAAATCATTTCGAAGCATTTCTCGAATTCCGTGAACCGCGTGTTCAAGGCGCACCTGCCGGCGCGCTATTACCGCAACGCGCTATACAACATGCGCGACACGTACGTCATCGTGAACGGAAGACCCGCTGAAAAGGGGTTGATGAAGCAGCTCTATATCCCCAGAAAGCCCCAGCCGGCCGTCATGAACGAAGGGCATCTCGTCTGGATGCATCCGGTGAGCGGGGAATCTTCCTCCGCTTCGCTTAAAGAGCTCTACGAAAAGGCTCTTTCCAGATTCAAAAACGCCCTTTCCGAAGAAGGAAGCTTCTATCAAAAAGCAGAGTCCGAACTGAACGGACGGACCTACGACGGCATCCTTCCGGGGTACAAGAGGACGTATAAGGACCGCGAAGGACGGCTCGCGAAGGACGATTAGATTCTTTTTAGCGCTAATTTTGTGTGCGCGGACCACCCGGCTGGCCCGTTTTGGTTTATTATTAAAGAGTATAGTTTAGGAGGAACATCATGCATTTCAGCCTACATTTGCTGACTTCCGACGGATATACGAAGATTCCTTCGGAAAAAGGGCAGACGAAAGATAAGCCGATCGTTTCCTACGAACCGGAGAAGGTCTACGTCCAGGCCGTCGACAACAAGGGCCTGCCGCTGGACCAGCGCATCCCGGTCGGAAGCGAAGTGAAGATCGGCACGCTCTTAGGCGTCCGCAAAGATTTCTCTTTACCGGTCTATTCGCCGGTATCCGGAAAGGTGAACGCCCTCGTCAAGAAGAAGTCTTCCGTCGTCGGGCGTCCAGTCGACTTCTATGAAATCGTCAACGACAAGAAGGGCGAGAGAACGAATCTCGAGCCTTTGAAGGACAACCCGACCAAGGAAGACGTCGTCGCCAAGCTCAAGGAAGGCGGCATAGTCGGTCTCGGCGGAGCGGGCTTCCCGGCCTACATCAAGTACGATGCCAAGGATTCCATCGACACGATTCTTGTGAACGCGGTCGAATGCGAACCGTACCTGACGACCGACTACATGAGCATCTTAAAGAGCGACCTCGATCCGGTCTTCAAGGCCTTATCGATCTTAGCGAAGGCGGTCGGGGCCAAGAAGGTCCTGCTCGTCTCCAAGAAGGAGAAGACGGAAGTCCTCTCCTGCTTCCAGGCCAAGGTCGACGAGCTGAAGGATCCGCTCTTCGAAGTGAAGGCGGTCAAAAACGTCTATCCGTCCGGTTTCGAACGGAATCTCATCGACCTGACGCTGCACCGCCACTACGACCGCCTGCCTTCCGAGGCGCACTGCATCGTCTCAAATTTCGCGACCGTCGAAGCGATCGCCGCCCTGTTCTTGAAGGGCGAGACGCTTTCGCGCAAGGTCATCACCGTCGCCGGCGAAGTGAAGGAACCGAAGAACATCTCGGTCCCGTACGGCGTTCTGGCCAAGGAACTCATCGCCTTCGCGGGCGGATACGCTATCGACAAGGGGACGCTGATTTTCGGCGGACCGATGTGCGGGGAAGCACAGCTTTCCGACGACATCCCTCTGCAGATTCAGAACGACGCCCTGATGGTTTTGAAACCGAAGACGCTCTACACCGAGGAATGCCTGCACTGCGGCAACTGCTCGGCGCACTGCCCGCTGAACCTGCAGCCGGTCTGCATCCAGGACGCGGCCAAGGCCGGCGATTACGAGAAGGCCTTCGATCTGAAGGCGCTCGAATGCGTCAACTGCGGCGTCTGCTCCGCGGTCTGCCCGTCGCATATCGACGTCGCGGCCCACGTCATGCAGTCGAAGCTGATGATCAAGTTCAAGGTTCCGCGCGCCAGCAAGAAACCGGATCCGAAAAAGTAAGGAAGGGAAGGGATTTTAGGTTATGCAATTCACATTGGAAAAATCGCCGCATATCGCTTCGCGCCATTCGACTTTACGGATGATGTGCGAACTGGCCTGCGGCATCCTGGCTATTTTCATCGCCTCGGAAATCTTCTATTACGTTTCTCCGCTCTACGGGGCGCGCTACGGGAACTCGGGCCTCATCGCCCTCGCAATCTGCGTCTCCGTCTCGGTCGCCTGCGACGCCATCTGGGCCTTGCCCCGCTTATGGGATAAGAAGGTCAAGGAGACCCCTCTCCGCCTGAAGAACTGGTGCTTCCAGATCGTCCACTCCTACGGCTGGATTACGGGCCTCATCCTGACGCTCCTGATGCCGGCTCTCCCACTCGACGGCTCGATCACCCCGAAATACATCTACGGCATGGCGATTTCCGCGATTGTCGGAACCTTCCTCGCCAAGGATATTTTCGGCGGCTTCGGCCACAACATCTTCAATCCGGCGGTCGTCGGACGCGTCTTCTACCAGTTCTGCTTCCAGAGCTGGATCTCTTCGAGCTACGTCTCCTGGATGAAGGAGAACTCCCCGGACCTCTACGCCATCAACTCCGGCGCTTCCGAGATGTCCTACACCCAGTCGCTCGGCTGGACGACCCTCAACAACAACACGTCGGTCTATAAGCTTCTGTTCTCCAACGCCCTCGACGGCACGATCGGGGAAGCCCTCGCGATCGTCGTCATCGTCGTCGGCATCTTCCTCGCCGTGAGAAAGGTTATCGACTGGAGAACCCCGGCTTTCTACATCGGAACGATCTTCTTAGGGACGTTCGTGATGGCTCTGGCCTCCGGTTTCGGCGCCCATTCGTTTGAGTTCGCCTTCCGTCAGATTCTGATGGGCGGCGTCCTCATCGGCGGCTTCTTATGTTTGACCGATCCGGTCACGAATCCGACGAGCCGCCCCGGCCACGTCATGTCCGCCACCGTCTGCGCCTTCATCACGATGCTCGTCCGCTACCAGGCGGCTGCGTCCGAAGGCGTCGCTCTGGCCATTCTGACGCAGAACATGATCAGCCCTCTGATCGAAAAGCTCCTCGTCGGCAAACAGACCGAGCACATGAAGCGCAATTCGATCCTCATTTCCGCCGTCGTCGTGGTCGCCATGGTCTTCGGCGGCGTCTTCGGTGCCTACCACAGGACTTCCGACGACTTCTCCGGAATTCCTTCGTACGTCACGGAAATCAACTCCCTGCTCGATTCGCAGGGCATCGCCTCCACAATCGACAAGAACGCGCTGGTCGTCGAGGATAAGTCCGACGCTCCGGTCAAGTTCTCCGCCAAGACGAATGCCGGTTCGTACTCGATGAAGATCACCGGTTTCGAAGTGAACGGAGACGCTTCCGCCTACTACGACGTCACGACCACTCCAATCAACGCGGAAAACAAGAAGACGGACGAAGAGTCTTTGAAGAAAGACAACATGCACGTCGAATACGCCCTCATCGTCAACGGAAAGGGCATCATCGGCGCGGAAGTCCTGTCGTACAACGATCTTCAGACCGTCAATCCGGAAGTTGTCAAGAAGTGCGCTTCCCTCATCACGGTCGAAAATCCGTACACGCTCACGAGCTCGTTCAAGAGCCTTTCGAGCGAGTATCCTTCTGCCGGCGCGACGATCACGGCCGGTTTGACGGATCTCTGCTTCAAGGCGGTCATCAAAGATTTCAGCTCGTCTCTGAATTCCGCCTCCCTCGAACAGATGAACGGCATCCTCGCTTTGCAGGATATCCCGGCCATCGCTGCCGACGGTCTTACGTTCGACCGCACCGAAGCGAAGTTCTCCGGCACGGGCAACATCGGTTCTCATTCTCTGAAGATCACCGGTTTCCAGATCGGCTCGAAGGTTGCCGCGTATTATGACGTGACGACCACTCCGATCAACGCGGAAAACTTTAAGACGGACGAAGAGTCTTTGAAGAAAGACAACATGCATGTCGAATACGGCATCGTCGTCACCGAAGACGGCATCGTCGCCGCCGATATGCTTTCGTACCATGATCTTCAGACCGTCACTCCGGAAGTCGTGACAGCCTGCGCGCGTCTCATCACTCTGTCCAGTCCGTATACTTCGGCGAGTTCGTTCAAGAGCCTTTCGAGCGAGTATTCTTTTTCCGGCGCGACGATTACGGCCGGTCTAACGGATCTCTGCTTCAAGGCGGCCATCGCTGATTTCAATGGAGGAAAATAGCATGTCCGAAGAAAAAGTTCAGAATCCGGCTCCTGTTTCCGGCAAGAAGAAAGAGATGTCGACCTACGTCAAGTATCCGCTCGTCCTCGGCATCGTCTGCCTCGTCTGCGGCGGCGTCCTCGGAGTCGTGAATTACTTCACCGAAGACAAGATCGCCCAGATCGAGATTAACAAGCAGAACGCGGCCATGAACAACATCATGGATTCGCTGAAGCTGACGTATTCGGCCGACGCCCGCACCGAGCTCAGCATCGATGTGGAGAGCTATCCGAACATCGACCGCGGGTACCGGATTGCCGCGGACGACAGCAACACGTATTTCTACTATCAGGGAACGACCGGGAAAGGCTATTCCGGCACGGTCACTTTCGGCGCTCTGGTCGCTAAGGCCAACTACGACATTATCGGTTATCAGTACATCTCCGGAACCGAGGATACGATCGGCATCGGCGCGGCCGGCAAGGTCACCGTCCCGTATTCGGAAGGCGGCACGATCCAGTCGGGCGCTTCCGCAAAGTTCACTCTTCCGGCCATCCAGAAGGTCTTCGACGAGATGATCGAATATTCCAAGTCGGTCAAATAAAGGAGATTAGGGAAATATGAAAAAAAGTCAGATCATTCTCAACGGCATTTTCTCCGAGAACCCGACCCTCTCGATCGTCCTCGGCATGTGCCCGGTCATCATCGCGACCCAGTCGATCAACAACACGATCGGTATGTCCGTCGCGGTCTTCCTGGTCCTGTTCTTCTCGAACACGATCATCTCGGCGATCCGCAAGCTGATCCCGAGCGAAATCCGTATTCCGGTCTACATCGTCATTATCGCGTCTCTGGTCACGACGGTCCAGCTCCTGATGGAAGCGTTCACGCCGGACCTGGCCGCGGCGTTAGGTGAGTTCCTGCCGCTGATCACGGTCAACTGCATCATCCTCGGAAGAGCCGAGGCGTTCGCCAACAAGAACACGGTCACCGATTCGATGTGCGACGCGGTCGGACAGTCGGTCGGATTCTTACTTGCCTGTCTCCTGATCGCGATTCCGCGCGAGTTCCTCGGAACCGGCGGTTTCACGCTCGTCAATCCGTTCACGAGCCAGACGATCGTCGAATGGCTGCCCTTAGGCGAATATAAGATCGCTTTGATGGATCAGGCGGTCGGCGGATTCTTATGGATCGGCATCGTCATGGGTCTGTTCCGTCTGTGTCTGATGAAGCACGACGAGAAGAAGGTTAAGAAAGAAGCGGAGCTGAAGAAAGCCAACCTTCAGAAGCCGGCTCCGGCTAAGGCCTAATCAAGGAGGAGAAAAATTATGACATTCTTAGTTACTTTATTAAGCTCCATCCTGGTCAACAACATCATTCTGGCCGGCTACAAGGGCCTCTGCTCCTACATCGGCATTTCCAACAACTGGAAATCCTCGGTCGGCATGGGCGCGGCCCTGACGTTCGTCTGCTTCCTCTCGGGACTCATCTGCTGGGCGCTGCAGTTCCTTCTGAACGCCCTCGGCATCGGGTTCCTGCAGACTCCGATCTTCATTCTGGTCGTCGCTTCCCTGGTCCAGATGCTCGAAATCGTCATGAAGAAGTTCATGCCGTCCTTATATAAGGCGTTAGGCATCTATCTGCCGCTGATTACGACGAACTGCGTCGTCCTCGGTCTGGCCCTGCAGGTCGCTTCCTACGCGGAAGTCAATCCGGCCGGCGGCTGGGGAGAACAGCTCCAGACGGTCTTCGGCCTCTGCCTGGGTGTTCCGCTCGGTTACTATCTCGTCCTCATTCTCTTCTCTGCGATGCAGGACAAACTCGCCCTGTCGACGACCCACAAGGCCTTCAAGGGCGCGGCCTTATCGTTCATCTGCACGGCTTTCATGGCCTTAGCGGTCATGGGCTTCAGCGGACTGCTCGGATAGAGTATGGAAACCTGGCTGAAAATCGTCCTGTCGGTCGTCCTCGTCCTCGTTCTCGTCGCGGCGTTCGTCCTGACGTACCTGCTCAACAAGCATACGAAGGCTCCGGACAACTGCCCGAAGGCCGAAGTGGGCTGCGCGGGCTGCATGCTGCAGTGCGGGCGCAGGGAAGAGGAAACGAGCCTTTCCGTCATCACGAAGAACCTTGTGGGCAACTACAGGGACGAAGCGAAGAAGGAAGGGGAATCCGATGAAAAAGAGGAAGACAAGAACGGATCGGCCGGACAGGAAGAAAGAAAGGATCAATAAAGTATGGATGCGTTGAAAATCTTATGGACGGTCCTCGTCATCGTCGTCGCGGCGGTGCTCTTAGGAATCGCAATCGCCTTCGTCTCGAAGAAATTCAAGGTCAAGGAAGACGAGCGCGCGGTCAAGATGCTGTCGATGATGCCGGGCGCGAACTGCGGCGGCTGCGGCTATCCGGGATGCTCGGGTCTTGTCGATGCGGTCATCCACGGGGAAGTCACGAAGGTGAAGACCTGCAAGGTCATCACTCCGCAGAAGGCCCAGGAAGTCGTCGATTATCTGAATTCCACTCCGGGACCGGACGGGAAGACCCTGAAGGTCACGCTCTAATTCCGGAAATGGGGAAGACGGAAGGAAAAGCAAAAAGACTGACGTTCGGCTGGCGCGACGGGATCGTCCTTGTTACGGTCCTCGCCGTGACGGCCGGCGTTTTCGTATGGTCGTGGTTCACGCTGAACGCCGATAGCGGCACGACGCTTTTTGCTTCCGCCTACTACCAGAACCGGCTCATCTCGAGTTCCTTATTGGTCTCGAACGGGAACGAGGACATGGAATACACGGTCTCGTTCCGAAGGAAACTGAAGGAAGGGGAACAGTATTCCGAACCCGCTTCGGGGACGAAGACGGTGACGCTCTCGGTGAGCGACCTGAACGCCGTCCGGGATTTCTCTTCTTATAAAGGGACGTACTTCATCGTGAACGGGAAGAACGAGCCGTCCTATTCGTATTTTTCCGGCCTCTACGGGACGCAGGTCGATTTGACGGTCAAAGACGGGGCCATTCAGGTCACGAAGGAAGACTCCCCGACCCACGACTGCGCCTACCAGGGCAAGGTCGACATGGTGCACCTGCCGGTGGTCTGCCTTCCGAACTCGATGCGCTTCGAGCTCTACGCCTACGACGAGAACGGCGGCGGGCCGGACGCGTAAGGAGGAAAAGTCATGAGATCCGAACGTATCCGGAAAATGACCGTTATGGCCTTCTTAGTCGCCTTAGCGAGCGTCCTGCACTGGGTAGAAGGCTACATCCCCTCGTTCGTCCCGGGCTTCCGGCTGGGACTGGCGAATCTTCCGTCCTTATTCGCCCTCTTTTATCTGGGACCGTGGTATTATCTAGGCGTCAACGTTTCGAAAATCCTGCTCGTCGCGCTTTTAGGAGGAGGATTTGGGACAAGCTTCCTACTGGCTCTAGGCGGAATGGTCCTTTCGAACCTGGCGACGATTCTGCTCTATTGCTTCACGAAGATGAGCATCTACTCGCTTTCGTTCATCGGCTCGTTCCTGCACGTCCTCGGTCAGATCCTCGTCTACGTCTTGATCGTCCAGACCCCGTACATGATCCTGTACTTCCCGGTCCTGGCGGTTCTGTCGTTGGCTACGGGAGGAGCCGTGGCGTTCTTAACCGCGGCGGTCCTGAAATCCGTCCCTTCCTACCGCGCTCAGGAAGCGCAGAAGAATTCATCCGAATAGAAAGGCCGTTATATTTTATGGAAAAAGAATTCATCTATCATCCGAAAGGCGTCTGCTCGAGAGAGATGCGCATCACGTACGACGGAGACACGATTACGGGTCTCACCGTCATCGGCGGCTGCCCGGGAAATCTGCAGGGAATCGGCCGCCTGATTAAGGGAAGGAAGATGAAGGAAGTCGCCGAAGCCCTCGACGGGACGCGCTGCGGCTTCAAGAACACGTCCTGCCCGGATCAGCTGAGCAAAGCGCTCAGCGAGCTCATGAAGGAAGAGCATATCGCGTAAAGTGGTTGCATTCCTCTCCAATCCTTTTATACTAAAAACGCAAACGCTCCGGCGCGTCCGTTTAGAAAGGCATAAACCCTTATGAATCCAAAAGTCTTATTCACGTCCGAATCCGTCTCCGAAGGACATCCGGACAAAATCTGCGACCACATCGCCGACGCGATCCTCGACGCCTGCTTGGAGCAGGACCAGTATTCGCGAGTCGCCGTTGAAGTTCTCGCGACCAAGGAACACATCGTCCTCGCCGGGGAAGTCACCACCAAGGCCAAGGGCATCCGCTTCAAGAGCATCGCCCGCAGGGTCTTGCGCGAAATCGGCTACACCGAGGCGTCCGTCGGCATCGGATGCAACAGCTGCAAGATCGATAACCTCATCAAGCAGCAGTCCCCGGACATTTCCCGCGGCGTCGACGCCTCCTTCGACGAGAAGAAGCTCGGCGCGGGAGACCAGGGCATCATGTTCGGTTACGCCACGACCGAGACCGAGAACTATATGCCGCTCCCGATCGTCATGGCCCACAAGATCGTTCGTTACGCCTCGAGGCTCCGCCACGAAGGCATGCTTCCGCACGCCCGTCCGGACATGAAGTCCCAGGTCACGGTCGACTACACAGACCCGAAGCATCTCCGCATCGACACGGTCGTCTTCTCCTGCCAGCACGACGAAGGGATTACCGATGCGAACATGGACGAATTCCGTTCGTTCTTAAAGGAACGCGTCCTCGACCCGGTGGTCGAATCTTTCGGCATGAACCTCGATTACCGCGCGTTTATCAATCCGACCGGGCGCTTCTGCATCGGCGGCCCGGCGGGAGATACCGGCGTCACCGGACGCAAGATTATCGTCGACACCTACGGCGGCTCCTGCCCGCACGGCGGCGGCGCCTTCTCGGGCAAGGACCCGACCAAGGTCGACCGTTCGGCGGCCTACGCGGCGCGCCACTGCGCGAAGAACATCGTCGCGGCCGGACTCGCGGACCGCTGCCAGGTCCAGCTCGCCTACGCCATTGGCGTCTCAAAGCCGGTCAGCATCGCCCTTGAGACCTACGGGACCGAGAAGGTCGATAAGGAAAAGATCCTCGCGGCGGTCGAAGCCCTCTTCGACTTCACCCCGCAGGGCATCATCGACCGTTTCTCCCTGCGCCATCCGACGTTCCGTTACCAGGATCTCTGCAACTACGGGCATTTCGGACGCCCGGACCTCGATCTTCCGTTCGAGAAGCTCGATTACGTCGAAAAACTGCAGGAATACATCCGTAATCACTAATCGGTAAGCGGATTTCCGAAATGGATCAGAAAGAAGAAGACGAACGGCAGAAAAAAGAGCCGTTCTTAGAAGCCTGTCTGAAATACGAGAATTCGGACCCGGTTCCTTTCGACGTCCCCGGACACAAGATGGGACGTTTCACGACCGACCTCGCTGAATACGCCGGAGACAAGATCTTCCGGGCGGATTTCAACGCGCCGATCGGACTCGACAACCTCTACCATCCCCAGGGCGTCATCAAGGAAGCCGAAGAACTCGCGGCGGAAGCGTTTCGCGCTGACCACGCGATCTTCTCGGTGAACGGCACGACGGGCGGGATCATCTCGATGCTCCTGGCGGTCGTTCCGTCCAAAGGCAAGATCATCCTTCCGCGCAACTGCCACAAGTCGGTCATCAACGGACTCATCATTTCCGGAGCCTACCCGGTGTTCGTCTCGCCGGACATCGACGAGGAGACCGGGATCGCGAACGGAGTTCCTTTCGAAACGTACAAGAAAGCCATCGACGAGAATCCGGACGCGCAGGCAGTCTTCGTCATCAACCCGACCTATTTCGGGATCGTCTCGGATCTGAAACGGATCTGCGATTATGCGCACGAACGGGGGCTCGTCGTCATCTGCGACGAGGCGCACGGGGCGCATTTCGCTTTTTCCAAGAAGATGCCTCTTTCGGCGATGGACGCTGGGGCGGACATCTCGACCCTCTCGATTCATAAGACCGCGGGCAGCCTGACCCAGACGTCGATGATCCTGATGAAAGGGGACAGGCTCGACTATTACCGCGTCTTCAAGGCCTACGCCATGATGTCGTCGACTTCGCCGAACCACATCCTGCTCGCGTCATTGGACGCGGCGAGGAAGGAACTTTATTTCCACGGGGAGGAACGGATCGACCGCTCGGTGGAACTGGCCGAATACGCCGCGAAGGAAATTTCGAAGATCCCGGGGCTGAGCGTCCTGGACGACTCGTATCTGGGCCGGCCCGGACGTTTCGCGCGCGACCCTTCGAAACTGGTCGTGAACGTGTCGGCTCTCGGCATCACGGGTCTAAACGTCTACCACCTGCTGCGCGAAAAGTTCAACATCCAACTCGAACTGGCGGAGATTTCCGAAGTCCTGGCAATCTTCGGACTGGGGACCACCAAGGAAGACACCGAAAAGCTCGTCGAAGGCTTCCGCTGGCTCTCGAAGGAATATTACGGGAAGAAAGGGAAGCTTTCCGTCCCGGCCCATTCGTATACCTACCCTCCGCTCATCGTCCGTCCGCGCGAAGCCTTTAACGCGCCGAATAAGCTCGTCCCGGTGGACGACTGCATCGGGGAAATCTCGTCCGAGTCGGTCATGATGTATCCGCCGGGCATCCCGGTCGTCATCCCCGGGGAAGTCCTAACCAAGGAATCGGTCGCCCTGCTCCGTTTCTACCGCGAGAACGGCGGCGTCCTCCTCTCCGATTCGCCGGAAGGGAAGATCCGCGTCATCGACCAGGAACGCTGGTACAAGAGCCCGGACCTGAGCCCGGATTCCGACTGATTTCTCTCTACATTCTTATGGAAAGCGCCTTATAAAAAGCGCTTTTTTCAAAAGCGTCCTCCTTGCGGGCAAGCGCTTACATGTTATAATAAAAGTACAGAAAGAGGCACGTCCTCTGGAAAGGAGAAACTTATGGATTTTCAGGTTGTAGGTCGCGGAGTGGCGGTTACCCCTGCCATGAAGGAGCAGGCGGAAAGAAAGCTCTCGCGTTTCGATAAATATTTTGACAATCCTTCTTCGGTCCGCTGCGTCGTGACGTTCTCGGTCGGGCATCTCGACCAGACCGTCGAAATCAACATCCACGGGAAGAACACGGACCTCCGCGCCAAGGTCAAGGCCCAGGACGCGTATTCCGCGATCGACTTGGCGATGGACAAGCTCGAGAAACAGATGCGCCGTCTGAAGACCCAGAAGGTCAACCAGCAGAAGCGCAACTCGCTCGCCGAGGACATGAGGCTCGACCTCATCGAGGAAGAGAAGGGCGACGAGATTCCGGAGATCGTCAAGAAGAAGCAGATCGCCCTGATTCCGATGGACGTCGAGGAAGCGCTCGACCGCATGGAGGCGCTCGACCATTCGTTCTACATCTTCATCGATTCTTCGACTTCGAAGACCTGCATCCTCTACAAGAGGCAGGAAGGCAACTTCGGTCTGATCGAGGTCGAGGCGTAGTCCTGCTTCCGAATCGCCGTTTCGGGCGGAGTTCTTCCGCCCTTTTTTCTGTATGACGGGCATGTATTGTTTCTAAGGTGAAATTCCTTTGGGGGCTAGTTGTCGAGCAACCCTATAGCGACTTGCAAGTCTCATCTAGTGATAGATGGGAGAGAAGAAGCAATAGCG
>Ga0256406_1002335_pt1 | contig 27120 bp, 34 predicted proteins | sample RumenRJG_03DNA_FD_185986 | JGI IMG/M metagenome (GOLD analysis project Ga0256406, IMG submission 185986) | Bovine rumen microbial communities from Lethbridge, Alberta, Canada - RJG_03 | ecosystem: Host-associated > Mammals > Digestive system > Stomach > Rumen | place: Canada: Alberta | collected...
TCCTAAGCAGTCCAATCCAAATATCTCATATGATGTAGGAAACTTGTTCATATCATACCTTTTATTGGCAAAGGTACTCATAATTCCTCAATTATCGCAACTTTTAGTGTTATACAGGTATGATTTTAGATAAAACCATCACATTACTCAGGTCATTGATGTCGAAATAGCAGAACATATGGCCCGAGATATAGAATACCAGCACATCCTTGGCATATTTGAAGGCCGTGAAGGGAAATTTCTCCACCACGTCAGTGTCGAGAGAAAGACAATATGACCGCAAATCCTCTACGTTCATCATTTCTTCAATTCATCCTCCAAGAACTCACATGCAATATCTTTTCTTGACTCCATTGTCATTGTTTGATTAATTCGTCTATCGGATCTTCCCTGACGATCTGCGGCTCAGCTTTCCCTTTCAGTACCAGCACTTTCTTGCCATTGCGGTAGATATGGAGCTGACGGGAACGGACTACCGCCGTCAATTCCGGATCGTCTTGTATCGTCTGCCAAATATGGCGATAGATGCCATCAGCATCCATCAGCTTGTGCCGCAGATGCGAGCATATGTTGGTTGTGTCAATATTCTCCACTAACATTGATCAAGCGTTTAATTACATTTACTGGTCATTTCTTCTCAGCCACTCCATGATGACACGGGTGATGCATATCTCTTCCTTTATGGTCAGCGGACGGCTTTTCGGTATGCTAAAACAATATTTCGTCTGACGGGATGATGTCTTTATCCGTGATTTTCCTTATCTCTTTGGCCGGGACACCAGCTACAATCGTATTCTCAGGAACGTCGTGAAGGACCACGGCTCCGGCACCTATCACAGCATGATCACCTATCGTCACGCCCCCACAGATGGTAGCATGTGCACCTATCCAAACACTGTTGCCGATCGTTATTGGCTTCGACGTTTCCAAGCCCAGATTTCTTTGCTCTGCCACGACAGGGTGTCCGGCACAAGTGAGGATTACTCCGGGCGCAATGAAGCACATGTCGCCAATCGTTATTGGACTCGTGTCAAGGAAGGTAACTCCAAAGTTGACATAGGCCATGCCAAGGAAATGGGTATTGAATCCAAAGTCAAATGTTTGCCCGTCGATGCCTCCAAATGTCTCATTCTATGTGCAAGCCAAAGTCAATTAAACGTAGTTTCCATCGATAAATCATTTCCATATGTCAATTAGGAAAACTAAAAACAACGAGGATATGCCCGACTTCGATGAAATGATGAGCGAAGTCAATGAGGATATACAGGAGAAGGATGCCGAGCAGGACATCATCAGTCGTGTGCCTGAATTGAGGAAGCTAAGAGCGAACATCGATCAGGCAACCGCTAACTGGGCAAGTGCCACATGTGAACTGGAAATGGCTATCGAGCAGTATGACCGAGCCGAAAGGAAACTGGACTCTACTGTTACAGACATCCGGGGCAAGGTTGACAACATCAATACGCATATTGACGATGTAATGAAGGATGCTCCAGACAAGTTGAAGGTCTCTGTAAATTTGGCTGATGCCGACTGGCAGAAGATGCAAGACCTATTCGACCTGGAACACAAGTGGATGGCAAGATGTAGGAGAATATCCGTCAGGTCAATGCCATGTTTGTCGAGGAACGCAGGAAGGTTCAGAAACGCTACAAGGAATATGATGGCTGTTACCTCGGTCACTATGCCCAGTGGTTCTTCTTTGTTCTGGGCTTCTTTATCTTCACCGCTGCCATAGTCATGATGGTTGGCAAATGGTGCAACAGGTTCTAAACATCTAATGTTCCCATCATGGCACCTGTGACACAATTTGGGAACAATTAACCCACTGACCTTTGGCATAACTGCTGATTGTCAGTGGGTTTGATAGTTCCGTTATCAATCTAGATAAGATGTTGAATTCGGATATTACCCAATTATGCTTTCGCTATCTTCATTATACTTAGAAACGTTTTTCATAACACTTTCTTTGCTTGTATTAGCATAGCAATATACACAGAAGTGACGACATGTATTATACATTCCAATGTCTTTGCTTACCATACAGCCACATATTTTTCGTTGTCCAACATCTTTCACATTTTTCTTTTTCTCTGGAATAGGCGGCAGTTGACCGAATATGTCCCTTTCTGGCCATTTCAGAGTATGAAGATAGTAAACCAATTCTTCATCATCGGCAAATATTCGCTTCATCAGTTCACCATCAATACAGCGATTATGTTCTATACCATATTTTTCCAGATTAATGTCCTCGGCACATGTTGCCATTTCAACATCCCAACCTTCTTGATGCCAAGCATTTCTAATCTTTAGCAAACCCTCTACAATTTCTATTCGTTGTGCATGATTTGCTTCGGCTTTCTCGACATCTTCTTTTGTGAAGAGCATCGTTTCCTTCACAAGATTGTTCTGAACCTTTCTATAGGCTTTTACATCCACGAAACTGAATACCAACTTATCTGTATAACCTTTGAGTTGATTCCCTATGTTCCATATACGTTTAAGTAATTCGCGAGGACCAATAGTTGGAGTTATTATCAGCGGATCAAATCGCCATATCACCTTTTCTTTGCCAATCAATTGCGACAATTTCCTGAATGTCTCTATGCGTTTCTCCACAGGTGGCACATTGGGTTCAAAGCCCTCTTTCATATAATCATTAAGTGTCACCTGAAAGTAATAATGTATTCCTCGTCTGTCAAGTTCTGGCAGAAAAGGAATTATCTGTTCAGGATTTTTTGTCCAAAAAACAACCACTTTACATTTACTGAATGAGATGTACATTGGTTGCTGATTGAACGGATTGTACCACACACAATACCCTTTTGCCAAACGGTTGAAAAACCACTTGGCAAAAAAGGCTGGTATATCAGTAGAACGGCTTGCGGATATGATAACTGGAGCCGTTGCTTCTACAATCTCACCAGAGTCCGTTTGAATTGAAACTTTTTCAGATGCCATATTTTGTTGAAATATGATCTATTATTTTATTGATAGGGATATTGGCATATATTTTGGCAAGCCATTGCATTTTTTCATTACGAGGTTTAAGCTTATTACCCATATATGCCCTAATTCTTTCTAGAACACGTTCGTTAGTTCGATCATGCCCTGCATAATAACCAGGAACTTTTCCCTTCTTTTTGTCATAATAGGTATCATTATGATTTCCTACAAACCACTCCATATCCTCAATAAATTGCCTCTTGGCACGAGAATCTGAAATAAAAGTAGAACATTCATATATCCAAGTATTGTCCTTAAGTATAGATTTTCCTACGCGAGAAACTGCTTGTTTCGCTTTTTTCGTAGATGAAGATTCTTGCTTTAGGTCTTCTTTACCAGTTTTATCTTCGTCACCTGTGAATGCGTTTATTACGGGTTGAGTAACATTTTGCGATCCATCAACAAAACCATCAAACAAACCTTTTTCTTGTTGAGTGGGTTTCTTGCTTTGGCTTTGTTCCTTTGCAGGTTTGCCTATACGCTGGTTATAGTCAGGGACATAATGTTCCTGTAATCTTGTCCATGCTGTACTTGGACCATTCTTACCAGGCTTCCAACCTTCGAAGTTGTCAAGCATCGTAATGAAAACGAAATAGTCTTGATTATCACCATTTTGAGCAAAAGCATCTTCAAGTGAATTCAGAAGTTTATGCTTATCTCTTTTAACAGCAGATGCAGCAAATACTCTAATTCCATTTTGCCAATCTTTAAGAGTCTTTTCCTCTGAATTTTGAAGGACTATTTTTCGCATTTCTTCTTCAACTTTTTCTTCCTCTTGTTTCTTTGTCTCAATAGCTGAAGGTGTATTGGTGGTCTCAGGAATGCTCTTCTCTAAAAGTTGACCATACATTTCGCGATAAACCTTTGACAGATAAATTGAGTCTGTGGTAAGGAGCAAATCCGTAAAATCACGTGTCATATTTGCAAAGCCATTGAGAACTCCATATAAAGCGAAAGCAATACGGTAATCATACATGCCCTTGCTCTGCATAAAGTTCAGAAGCTGCTCCCATTCGTCACCTTTTATCAAAACTGCCGATATAGATGACAAAACACCGTTGTCCCATGATTGGTTAAATTCTTCACCACGTACATGACGGCGAAGCTGGTTGAGGTATGTTCTAACTGGACTATTTTCCCAATCTGAGCCAATAACGTTTTTTGCTGATTTTGTAATTTCATCAGAAAGCCCTTCTTTTATAGAGTTAATCTTTCCATTAAATGATCTAGAGCAAAGGACTTCATTAACCCAGCAAACAAACAAGTTTGACATAAGCTTGTCTGCTATTGCTTTGAAAGCTACGACTTTATCTTTTGATGATACGATTATTTCTGCAGCATCAGGATTCAATTTGACTTTTGAAGATTCCATTAATGACTTTGCACGGGCGATCTCACGATTAATCCATGTTATTGATTGGTTATTCTCACCATCATTCTGTAGGCCATAAATTAACTTTGTTCGATCAATGGACGTAAATACATATCCATGACGCTTGAATATACTAAATATTCTATCAACCAGTAGCTTATTACCGACTTCTTTTTCCAAGTCTGAATATATTGGTTGCTGGCTATCAAGGTAATCGAAAAGCTCATTTAATCGAGAGCGTTGTGCATTCGATGGAGTTTTATCATAACTAGACACAACCGAAGAGAAAATATTTTGAATTTCACGCAAGGCGTCAAGTTTCTGAACATTTTCCTTTGTTGATGACAAGTTGGCCCCTATATAATATCCATATAAGAGACCTTTCATCTTGTTGATAACATAATCCTCTTCTATCAAGCTGTCTATATCACCAATATGGGGAACACAATCTTTCTGAACTATAGGAAATGTTCCTTCAAATTGATGAACATAAATCTTTCTCTGGTACAATCTAACAAGTTTTGTTTCTAAGCTGCTATCTGATAACGACAATGCAGTTGTTTTGTCCTTTTCTGTGAAAAAGATAAATTTTGTCTGCCAAGGATTAAGATAAATAGTTCTATCTGTATAGAATATGCCATCAGCAACTTTGGGGAACTCGTCATCTACATCAATTTCTATCAGCATTGGATGATCCTCAATGTCAGATTGCGGACGTTCAAACACATGTGGTTCGTCATAGAGTAACGTCAAATGCTCTATGGAATTCTCTTCAACAGAAAACCAACGAGAATATCCAAATCCCCTTCTTTCATAAAAAGACTTAGGCGACAATGATTCCGTTGAGAGAATATTATTAAAGTTCAATGAACTAGTTGGAATATAATATTTCATAATTATAAGTCTTCGATTTCGTCAATTTCTGTTGTCTTGTAAAGACTCTTGTCTATCTTATTGAGTGGTGATGGTAAGATAGAAGAATACATTACATAAAGGTTTCTGTATGTACGAGTCATAGCCACATACAAAGCCTTTCTGTCAGATTCGTCTCCTGAGAAGTTCTCTATATATGGAAGAAATACTGTTTCAAATTGTAATCCTTTGGCACTATGATAAGTCATTACTTTGGGATTCGTTGAACCAAAGTTCAGGCTATCTTGGCTATTCCTAAAGTTTTCTCGATCATTGTAACGAAGTTCGTAGTTGCCGCCCAAAGCCTTCAACTGGTCATAAACACTCTTGACATAATCATTATCAGGCAAGAGAATAGCAACATCAGTCATATTATTCTTGACGATAATATCATGAATAGCTTTTATCTGTGTTTCTTCATCATTATATTTCAAGAATCTTGGAATTGCAGTTTCCTTACTTTTATAGGTGCTTTCTATGAATGGAGGAAGATCAACGCCAACATGCTGCACAACTCTTGCTACAGGCAAAGGAAGTCGATAATTTCGATATAATTCCCAATTCTTAACTTTCATGTTCATAGGAACAATTGAACTGATTCTATCAACAGGAAGTGTTGTTTTTAGGCCTTCAAAGATAGACTGAGCAGTATCACCAAAGAAGTAGAAATTTTTATGTGTTGCATTCAAGAATTCTTTGATTTCTTCATCACTAAAATCTTGAATTTCATCTACAATAATATAATCGGCAGATGGCATATATGGAATCATATCTCCATTTTCATCTCTACTATATACCATGTACCTACCTCTTCTTTCTCGTTTGTATTTCCACTCTTGATGATAGTAGAAGTCATTAGTGAGCCCTAACTCTTGTTTACCAGAGTTCATGTAATTGCAAAGGGCTTTTGTGAAGACAATAACTTTATAGTTATTGCCGTACTCCTTTTGAATACGCTGAGCTTTTATTAATGCCAATACGGACTTGCCACTTCCTGCACATCCAGCAACAATGCATGACTTGTCAAGTGTTTCCATGAGGACTTTAATCTGGTCGTCATCAAGTTCGGACTCTTTGATCATCCAGTCTTTTTTCATATGCGTATATAATTAATTTTTTATTTTGAATATTCTCCAAGCTATTTTACTTGTATCATTGGTGTGGTGAGAATGCGTAATATGATATTCCTCATTAAATCCGCAATTTCTGCACAATATTTCAACGTTACAAGCATTAGAGGCTTTGTCTAACATTTTAGGCAACCAATCGTTAGACACCTCACTATATGATGTCACATCTGCCAAACAGATTATTCCATTAGATTTCAATTTAGGACTGAACACATTGATAATATGTTCGTATGGATTCTGTTCATCAAATTGTTGTCGGGTAACGAATTCACAGATGGCCTTAAATGAAATAACGAAATCAAATAATTGGGTAATTATGTCGGTTACAATTCCCATATCATAGAAATCATCAATCACTATAGGCATGAGATGACTATCAAAACTTATCTCAAATCGTTGGGATATGTTTTCTAGAATACATTCCAACATACGTAGAGCATGAACATTTCCGTCCAAAGCTCTTATATCAATATGTTTGACCGATGGCAATTGTTCCGATACAGCGGTAATAAAACCTATAAGTTCACCACCTGTACCACATCCGAAATCGAACACAGACAATTCTGATTTGTTAAGATACTTTTGCCTATTATCAGTTAGATATTTACTAAAAATGTAATATGACTCAGCAAAGCTTCTTGGAAAATAAGTTCCCAAATACCCAAGAATTTCTTTGTGTCCCCAATCAAGAACGATAAGGTCTTTGTTCTTTCGACAATACGATGCAGACAACTTGTTGAATAACAAGTCATCCAACCATTTTGGCAATGTTATATGTCTATCATTTTCTCTTGGCATATAATTGTTTTTATTACCTAATATCCGCACCACAATAGTCTCTAATATCTTATAACGTCCTGAGCAACAAAAAGTTGCTCAGGATTTGGCCATGTCAAAAAAATCACTTAACTTGGTGGTGCAAAAACAAATTAGCAATTCATTAACACGGCATGGCAAAGGTACAAATTAAATCTGAGAAACTTACTCCATTCGGAGGAATTTTTCGCGTTATGGATCTTTTTGATCGCCATCTGTCGCATATCATCGACGGAACCCTTGGCAAGAGGTCTGTCTCTATTGGATACGATTATAGCGAGATTATACGTTCTCTCATGTGCGTGTATTTCTGTGGAGGCTCATGCGTCGAGGATGTTTCCAACCATCTTATGGGACATCTGAGCTTGCATCCTTTATTGCGCACTTGTAGTTCAGACACCATCTTGCGTATGATGAAAGAACTTTCCTGCGACAACATCACATACACCTCCGATACCGGAAGAGACTATGACTTCAACACCTGTGACAAGGTGAACGAATTACTTGTCAATGCACTTGTCTCCACAGGACAGCTTGTGCCAAAAGAGGAATACGATCTTGATTTTGACCACGAGTTTCTTGAGGCTGAGAAGTATGATGCAAAGATGACCTACAAGCACTTTTTGGGATACAGCCCCGGTGTGGCAGTTATCAACAACATGATCGTCGGCATTGAGAATCGCGACGGAAACGCCAACGTCAGATTTCACCAACAAGACACCCTTGAGCGTATCTACACAAGACTTGAGGGTAAGGGTATAACCATTAACCGTTCCCGTATGGATTGTGGCTCATGCTCTGAGGAAATAGTCAAGACCGTTGCCCGGCATAGCAAGCTTTATTACATACGTGCAAACCGCTGTCAGTCAATATATAACGATATATTCGCATTGAGAGGATGGAAGTGTGTGGAGATAAATGGCATTGAATACGAACTGAACTCAATTCTCGTTGAGAAATGGAAGGGGACGGCATGCCGACTTATTATCCAAAGACAGAAGCGCCCAGGCGGAGAGCAAGATATCTGGGAGGGTGAATATACTTATCGATGCATCATGACTAACGACTACGAGTCAACCCCGGAGGAAATTGTTGAGTTCTACAACAAACGTGGAGCCAAGGAAAGAATCTTTGATGACTTGAACAATAGCTTCGGATGGAACCGGCTGTCAAAATCCATTATGAATGAGAATACTGTGTTCTTGCTAATCACAGCCTTGATACGCAACTTCTATCAATTCCTTGTGCAGGCAAAGGACTTGAAGTCATTTGGTCTTAAACCCACGAGCAGACTGAAAGACTTCATCTTCAAGTTCATCACTGTGCCCACCAAGTGGATTAAGACGGCAAGGCAGTTTGTACTTAATATCTACACGGAGCAGAATGCGTATGCGACCGTCTTCAAATCTGATTTCGGATAATGAAAGCAGACATGTTGAATTTTATAGCGGTGAGTTCCTAAACGCTTTATGGGGTAAGGGGCTGTTGTACGCCAAAAGATGCTAATCGAAAGGACAGGAGCCGTTTCTGGCTACAATTCTCAACAAAGAAATAGATTTTGGGCCAAAACTGGCATTACCGGCTTTTCTTGCGGATTTTAGGTACGCATATAGGCTGCAAGTTGGGTTAAGGAAAAAATGATTATTTTTGCATCGCCATTAGTCTAAGCACACAAAAGTGAACGGATATCCCCGTTTTGGGTGGGTGGATATCCTCCGTTTTCACCACAAAGTGAACGCCATGCTGGATCACGACTTGTTCGTTATACGTACCGAGTATCTGCTTGAGCAGATCTTTTCCGCGCTTTATATCCGCCGGACTGGTCTGATTATATTCTAATACCAGTTCGTGAGTCTTGTTCTGCCTGTCATGCGGAATGTTCATCGCATGGCCTATGAATCCGTCCTTGCTCGTTACAAGCTTCATTATTTCTTCCTGTGTCATAATGTTTACTCTAAAATTGTTGCTACAATTTCGCACTTGAACCTAATGCTTGCTATTTCTTATTTGCTATCATACTAACATACTTTGTTCATAGTGATTATCATTATCATCCAGAAACTATTTTGAAAATAATAGCTGCAATAAAAATTGTGACCATCTCCACAAGAGAGATCTTAGTCTTCCTTCATTTTGATTCGATGATTATCATGTTAGTCGGTGAATTTAATCTCTGAAGAATACCTTTGCAAATTGACTTTCAGTCTGTCGTATGTTTTGTGAGAGATAATGATGGACTGCAAGGAAGAGCAATCATCAAACGCCCAGTCGCCAATGCTGGTCACGGAGTCGGGAATGGTGACGGACTGCAAGGATTTGCAATCATTAAACGCATCGTCGCCAATGCTGGTCACGGAGTCAGGGATGGTGACGGACTGCAAGGATGGGCAATAATAAAACGCCCTGTAGCCAATGCTGGTCACGGACTTGGGAATGGAGACGGACTGCAAGGATATGCAAGCCCTAAACACACTGCGGCCAATGCTCTTCACTGAGTCGGGGATGGTGACGGACTGCAAGGATGAGCAGTCATGAAACGCATCGTCGCCAATGCTGGTCACGGACTTGGGAATGGAGACGGACTGCAAGGATGAGCAATAATAAAACGCTTTGTAGCCAATACACCTTGTTCCTTGCCTAATCGTATAATTCGTTAAGTTGTTATCTGTGCATTCTATTAGCTTCTTCCCATCCTTGGAATATTTCACGCCATACTTATCAGTCCATGCATCCTTCTTATCTTCTTCCGTCACGTACGTGCTGATGATTTCAATCTCCGGTTCCTTCGGTCGCTCCAGCGACAGCAGGCGGAAGGATACGTTCGACAAATCGGATTGAGTAAGGACAATGATGAACAGTCCCACAAGGGTATTCACCTCTGGGCACTCAGACGGGAAGATGTCCTTTAAAAGTTGACAGTCATGAATGTTCCTATAGTCTTTTTCCGAGAAGAGAAGGCGGTCGGCAGCGCCATACTTCTCAAGCAAGGCAGGCTCTTCAGCGATCACCCTGAGAGAAAGCAGAATGGAGGCAAGCGAAAAGTCGTCAATATGCTCGTTGAAGGTGTCTTCCGTGCGTGCTGGGTGGCGGAAGTCCGGGCTGCCCATCTCCCGCGCCTTCTGTCCTTTCATTGCCGGAACGAACATGCCGTCATAATCTATCAGCACCAACGTGCCGTCCTCTCTCACCATGATGTTGTCTGGCTTTAAGTCGCCGTGGGCAAACGGCTGTGGCATCAGCCACATGGCGAGACGGCTGAACTGGTAGGCAAGCAGATGCAACTGATAGCTGTCGTGGAGATGCTGACGGATATACTGGTCAAGGTTGGTGCCCTCCACCCAGTCCATCAGCAAGACGGGGAACTCCTCACCATCAGCATTGGCAGAGTCGACAAACAGTTCATTGTCCAAATACTGAAACTTGGTGAGGAAACTTGAAGAGACAAATTCCAGTTCCTCAGCTATCATCCGGTAGTTTTCCGCACGGTTCGGCTGGTCTTTGAGAAAGCACTTCACGGCATAGAGCTTGTCATTCTTCTCATCCCGCATCTTGAACACCACGGCAAAGTTACCGCCGGTCATCACGGGATTACCATTGTCATCGGTCACAGGCCGAAGATTGCGCAGCTTATCGAAGTTGTCCTCCGCATTCCTCACCGCCTCTACGTATTCTGATATTAAAGGGTATGTCATTCTGTTTTCAGATCTGCTTTTTAAGTTATACAATAGCTTTTGGCTTTATTTCTGCAAACTTACATAAAAAAACTGAGATCTTATACCAAAAGAATAAAAAATCTATTGTTTTTATCAGGGGGAAAAGTGAATCCTATACTTTACTAAACGGTCAGAGAGATTGCAGGTAAATCTTAAGCATAACAAACAGCGTCATCCATGTGCTGGTATGGCGGATAGTTCTCAATGCGTTTATATCCCAAACCTTCATACAACTTGATGGCATAGTCCATCCTCTCACGTGTCATAAGCACCGTCCGCTCATATCCGTGCTCACGAGCGAAACTTTCAAGTTCATGCATCATGAATGTCGCAAGGTGATGACCGCGGAAGGGCGGCTGCACCCAAACACGCTTTATCTCCACATCACCGTTGCCATGTTCCTTCAAACCAGAGCATGCCACTGGGACATCATCTTTGGAATAGACTATCATCGCATATTTTACGTCCTTCGACTTATTGCCCGGAACGAACGACTGCCTGTTCTGAGGACCACCGACAAGTTGGTTGTAGAAGTTCTCAGTTATAGCGTGGAACTCCTCAAACTCCCAGTCATTGCCGTCCGTCCATCGTATTCTATAATTGCTCAATTGCTCCTTATTGATATGCGGCATCAATGCACGTCTATCTGTCATTATTCCTTGCTTATGTGTCTCTTTAATTCCACGACATACACCCTGTCTTTTCATGTCATGATAGCTTTTTGTTAACAATCTAAATTCTTATCTAGTAAAACACTCCTTCGCCATCTCCCGGAGGTGGGAAGGGTAATGTTCGTTTAGAGGAATTGGGGCCTAATAGTCTTATCTTACAATCTTCCAAACAATTGTAATAATCTTCATAATTTGTAGGCAGATTATAGTGATAACACTCACGGACAACTTTCTTAAACCATGAAGCGTACTCTTTATCCTCACCTCTGCCTTTGATAGCTATTTGAGGATATTGCCTCACGAACATAAGAGCATTGTCATAAGGTCCCATTTCCATCATTCCCCATTCGAAATTCCCATTTGAAAGTAAAACCTCTCGTTCATTGTAATTTTTGGATAGCATCGCACCACATCGCTTTGATGTATTCTCTCTTGTGGTTATCGTGCAACGCCAAGCCAGTCCCGATGGAGAAGTACATGGACAAATTCGAATCTTTTCATAGCCCATGCGGTGTAGCTCCTCAATAGTCCGGATAAAACGGTGATAGGAGTTATAACGATATGCACTATCCATTGCTTTTAGCAAAGAAAGGATCTTCTGGTTTTCCCAATGTCTGTCTGTCCAATGTGGCGTTCTGCCCATGAAGGTAGAGAGCACACAGAGACAGTAAAAATCATTTATTGAAGAAAAATCATCTGCCGAAAAATCGAAGCACGATACCCATTTAAGGTAGTCGCCAATATTGCAAAGAGCCAATAGCTCGTCAATATAACCATTCCACGGCTCATCCAAGAAAGGTGTCTCTGTATAGTTTTCTAGCTCTTTCTCTTTAGAAAATATCGCATTCCAAAATTGTTTGGATAGCGTATCTATTTTATGTTTGAAAGCTTTTACTGTATCACGCTTGCCAATTAAAGCCAAGGATTCCTCCCAAAAATAGCTCTCTACGATAAATAATTCTTCCTCGTCATTGCAAATAACAACAGTTGGTACGCGCATACCTTTGCGGAAATCACTAAAGATGGTATGAAGCAATTGCCGGATGCTCCAGTCTTTATCCTCGGCAAACTTATTGATGCGACAAATCTTTTCTGCCTCAAATTCTTCTCCATCCAATATGATGCTGATGTACGGACTACATGTTTTCATACAAAATCACGCATTAAAATGTTTACGAAGTTTCCATGGCACAAAGGTAACAATATTTTCCCAAAAGACATAGATAAGATGACGTAATAACTGAGAGAATATCCCTTTGTGTGGTTAATAAGTTCTTCTATGGATAGCGATACTGGTTGCACGAATATCAATCGCGAAAACGAGGTCGGACATGGAATGAAAGAGAATGATGTGGGTGACGAGCAGAGCCTATAGGCAAAGTGGAGGAGATAATCAACTATCTGTGTAGATATTTGTAGATAGTAAGTATCTCATCAGAATATCGTAGACGCTCTAATGCTGACTGTAGAAGAGAATTCACTTTGCGCTCGCTGTCAAAGAGTGCGATGAGTTCATCCATGGAATGCCGACGACGACCAATGCCGAAATACAGGCGCAGCAACTCCCGCTCTTCTTCTGGCAAAACCCTGTCAAGCATATCGCTGACCTGCCTGTTCAAATCTTTGCGATGAACCAAGGCATCCGCCTGAATCCATGGCCGTTCGTCTATCTCGTCTTTCTTCTCAATAAAGAAGTCTTCCCACAAGTCGTTGGCTTGTGTATATTCGTTCTCCTCATCATAGAGGTAGTTGTCTATCGTCTCGTTGTAGCTCATCGTTGCTCGTTGTCCTTTAGAAGTTTACAGACAGGATCCTCCCTGACGATCTGTGGGGCTGCTTTCCCTTTCAGCACCAGCACTTTCTTGCCGTTGCGATAGATATGTAGTTGACGGGAACGGACAACCGCCGTCAATTTCGGGTTGTCTTGTATCGTTTGCCATACATGATGATAGATGCCGTCAGCATCCATCAGCTTATGTCGCAAGTGCGAGCACATATTGGTCGTGTCAATGTCTGCTGTGTTCATTTCTCAAAACAATATTTATCTCTCAACCGCTTGGGCAGTTTACTGAGTACAAGCCGATAAGACTGATTAATAAGGTCTTTTACCATATCACCATCAATCTCATCGAGGAAGACATCATTCCAATGCACCTTATTTAAGTGGTAAGCCGGACGGATGCCGTCATAATGGTCGCGCAGCGTCTGTCCTTGCTCGGGCGGAAGTTTCACGGCGCAGGTCGGTTCCGGGGCATTGAGCCATATATGAAGGAATATCTTTCCCTCAATACGAAACAACACCCAATCCGCACCATAAGCCTGGTCTTCCGTAGTCCCGGGCAAGGACAAAGCATAAAGACGAACTTCTTCGATATTCATTAGCTGATGAAATTACTTCAACTGCGTTCCATCCTTGAAAGCATTGCCCACTCGCTTGCCGATCTCGAGATAGCCTAAGTGGACGGGGTCGAATGTCAGCAGGTGCATCTTCTCCAAATCCGGCTTGCCATCCTCGGCAAGATACTCCTCGTTCACTCGGATATTTACGATCTTTGCCACGATATAGTAGCCGGTCTCCGACTCATCAATCTTCCGTTCTATGCGGCACTCCATGGTCATGGGGAAGTCGGTGAAGACGGGAGCGTTCACGTGCTCGCCCTTTTCCACTTTCCAGCCCGTCTTAGCCACCTTGTCTTTCACTTTCTTTCCGCTCACCACACCGACAAAGTCAGCTGCGACCATCGTCTCTGTCGTTGCGAAAGCAATGGTGAAGTCGGGATTAGCATTGAGGTTGACAGTTGTCTGATGATTGCCCATCGAGATCATGATCTTGTCACCGTCCCACTGCCCGGCCCATGCGGCATTCATTGCATTGGCCGTACCATCTGCATCGTAAGTGCCGATAACTATTACTGCTTGTGGCATGAACCATGCCTTTGGATCAAAGTTCTTCATATTCTTCTTATTTTTCTTATTCTAAAATTGTTGCTACAATATGTCTGCTGCCTCCGTCGTTACGGAACTCGCAGAGGTAAATGCCCTGCCAAGTGCCAAGGTTGAGCCGTCCGTCGGTGATGGGAATGTTGATGCTGACACCGGTAATGATGCACTTGGCATGTGCGGGCATATCGTCAGAGCCTTCGAGGACGTGACGGTAGTCCGGCATATTTTCCGGTATAAGCCTGTCGTAGATAGCTTCCATGTCGTCCCTTACGTCCGGGTCCCAGTTCTCACAGATGCTGAGCGAGCAACTCGTATGCTGCACAAAGAGATTGAGCAGTCCCGCTTGAGGCAACTGCGGCAGGTGCCGGAGCACTTCATCCGTTATCAGATGGAAGCCACGGGACTGGGGCTTCAACTTAAATGCTACTTGCTGTACCATCAGAACTTTATCTCTTTTGTCGGAGCTGAGAACGAGCAGAACTGCGCCACGCCGTCCGTGATGTAGAGCACAGCCGTATTGTCATCGTCGGCAGAGTACATACTCTTCAGTTCCGGATTCTTGTCAAGCACATAAGCCTTAGCCTCACGGCTGTCGTCGTTGACAAGATTCCCGCTGATGCGAATCCACTCCGTGCCGGATGGTTTCACGGCAGTGATCTCGAACTTCGGGTTGGCCATCATCTGCTTGAACACCTTTTTCTTCTTACCCGTTTGGATGTAGAGCTTGCCGTTAAGCACCTCCGCTACTCCGAACGGACGAACACGGGGTTGATCGCCATCCACTGTGGCAATATAAAATATACCACACTCGTGAAGATAGTCGCGAACCTCTTGTACAGCACTTTTCGTCTGTGCATTTACTACCATTGCCGTCATAAGCATGAGAAATAAAAATAGTTTCTTCATCATCATCATTCTATTATAAAACTGGATAACCTCATATCAGGCGACAAATATACGATTTTTTTTCGAATAATATTACGATTTTGCGTACAGAATCTACAATGCATATTTCTTTCGAAACGTTTGGGGCGACATTCCTGAGACTTTGTTGAATATCCTTGAAAAATAGGCTGGGTCGTCATAGCCCAGTTTGTCTGCTACTTGCTGTATGGAAAGGAAACTTGTAGCCAACTCTCGCCGTGCCTGCATAATAATTTCTGACAGTATGTATTTCTGCGTGGAGACATACATCACGTTGTTGACCACTTCATTGAGATACCCCGATGTAATATTCAGCTTATCAGCATAGAATGACGGCTTATGCTCACGGTAGAGATATTTCTTGACTAATGTTTTGAACTCAAGAAAGATATCCATCGTCCGGCTATATGATTTGTCCTCAGTGTCTGATGTAGCAATCTCTTCAAAGATAGCAATGACTGGCTGTGCAAAGGCTGGCAAGGTGACTTTTGAACGTCTTCTTAATCACTAGTGTCCACTAAAATCGCTTAACATTCGCTCTAAGTAATTGTGTTATAGAAAAATACAACGAAAATTTCACTCTATGGGTTAGAAATGGCTAACTTTGCAGAAAGTAATAATCTGTAAGCGTCCATGCCCCATGAACCAAGGAAAATACATCTTTAGTCAGTTGACGGATTTTCTCCCCAAAACGAAGTTTGATTGGCTTGTCAAAAAATATCAAGGTAATAAGTACGTGAAGAAGTTCACTTGTTGGAATCATCTGCTGGTCATGATCTTTGCTCAGCTTACTCAGCGCGAGAGTCTTCGAGATCTCATCTCTACTCTTAATGCTCATAAATCCAAGTTCAATAGACTCGGATTCGGAGAGTCAGTGACGAGGAGCAACCTCTCAAAAGCCAACGAACAACGTGAAGCAAGAATATTTGAAGAGTTGGCATATGATCTCGTTAAAGAAGCGAGGGATCTTCGAATCGGTACTATATCAGAGGACTTCTTCTATAATGGTAATGTCTTTGCATTTGATTCGACGACCATATCTCTTTGCCTTCAGGTATTTTGGTGGAGTAGACTTCATCATGACAAAGGGGGAGTGAAAATGCATACTCTCTATGATGTAAAGACGGATATACCGTCATTCTTTGTCATTACGAATGGAGATATCCATGATTCCAAGGTCATGCATATGATTCCTTATGAGCAAGGAGCATTGTACATCTTTGATAGAGGGTATATGGACACGAGTCGTCTGAGTCTAATCAATAAGATTGGAGCCTTTTTTGTTGTGAGGGAAAAGCATTCTATGGTATATGAGGTTGTGGATGACAAGAACTACAAAAATCCCAAGACAGGGGTTATGGCTGATCAATTGATTAAGTTTTCTGGTGCTGTCACTAAGAAGAACTATCCTGATATCATACGTAGAATAGTCTTCTATGATGCAGAAGGAAACAGAACATTCGTATTCTATACTAACAATATGAGCTTGTCAGCTGAAGATATTGCGCTGGCTTATAAATATAGATGGCGCGTGGAGCTTTTCTTCAAATGGATCAAGCAACACCTTCATGTGAAAGAATTCTATGGTACTACCGAGAATGCTGTAAAGATACAGCTTTACTCTGCTATCATCGCATATTGTCTGGTTGCAATAGTTGAACGTAAAATGAAATTAGATATGGATATCTACGAGATGTTAAGAATTTTATCAATCTCTCTGTTGGAGCGTATGCCCTTGCGGGAATTGCTAACAGAAGAAGAACCAACCCCTGACTTACAATCTGTAAGGCAATTAAGTATTAAATTCTTTTAGTGGACACTAGTGCTTCTTAATAATAACGGGAATAGCACGCCCAATTCCTCCTCGTGCCTTCTGTCTATCGTAAACTTTGTCTCCTTGAACGTGAACCGACCGAGTCTGGTCAAAGCGCTCTTATACAACAGCGAACTGTCCACGCCCATGATAAAGCCATGTGCATCGGGTGAGGATTGCTTATATTGATGCACCTTGCCAGGTTCTAAGAAACCGCATGTATGTGCTTCTAACACACCTTCATTGAAATCGACGTTTACACGAAGTGAGCCGGTGTCAATAAATACAAACAGGTAGTAATTATCCATATGCATACCCAAAGGGAGTTCTCCAGACTGGTCGGCAATCAGTTCTCTGATAAATATGCCATTATCAGCTGTTTCCGGAAGGTGGTGCTCGTATATATATTTCATTGATGCATTATGTTGTACAATGGCAAAATTAGCGATTTCCCTTGAAAAGTCCAAGATGTTCCATGATTATTTTACATGCTGTTTTGTGAAATAGCCTTACCTTTGCAGCCAACAACAAAACAATAATTATATGGCTAAAATAATGAATACTGCCTATATAAAGGTAATAGTCAATGATTGTATAGGTTGCTGGAAGTGTGTGGATGCTTGTCCAAAACAAGTGTTGGGGAAGGTGAAGTTCCTTTGGCATCATCATGCAAAATCAGCAATCCTGATGCCTGTATTGGTTGCATGAAATGCGTGAAAGTGTGTCCTCAACATATCATTGCAAATTTATGAAGAAGGAATTAAAAGTCTGCAACTGGTTGTTGCTCATAGTTGTTGCCATAGTGACAGCATCCGCCATTATTTTGGAATGCCTGCACGGTTCGTCATTTCTTGGATTCAGCTTCTCGTCATGGATTTTGATGCACACCGTTGTCTCTACCGCCATGCTATGCCTTGTTATATGGCATGTAAAACTCAACTGGAGTGGAGTTAGAAACTGGTATAGCCGTTTTATACACAGTAAGTCCAAGGTGATGAAACTCACTTGTATTTTCTTTCTGCTCACGATAACTACAGGTTTGATCGCCGTCCCACATTGGATTTCAAGTGGTCATAGCGGGATAGGAGGCTTCCATGGCAAGTTAGGATTGGTAGCCTTATTATTTATGGTGGCTCATGTGATAAAGCATATAAGATGGTATGCCCAAAAAGGTTAGTTTTTTGTGCTTAAGGATGATCATCGTCTCTCAGATGTGAAAGGATCGTGACACATACGTGAAAGGATCGTGACGCATACGAGGCACGATTATGACACATACGAGGCACACCCACTGTACACCCATTGTTACAGGTCATTCGTATTGGTTAGCGATAGCTGCTCAGCTCCACGAGATTGCCGTCGGGGTCTCTGACATAGAGACTGTGCATGGCACCGTGTGCGCCGTGCCGCTCGGCTATATCGAGTAAAGGATGAATTCCTTTGGCTTCCAATTCTTTTTTGACGGTCTCCAAGTCGTCCTCTACAATCAGACAGAAGTCTTGCGAGCCGTAGGTCGGATGGAGGGCAGCAGGCTGGAACTCACCTTTCTTCGTGTGGATGGAGATCTTCCCACTGGGGAAGTAGAGGCTATGATGGCCGTTACTCTCGCGGTGCTCCATGCCCAATGCCCCGACATAGAAATCGAGACAGGCCTTTAAGTCTCGTGTCGTTACGACAATATGGTCGATGTTCTTAATCCTCATAATGATGCTTTTTCGTCAATTCAGCAGTATGTATATTGCGCAGGCAGACAAAAGAATTGCCATGACTGTGTTTGTCTGCTTGGGGTATCGTTCGTAGAAATCATGCAGTCCGGCACCGGCTAAGAGATAGACGAGATTGGCACCTGGACCAGCTATCTCAAGCAATGCTGTCATAATGAGCAGGTCGGATAAATGGTTCGAATAGGGCAACACGAATGTTGTATAAGCCATGAGGTCAAAGATGATAATTTTTGCGTTGGTGAGTTGTACGACCATTCCTGAAAGAAATGTACAAGTATGGTTACTTGCTTTCGCTTCGCCTTTGCTGCGGTAGATTTGCCATGCCAAATAAAATATGTAGGCGCAACCAACATATTTGAGCCATACAACGTACTTGTCCATCATCGCTCCGACGAGGTGGGTTACAAAAGCACCTAATGTCGCAGCAATAGTAAAGCCAGTGAGCAGTCCGAACCACATCCTCATCGCCTTCTTCGTTCCATTCTTCATTGAACAATGGAGCGAGAAGAGATTGGCTGGCCCTGGCGTGAAACCCACAAGGACGATTGCCAACAGAAGAGAAGGGAGTAATGTGATGGGCATATCAATATATTTTTTTAATGTCTGACAAAGATTCGTCTTCCACCGGCGTATTCCTCCTCCTTACCTCCGCTTCCTGCTTCTTCCGTGCTTCCTCAATGGCTTTCTCGTAGCCGGTGAGGGCAGCGAAAGGGGAGAACTGGGCAGCGCGGTTGTACATGCTCATTCTCGGATGTTTCGTGGAGACATGGTGCGGAAGATTGATGATGTCGTCGTAGTAGCTCATCTTAATTCTTGTTGCAATTTATCCATAAACTTGAAACTCCAGTCGGCCAAGGGGGAAGGACAACTCAGCAAGCCCTCATTATATTGCAAGTTAAGAAATGAGAAACGGATTCTCAAACGGGGATGAAAACGTTCATTATACACCGAGAGGCTTCGCCCGCTCACGCAATTTTCGGCTTTTACCTCCAGGGGGATGATGTCTGCCTCATGTTGCAGTACAAATTCTATTTCTGCCCTGCTGTCAGGCGACCAATAGTGAGGAATGTCTCCATTGAGCATTGGCATCAACGATTGCAGTATGGCATTCTCCGCCATGCTGCCCTTAAACTCCGTATAGTTGGCGTTGTAATCGAGCATTACCTGAGCCGGCAAATGGGCCAGCCGGCGCAACAAGCCACAATCACAGGCGTACACTTTGAAGGCACTAATGTCTTCGTATGCAGAAAGAGGGAGACCTGGCTTGGTGATGTTGAATATCCGATATATCATTCCTGCATCCTCAAGCCACATGAGGGCGTCCTCATAGTCTTTGGATCGTGCGCCCGGCTTCACCACTTTGTAAACAAACTTGCGGTTCTCCTTAGCCAACTGAGCTGGTAGCGAGTGCCATAGCGCATGGATGCGGGGAATATCCTTGGACTCAGCATATTTGGCAAAGTCAAGTTCATAAAGCTCAAGTATGTCCTGCAATACGTTCTCTACCGTTGCCATACCTTGGTTGCCAAGCAGACTGATGACAGCCTCCGGCATGCCTCCGCACACCAAATAGCGCCGGTATTCCGTTTTCAGTTTGTTGAAGATAATTTCCGGCAAGTGCTGGATTCCTTGCAAATCATCTACGAAGTCATAAGTCTTCCGGTCGGACGCTCTAAGAAACTCACGGAATGTTATAGGATACATCCGCATGATGCGCACCTTGCCCACGGGAACAGTCATACTACGTCTCCGTACCGCCACTCCTAATAGGCTTCCAGCTGCGATGACATGATACTCAGGCGCATCCTCGTAGAAGTACTTCAAACTATTGAGTGCTTCCTCACATTCTTGTATCTCATCGAATATAATCAGCGTTTTACCGGCAATGATAGGAACATCTGTATAAAGCGCAAGTTCCTTGAGTATTCTTTGGGGAGACTTTGATATTTGAAACACAGATTTCAGTTCGGGTTGTCTGTCAAAATCAAACTTGGCACAATACTTAAAGCATTCCCGGCCAAACGTTTCCATCGCCCAAGTTTTGCCAATCTGCCGGGCACCCTTGAGCAATATCGGCTTCCGTCCGTTCTCCTCTTTCCATGCCTTGAAGGCTTTGATGATGTCCCTTTCAATCTCCATATCTACATTATTAAGTGCGGAAAAATGCAGATAGCTACATTTTTCTGCGGTTGTCAGTGCAAAGTTAAGTATTTCCCAACAATTAACGAAACGTTTCCAATGGTTTTCTACTAACCTTTTCTACTTTCCATCCTCCACTCACAGTTTGCCCTCTTTTCTGAAGGCCTTTGGAGGCATTCCTTTCATACGGATGAAAAATTTTGTAAAAGAGGCTTGGTCTGCAAAATTCAGTCGCAATGCGATTTCCATTATACTCATGCTGGTGGTCTTGAGCAAGACGGTTGCCTCGGAAGCCAATGCTTGGGAAATGAAATGCTGAACGGTATGGCCACTCATCTGTTTGACGATACGTGAAAGATATGTGGTTGTCATATTTAGATGTCCGGCATAGAAAGCAAGGTTGTGGTACTTGACAAAATGCTGCGAGACGAGTTGCAAGAAGTCAGCAAATATCTTTTCATGGCGCTCTGAATAATGATTTTTGACCACCACGTTGTCCTGAGTGTTTAGAAGTTCTACGCACATCAGTCGAATAGCTGTCAGGAGCAACTCCTTTGTATAGGTCGTCGGTTTGGCAAGGATATGCTCATGAACCAGCACCATAAGTAGCCTGATTCTTTCGGCAATTTCACCCGAAAGGTTAAGCACCGGGCAGGGATGTTGAGATACCGTGAAGCAAGCCACCTTCACGACATGCTCCAATTGTGGTGTGTGATAGACCATCTGCTCGTCTATGTTGAGGTTCCAGGCTTCATAGTCGTCGCTCATATGTACGATTTCAGTGGGTATGCCCGGTGCATAAACATGCAGGTCGCCAGCATTGAGCGTAAACTGCCGGTCACTATATTTGATGCTGACACTGCCACGGCATATCAGCAAGAACGAGAACAGAGAGAATCCTTCGAGATTGCCGGTCTCAATATCGCAGCCAAAGATATGGCCGCAGCATATTAAGTCTTCCCAGTATTCTTCTGGGTGCAGCCCAGAATAGAGCTGTCTCATTTGTCGAAGTGTGAGCATAACGGAACATTTTAATCCTTGGCAAATTTAAGTAATTGTTTCGTCTCAGACATATTTTGTTTCGATATTAACTTTACTTTAACGCATATTCTATGTACCTTTGCGACCATAAACAAGATAATAATATTGATATGAAGATAATGATTGTTGATGGCGGCCCTCGTAAGACCATGAATACGGCCGCCATGAAAGAGAAGTTCTCGGAGGGAGTGACATCGGTTGATAAGGCTATTGAGGTGAAGCATGTCCGCCTCTACGACATTGATTATAAGGGCTGCTATTCTTGCCTGGCCTGTAAAGTACGGGGCAAAGTCTCTCACGAGTGCAAGATAAAGGACGGCCTTCTCCCTGTCATCCAGGAAGTCAACCAGTCCGATGGCCTCGTCTTGGCCTCACCGGTTTTCTTTGGTCGCTGGACCGGTCAGATGCAGACTTTTATAGAACGTTTCATCTATCCATGGCTGTCGTATGAGGATTTCTCGATAACCCCACAACGCAAGATGCCCTTGGCGCTGATTCTTACGATGAACGGCATGCCGTCAGATGCTGAGGCAGTCCACAACAATATGAATACTGAGGAGAATTTTCTTCTTGCCAAACTCGGCAACATAGAGCGCATTGATGCCTGCAATACGCTACAGGTGAAGAACTACGACCGTTATGAGATGGATGCGATGAATCCAGAGGGAAGAAAGAAATATAATGCCGAGCACTGGGAGGAAGAACTTCAGCAAGCATTTGATGCCGGCAAACGAATGGCTGAGAAGATAAAGGCTAACGCAGAGTAGACTTACGATTCCGAATCAGTTTCTACTGAGGGATGAACATGAGTCAATAACCAACCTTTATCTCAAAAAGGGGATAACGTTGCAATACAATAAAGTAGTGGAACAGAAAAATGTTGTGATGGGCGTGACCAAGGGCACGCCTCTTGAAAAACAAATGGGCATCATAGCCGGTGCTGAAGTGAGAGGAACCAGGCAATTCTGAGAAAGCTGCCCAAACGGTTGAGGCCTTCATCGCCCAAGAGCGCCACCACGGTTAGATGCTGGATGAGTTGCTGCGCAAATACGATAAGTAACTTTGTTGTGTCAATGTCGGTTGTGTTCATTCTTCAAATACTGTTGTCACCGCTTTCATCCACCGGCGTATTCATCCTCCTCACCTCCGCTTCCTGCTTCTTCCGTGCTTCCTCAATGGCTTTCTCGTAGCCGGTGAGGGCAGCGAAAGGGGAGAACTGGGCGGCGCGGTTGTACATGCTCATCCGGGGATGCCGCTGTGAGGCGTGGTGCGGAAGATTGATGATGTCGTCGTAGTTGTCTGTCATGCTTTGTGTCCTCCTATCTGATTGTTCCGTTCTTTCTGTGTCGCGCCTTCGGCATAGTTCAGTCCGCGCAGCAGGGCGTTCTTGCCGAACTCCTTCTTGATTTTCAGCGCAGCCTCCTGCAGGCGACGCTCCTTGGCAGCCGCGTTGTCCTCCAGCTTCTGCTTCTCGGCTTCCGCCTGATAGTCGGTGAAGAGGTCGAGCTGTACGGGCGTGTTCTGCCGCTGTCGCCTGGCCTCGTCCTCGCTGATGACGTGGTTGACGGTGATGTTGAGCCGTCGGACCAACAGGATGGGGTTGACGATGCGGTCATAAAGCTGCGTGACGGCATCGATAAGCTGACTTGACGACGATGTTGGGCGGTCGAGACTGATGGAGCCATGGGCGTGTTTTGGAACACTGCGGCCATACCAGTCGGTACTGACCTCCCCATGATACTGTGTTCGGATAGCGGGATTGGTGAGACTCTCGCGGTCGTAGCCCACCGTGAGCACGATCTGGTCTCCCACGAGATGCTTGTCAACCAGGTCGAGCGACAGCGCGTCCGCCATCTCACGCGCCACCACTCGGCCTTTCTCCGCCGTATACGCACTTTGCAGCACCTGCCCGCTGCCCAAGGAGTTGGTCTCCGGCTTGTACGCCTTGATATAATCCATCGTCACCGGCTCCCAGCCCCAGGCGTGATCGATGATGAGCTCCGCGTTGACACCGAACATCCGGTAGAGCTGTTCCTCGTTGCTCACCGACATCCTCGCCAACTGTCCCATCGTCTCGATGCCGATGGTGTTAAGCCTTGCCACGATGCCGCGTCCGAAGCGCCAGAAGTCGGTCATCGGCTGATGGTCCCACAACTTCCTACGGTAACTCATCTCGTCGAGCTCGGCAATGCGCACCCCGTCCTTGTCTGCCGGGATATGCTTCGCCACCACGTCCATCGCCACCTTGCAGAGATAGAGGTTCGTGCCGATACCCGCCGTGGCGGTGATGCCCGTCGTGCGCAGCACATCGCGGATCATCGTCATCGCCAACTCATGCGCCGTCATCTTGTAAGATTGCAGATAGTCGGTCACGTCGGCAAAGATCTCGTCGATGGAGTAGACGTGGATGTCCTCCGGCGCGATGTATTTGAGGTAGATGCCGTAGATCTCACTGCTCACCCTGATGTACTCCGCCATCCGCGGCGTGGCGGCGATATAGTCAGCCTCCCAGTCGGGGTGCTCCAGCAGTTCCTTGGCGAGATACGACTTCCCCGTAAACGGCCTGAATCCGATGGCCTTGCGCCGCTCATAGTTCACCTCCCGCATCTTTTCCACGACCTCGAAGAGCCGGGCGCGCCCACCCAGTCCGTAGGCCTTCATCGAGGGCGACACGGCCAGGCAGATGGTCTTCTCCGTGCGGCTCACGTCAGCCACGACAAGGTTGGTCGTCAGCGGGTCGAGTCCCCTGGCGACACACTCCACCGAACTGTAGAAGCTCTTCAGGTCGATGGCCACGTAGGTCCTGTTCTTGTCGGTCAATGGTGGATGCGTTATCTATATTTCTTAGCAAAAATACAAAATAAAATTCAGTTGGCAGAATGTTTGCAATAATTTTTGTTTGCTCAGAATAATTCCTTAAATTTGTAGCATCTAAAACGATATGAATATGGAAGCTTTTCTCACATTGATAGCAAGTTGGCTGATTGTCTATCTTGCCACCCGTAAGAAAGACAGTATTCGCCCTATGGACCAATATGAAAAGGAACGGATCCGGCGTTCGAACAAACGGTTTATTGAGGAAGAAAAGGAGAGCAACAGAAAGTTGAAACGTGCATTGTACGACTTCTTATGGGGGTCGAACAAGAATCTCTGACATTTTTTCTCAACCGATATTTAACATAGATACAAACAGGAGTTATGATTATCGAGATCTTCATCATATACATGATCGTTGTTTTGGTGACTGTGCTCATTAAGGCAATAGGTAAGATTGGTCAAGACTTTTCATCCTATAATAGTAATGAAACTCTAAGGGAGCAATGGAGGAAGAACAGGGAAGAGATTAAGGAACTGAAGGAGAAAATCAAGGCAGCTGGTTCGGACACCCTTTTCCCAAAGAAAGAGAATAGGCGTCAGCCGAAAGACCCATAAGGCTTCTATCATTTCCAAAAATATTTATTCCGCAAATAAAGATGGCAAAGAATAGGATATGCGTTCCCGTTCTTTGCCTTCTTTTCCTATTCAAGCAATTATTCTTATTCCTCTCGCTGGACAGGGTTGCCCATCTTGCTTTGCCTGTTTGCTTTTCACATGCAACTCGTCATTCCGAACGTTGTTGCGATGGCGGTGAGGATGGAGATGATCATGTTGATGATCATCTTCCAGGTTTCTTTCTTGCTTTCCTGTGACATGGTATAAGAATTTTAAGGTTAATGATGGTTGAAAGACTTGCAGGGCGCGGGCAGTCATTTTTGACCTTCCGAATTGTGGCGGTCACAAGAGCCGCGCCCTGCAACCGTCACGGCTTAGGCGTCGTGTCGGTCTTTTTGGCATTGGGGTCGTAGACGTCGGCTTGCTGCGTTCTGGCGGCTGCTGAGAGCTCGGCGCGCGTGAATTTTCCGGTGGAGCGGGCGCGCAGGTAAGCCGATTGTATGTTGGTCGGCTTGAACAAGTCGGGCGTCTCGGATTTTAAACCCTTGATGCCGACAGAGAAGATGGCGAGGTTGGGGATCTTCACGGCATTGCCGTCGAGGACGAGCTCGCGGATGCAGTTCACCATGTCGGTCAGCACACCGAAGATGGCACCTTTGGAGTAAGGCGTGTTGTGGTTGGCCATGTGCTCGGCGAGCTGCTCCAGGTCGATGGTCTGATTGACGGTGGCGCGAGGGAACCACCAACCGGTATAAGGCCTGTTAAGCTGTTTGATTTGATAAAGTTTGTAGTGTAACATAAGCAATAGATTTAAAAGTTTCTGATGCAAAGGTACTACACAATCGCCCTGTTTCCAAATTTGGACGGTCTATTGCGGTTAAAATCTGTTAATGACAAACGATATACCTCATTTTTCTGAATATATGGTTTGCGAGGGGGCGTAATTATTATTCGTTCACTGTATATATATCGTTTGGCAAGAGAGAACTCCTAATTCCTAACTCCTAACTCCTAATTACCACATGCGTAACACCGTAACAGCGTAACACCGTAACAAAAGGCCGATTCTGACATGCGGCTTGAAAAATGGCAGAAATGAGACTATAGAGTAAAAATATATTATATTATAATATATTATTATATTATATTTTATATTGACAATCAATGTTTTATAAAGTTATAAGTTCTACTATTTCTATTTACATTTCTTGCTTTTCCGACATCGGATAGCTATAAACGTTACGGTGTTACGGTGTTACGGTGTTACGGATGGGAGGAGGAAAGAAAAAGGGTAGGGGAGTTGGTGAGTTCGGAAAAAGGTTGTATATTTGCAAGCAGAAAGAAAGTAGCAATAATTATGGAAGAGAATCAGAAAAAAGCAATCATAGAGAAGGGCAAGGAATATTTCCGAAGTATTATCATACCCGCCCACTTGAAGAATGTTGAGAAGCTCCATCTGAAGAGTTTCAACGTCAATCCCTTTC
>Ga0256406_1002336_pt1 | contig 27099 bp, 26 predicted proteins | sample RumenRJG_03DNA_FD_185986 | JGI IMG/M metagenome (GOLD analysis project Ga0256406, IMG submission 185986) | Bovine rumen microbial communities from Lethbridge, Alberta, Canada - RJG_03 | ecosystem: Host-associated > Mammals > Digestive system > Stomach > Rumen | place: Canada: Alberta | collected...
TACCTCGCTTTCCACCGGTAATATTATACCATGAACAAGGCTCAACATGTTGGAATTTAGCCGTTATGTGAAATTTTCAAGGTGCAAATGTTCAATAAATCAGGAGGCTTTCGACCCCAACATCATTTTATATAAGCATGAATGGATTTGAATTTACAATAGTTAGGTGTAACGGATATATGTAAATGTTATATTCACGCAATACTTGTTATTATGAAAAATTTATGCGATAATGGATTTTGATTGTTGGAGAAAAAACAAAGGATGTGAAAAAATGTTTACTGCACATATACAGTCTGATACGGGATTGGAACAGACATGCAAGCAGCATTGCCTGAATACGGCACGGTACGCAGAAGAAGATCTCGCTGGAATCGGGCTTGGTGAAGCCGGTTGGTTCGCAGGAGCTATACATGATATGGGAAAGTTTACAGATGCATTCAATGCGTATATCCATAAGAGCGCACAGGGTATTCCCGTAAAAAAAGGCTCGGTTATTCATACATTTGCCGCTGTATCCTATGTATTAAACAGGTTCCATCATACACGTGGAAATGCTGTCTCAATGGATAATATCTGTGCGGAGATATTTGCCTATGCCGCAGGAGCGCATCATGGAGAATTTGACTGTATCGACCCTGATGGAAAAGCAGGATTTTTTCATCGTCTAAAGAAACAGCCAGAATATGATGATGCTGCAGTGAATAATTTTTATCGGGAATGTATAAGCGAAAAGGATTTGAATAAGGAGTTTTCTGAAGGTGCTTCTGAACTTTCTGCTGCGCTGCAGAATATTGCGGGAAAAGCTGGTGATAAACAGGAAGTCTACTTTTACGAAGGCCTGTTTGCGAGATTGCTTTTATCTTCAGTAATCGACGGGGATCGCAGAGACACCGCTGAATTTATGTCAGGTGCTGATTATTCTGATGTTATACCCGCGGACGGTGCATTGTGGACGGATTTACTCAATGCTTTAGAAAAGCATCTGCTTCAAATGGACAATAGTTCTGGTATACAGGCAGCAAGAAGAGAATTGTCAGACTGCTGCAGAGAATTCAGCTCCTGTGAGGAAGGAATATATCGATTGGATCTTCCCACAGGAGCCGGAAAAACATTATCCGGTATGAGATTTGCACTTGCTCATGCAGCAGAGAAAAACAAAAAAAGGATTATTTATGTGGCTCCATTAATCAGTATACTCGATCAGAATGCTGAGGTGATACGGAATAATATCGAAAGAAGCGATGTCGTGTTAGAGCATCATTCTAGTATTGTCATGGATGAAATGACGGATGATGAACTGCATAGATATGAACTTCTGGCTGAAACCTGGGACTCGCCAATTATTATCACTACACTTGTGCAGCTTCTGAACACCTTATTCAGTGGGAAAACAACCTGTATCAGGAGGTTCCAGTCACTTGCAGAGAGCGTGATCATTTTTGATGAAGTACAGACTGTTCCGGATAATATGCTGACACTTTTTAATCTTGCATTGAATTTTTTAGCAGAGATATGCCATACAACAATACTTCTGTGTTCAGCAACTCAGCCTTGTCTGGAAGAACTGGAACATCCGATGAATATCCGCAAGGAACAGTTTGTTCCGGATAATAAGATGCAGCAGTATCAAGAAGTTTTCAAGCGGACAAATATTATCTGGCAAGGTGATTATCAACTTAATGATGTTCCGGAGTTTATAAATGCACTTCTGCAGGGCAGCGAAAGCATTCTGGTTATCTGCAATAAGAAGATGCAGGCCGAACGATTATTTAATGCTGAGAAAGATATTGATGGAGTAAAGGTATTCCATCTGTCTTCTGCAATGTGTATGACACACCGGAAGAAAACACTGAAAAATATGTATCAAGCATTGCAAAACCACGAGAAGATGGTTTGCATTTCTACGCAGGTAATACAGGCTGGTGTTGATATTTCTTTTTCGACAGTGGTTCGTTTTGCGGCTGGCCTGGACAGCGTGGTACAGGCAGCAGGAAGGTGCAACCGGAGCGGAGAATCAAGCAGTCCTCTTCCCGTGTATGTGATCAATTGTGTTGATGAACAGTTGAATATGTTGCCATCCATTCAGCGTGAAAAATCAGCATTTCTGGAGCTGGTACATGATTATGAACGTGATCCGCGGAAGTATAAGAATGATCTGGCGTCTGCTGAAGCGATCAGGACATATTACAAATATCTGTATCGAGACATCAATAAGATTGGTGGCCAGATGGATTTTGTCATAGCAAAGGGAAAGCCGAGTATTTTTGAACTTTTATCTGATAATGTGACTTTTAAAAATTTATGTACAGTGCAAAAAGATCTGGGACCGTATATGACCATGCAGGCGTTTAAAACGGCGGGCGAATATTTCCGTGTGATTGACAGCGATGCAAAAACAGTAATCGTTCCGTACCTGGATGAAGGGAAAGAAATAATATCAAATCTGTATTCAGAAAGAGCCCAGTGGGATTACAGTTATTTGAAAACTTTGCTGAATCAGGCGAAAGCATATTCTGTATCTGTATATGACTGGCAGTTTAAAAAGTTGGAACAAGACGGCAATATCCATCAGGTGCAGGAATTCATTTATACACTTGATGAAAGCTGTTATGATAATCAAATTGGATTGAAATTGGAAGGAGGCAATGAAAAATGCATCCAAATATTGTAGAGTTTGAAGTTTTTGGAGATTACGCATTATTCTCGGATCCAGTTACAAGAATCGGCGGAGAAAAGTCTACTTATCAGATTCCAACATACGAGGCGCTGAAGGGAATTCTGGCTTCCGTGTATTGGAAGCCGACAATTATCTGGTATATAGACAAAGTAAGAATTATGAACTCGATTCAGACCGAGGTGAGAGGGATACGGACGATTAAATATACTAATGAAATAAAAGATCTGTCATATTATACCTATCTGAAGGATTGTCGATATCAGGTACAAGCACACTTTGAATGGAACGAAAACCGCCCGGAACTTCTGGCAGACAGGAATGAAAATAAACATCACGAAATTGCAAAGAGAATGATCCGCAAGGGCGGCAGACGGGATATATTCCTCGGCACCAGAGAGTGCCAGGGATATGTGGAGCCCTGTGCTTTTGGAGAAGGTGATGGTTTCTATGACCAGATCCCACGCCTGGATTTTGGCGTAATGTATCATGGTATTACGTATGCAGATGAAGCGTATTCAAAAGAGACCGAGGGACATATGACTATTAATCTGTGGCATCCGGTTATGAAACATGGAATTATTGAATTCCCAAAGCCGAGAGACTGCGAAATACACCGCACAGTGAAAGAGATGTCCATGAAGTCGTTCGGAGAAGATAATTTTAGCGGCCTTGAAGAATTTGAGGAGGTGAAATAATGGGTCTTCTGCAGGAAGCGATAAAAACCTATGACTGTATGAATGAGCTTGTCGGTAAACCGGAAATAGGGAAAGAACCGCTTGCACCGATCGGGCATGTTATCAGGAATGCTCAGATTGAGATTACAGTTGATCAGGATGGAAATTTTGTGGAAGCGAAAGCGCTTGGCACAAATGGGAAAAAGATTATTATCCCTGCTTTAGAAGGTTCCGCAGGGCGAGCGGGAAAGACCATTCGTCCTCACCCGTTATGTGATCAAATTTGCTATGTAACCTCTGCAAATCCGAAAAAGCATGAAAGCTATATGGAGCAGCTCAAAAGATGGAGTGAGTCTGTCTATGCTACAGATAAACTCAGGGCAATTTATTCATATTTAAAGCAAGAGACAATCCTGAACGATCTCAGAAATGCAGGATTGCTGAAAGAGGAAAATGGAAAAATAATAAATGAAAAATCTATTCTTTGCTGGTCTGTAATTGGATTAGGGGGAAACAGCGGTCCGGTTTATCTGGACAAGGAGTTATTTACTTCATGGCAGAATTATTATTCCGATGTTTTGAACAACGACAATCACCTTGATTTCTGTTATTTGACCGGAGAGTATGAAGAACGTGCAAAACAACATATGAAAGGTATAGTGGCTGCTGATGGCGACGCAAAGATAATTTCTGCCAATGATAAATATAATTTTACATTTAGAGGACGATTCGTGGATCCCGGTCAAGCACTATCCGTTGGATACCTTTCGTCTCAGAAAGCCCATAATGCATTTGAAATGGATTGTATCAAACAACGGTATCAGGGAAGGAAATCGTGTATTTGCAGCATGGAATCCGGAGGGGGCAGAGATACCGTCAATTATCAATCCCTTGCTTATAAACTTGGAGGAAACGAAGTGTACTCTCATAAACTACCGGGAAAGACTTCAAAAAATTGTTTCCGGTTTCAAGGCGAATTTCTTTGGCAATGGCCAGGTGGTCATCGCGAGCTTTGAGGCAGCGACAAATGGACGATTGGCTGTAACTTATTACAAAGAACTTACAGGATCAGCATTTATTAACAGGCTTAGGTATTGGGACAGTACCTGCTGCTGGACGGATTCGAAATACGGAACTTATGCACCATATTTATATTCGATTGTTCAGCTCGCATATGGTAATCCAAGAAATCAGCAGGAAAAACAAACAATTGCTGTAGATGACCGGATTGTCCCAGAACAGATGCAGAGGCTGATTCATTGTAGAATTGATGCGTCTAAATTTCCTGCAGATCTTATGAAAGCATTGGTGCATCGTGCAGGAAACCTGAAATTATATAAAGGCGAAAACAGAAGAAAGCTGCTGTTTACAACGTGTGCAGTAATACGTAAGTATTGGATTGATCATTTTAAGGAGGAATGGGAAATGGCGTTAGATCCGAATTGCAATAACAGAAGCTATCAATTCGGCAGATTGCTTGCCGTTATGGAAAAGATTGAGCGTGATGTTCTGAATAAAGCAGATGACGAGAGGGAAACAAATGCAATCAGGATGCAGCCTGTTTTTGTAAGACGCCCTGGTTATGCTGTTAAGACGATTATGGACAAATTAAAAACAGCATATTATCCTAAACTGAAAGAAGGAAGCCGTGTCTATTATGATCGCCTGATCGGAGAAATTATGGATAAGATCTCCCTGTCATCATTAGAGGAATATAACCAGCCGTTGGATGAAACTTATTTACTGGGATATTATCTGCAGAAGAATACGCTGTACACAAAAAAAGAAAGTGAAATGAGTAAAGAGGAGGACTAGAAAATGGGAGTACTGAATAACAAGATAGATTTTGTAGCTTTTGCTGCTGTAAATAATGCGAATCCGAATGGAGATCCACTGGATGGAAACCGTCCGCGTACTGATTATAACGGATATGGTGAGATCTCAGATGTCTGCATCAAGAGAAAGATCAGAAACCGCCTTCAGGACATGGGGGAAAAGATCTTTGTTCAGTCGGATGATCGTGCGGACGACGGAGCGAAGTCTCTAAAAGACCGGGCAAAGGATCTAGAAAAGATCAAGGACAAAGAGGAATTTGCAGCGAAAGCGTGTGAATTATGGATTGATGTAAGGGCATTTGGACAAGTATTTGCCTACAGTAAAGGTTCGAAAAAAAGCTCAAAAAAAGATTCTGAAGGAGTTTCTGTTGGTGTTCGCGGGCCAGTATCTGTACATCAAGCAGTAAGCGCTGATCCGATAGAAATTACGTCTATGCAGATTACAAAGAGCGTGAACGGAGAAACTAAGGATACCGGCGAAAAAAGCAGCGACAGGATGGGGATGAAACACATGGTAAAGTTCGGTCTCTATGAAATTAAGGGTGCAATTAATGTTCAGCTCGCGGAGAAAACCGGATTTACTGAGGAAGATGCAGAAAAACTCAAAGAAGCATTGAGGACCCTGTTTGTAAATGATTCATCTTCGGCAAGGCCGGATGGATCTATGGAAATCGTCAAGCTGTACTGGTTTAAGCACAATTGCAAGGATGGACAGTATTCATCCGCAAAAGTTCATAGGAGCGTGTGTGCTGTGAAGAAAGAAGGTATTAGTATTCCAACTTCGGCGGACGATTATGAATTTCACGTAGAAGAGCTTCCTGGACTTGAGGTGGAAGAAATTGAGGGAATGTAGTGATTATCTGCTGATATCAGGTATTCAGCATTTTGTTTACTGCCGCAGACAATGGGCATTGATCCATGTTGAACATCAATGGGTTGAAAATGGATTGACAGCCGAAGGAAGGGTCATGCATAAAAGAGTGCATGACTCTTCCGTTCGTGATAATCGATCGGCTGTTATTACAGTTCGTGGATTACGGGTTCGTTCGAACCGGTTAGGTATCACTGGTGAATGTGATGCTGTTGAACTTCACCCGGATCAGGAAGGAATAGAATTATCCGGATACAAGGGCAGATGGACGGTTGTTCCTGTAGAGTATAAGCATGGTGAATCCAAGGCCTCAGACTGTGACAGAATGCAGGTTGCTGCACAAGTTCTGTGTCTGGAGGAAATGTTATGCTGTACAATTCCGGCAGGAGTTTTGTTTTATGAAAAAACAAGGCGAAGAGAACTTGTTGAAATGAATGAGGAGTTAAGAGCAGCCACGATAAGAACCATTGAGGAGATGCAAAAGTATTATCAGCGTGGCTATACTCCTGCTGTGAAACCGGGGAAAAAGTGCAGACAATGCTCACTGCAGAATATTTGCCTGCCTGATATGTTAAAATTAGCAGAGAAAAATGGTGTAGAGCGGTATATAAAGGAACATCTGGAGGAATGATATGCGAAAACTTTTGAATACACTGTATATAACAACTGAAGACGCATTTTTGGCTCTAGATGGGGGAAATATTACCGTCTCGATAGGGACACAGAAAAAGATGATTCCCCTTCACACGCTTAACTCAATCATCAGTTTTTCCTATAAAGGAGCAACACCAGCATTAATGGGAGAATGTGTAAAGAATGGTATTCAACTGTCCTTTTTCAATCCGTTTGGAAAATTTCTGGCCAATATAAGTGGAAGCATCGATGGAAATGTACTTCTTCGCCGTCAGCAGTACCGTTGTGCTGATACGGAAGAGCGGGCACTGCGCCTAGCCAAAACATTTATTTACGGAAAATTGTATAACAGCAGATATCTGCTGTTGAAATTTGGCAGAAACTATTCGATGAGAGTAAGTCAATTAGACTTTCAGGATGGATCAAATCGTTTAAAAGACTTGCTTAATGAAGTAAAAGAAGCTGATTCCTGTGCAGAACTCAGAGGCATCGAGGGAACCGCAGCGAATGTTTACTTTGGCTTATTTGATCAGATGATCCTGCAGAATAAATCTTCGTTTCATTTTCAGGGAAGAAATCGCAGACCTCCTACAGATCGGGTAAATGCACTTCTTTCATTCGCATATATTCTCCTCGCAAATGATTGCAGTGCAGCTCTTCAGGGTGTTGGTCTGGATCCATATGTTGGGTTTCTTCATACAGACAGACCAGGGCGCAGATCGCTCGGATTAGATCTTATGGAAGAATTCCGTTCAGTTTATGCAGACAGATTTGTATTAACCTTGATTAACAATCGGATCCTTGGTGTTTCAGATTTTGACGAACAAGAAAGCGGAGCTGTCATTCTTAAGGATGATGCAAGAAGGAGATTCCTACAAGAATGGCAGAAAAAGAAATGTGAGACAATTACGCACCCGTTTTTGAAAGAGAAAATGGAGTGGGGGCTTGTTCCGCATATCCAAGCTAAACTTCTTGCCAGATGTATACGAGGAGACATAGAGGATTATCCTCCATTTTTCTGGAAATAGGTGATTGCAATGCTTGTATTAATAACGTATGATGTAAATACAACTTCGGAAAAAGGAAGAAAAAGATTAGCCCAAATTGCAAAAGTTTGTGTTGCGTATGGCCAGCGAGTACAAAATTCAGTGTTTGAATGCGATCTTGATATGGCTAAATATGTTACCCTGAAGAGTCGGCTGCTGAGTATCTATGATTCAGAAAAAGACAGTATCAGGTTTTATAATCTGGGGAACAATTATTCCAGCAGGATTGAACATTATGGGCGAAAAACTTCATATGATCCGGAAGGTGTTTTGATGTTATAGTCTTAATATGTTATTAAGGTGCGAAGTATAAGCTGTTTAGAAAATACAGTGACGTTCGCACCTGAAAAATCCTTCTGATGTCTATAAACCTTTTCAGAAGGTAGCTGAATAAGTAGAAATATTGGTTGTCAGACACAATTAAAGTGTTGGAACACGTTGGTATTTTGAAATTTGGCTGTCGCACCCCGCGAGGGGTGCGTGGATTGAAATTCGTGCTGAATCCGTATGCTGCCATGACTGCACGGTCGCACCCCGCGAGGGGTGCGTGGATTGAAATAGAAATGGACGCAGAATCCGAATATCGAGGTCACGTCGCACCCCGCGAGGGGTGCGTGGATTGAAATTGTTAAATCAGGCTTATCGCCTGCCATGCAATCGTCGCACCCCGCGAGGGGTGCGTGGATTGAAATCAACACTTAATCGTTGGTGTAAAGAGACTTACAAGTCGCACCCCGCGAGGGGTGCGTGGATTGAAATGTAATCCCAGAGGTACTGATTAATGTCAAACATGATGTCGCACCCCGCGAGGGGTGCGTGGATTGAAATAGCCAGTGATGCTCAGACCACGGATTGAAGGTGTCGCACCCCGCGAGGGGTGCGTGGATTGAAATTTATAAGAGCATGTAAGGGAGCAGAAACGCTCCCGTCGCACCCCGCGAGGGGTGCGTGGATTGAAATGCCTCTCAGGATGTCTGCAAGAACGTCCAATGTGGTCGCACCCCGCGAGGGGTGCGTGGATTGAAATATAGACCGTTTGATGACATTGCCAGTGATTATGTCGCACCCCGCGAGGGGTGCGTGGATTGAAATTGCTACTGCCTTGATGTAATAGCGGTCGCCGATGTCGCACCCCGCGAGGGGTGCGTGGATTGAAATTTCAGGCTCCCAATAAAACACTCGATGGCTTTTGTCGCACCCCGCGAGGGGTGCGTGGATTGAAATATCAATCGCCGCCTGTCTGCTGATTAAGTCGTCGTCGCACCCCGCGAGGGGTGCGTGGATTGAAATTGACCATAGCCACAACTGCCATCACAGCGCAGGTCGCACCCCGCGAGGGGTGCGTGGATTGAAATAACCTGATAAAGAGTACACGGTTGAAATCAAGGTCGCACCCCGCGAGGGGTGCGTGGATTGAAATACGCGGTGGATGGGGCTCGACTGGGGTGAAATAAGTCGCACCCCGCGAGGGGTGCGTGGATTGAAATGTTTGGTGCGCAGTTAACCACCAGCTTTACTGGGTCGCACCCCGCGAGGGGTGCGTGGATTGAAATGAAAAATCAATGGACACGATTCCGTATCCGGTCGCACCCCGCGAGGGGTGCGTGGATTGAAATTCATAATCCTTCTTAAGATCAGCCGCACACGCTGTCGCACCCCGCGAGGGGTGCGTGGATTGAAATTTTTTAGATTTTCTGACACCGCTCAATGTCACTGTCGCACCCCGCGAGGGGTGCGTGGATTGAAATGGTGCTTACCCCGGCAGCCGCAGCAGCCTCTTTGTCGCACCCCGCGAGGGGTGCGTGGATTGAAATCGGTATTTGATAAGCTGCCTGTTAATGCTATTGCGTCGCACCCCGCGAGGGGTGCGTGGATTGAAATAGCTGATCCTTAAAGCTCATGACTAGCCTCTCAGTCGCACCCCGCGAGGGGTGCGTGGATTGAAATCTCCATCGTGTTGCTGTCTCCGAGGTCTTCCAGGTCGCACCCCGCGAGGGGTGCGTGGATTGAAATTGATCAGATGAACGCCGTGATCGACGCTGTCGTCCGTCGCACCCCGCGAGGGGTGCGTGGATTGAAATTGGACAGACAAGGATAAGTACCTGTCACACGCCGTCGCACCCCGCGAGGGGTGCGTGGATTGAAATCTCCGCCCACTGCTTAAGCTCTCCGATTGAGAGGTCGCACCCCGCGAGGGGTGCGTGGATTGAAATTATGCGCCGTCTTAGGTGGATCAGGACTGTGGGTCGCACCCCGCGAGGGGTGCGTGGATTGAAATAGACACCTTGAACTCACTGCGCCCGTCGAGCTTGTCGCACCCCGCGAGGGGTGCGTGGATTGAAATTCCTTTGCCGGCTCCTTACTCTTTACTGTAGGCTGTCGCACCCCGCGAGGGGTGCGTGGATTGAAATAAAAAAGAGAGCGAAAAATAAGGCATTTTGGGTGTCGCACCCCGCGAGGGGTGCGTGGATTGAAATAGACACCTTGAACTCACTGCGCCCGTCGAGCTTGTGTCGCACCCCGCGAGGGGTGCGTGGATTGAAATTTAATTTACTGGTGGCGGCAGGCGTCCTGATGGGTCGCACCCCGCGAGGGGTGCGTGGATTGAAATTGTGATGCGTGGATGGAAGACACAGTGCTTCTCGTCGCACCCCGCGAGGGGTGCGTGGATTGAAATAAAATCCATTAAGCGCGCGACCGATGCATTTGGTCGCACCCCGCGAGGGGTGCGTGGATTGAAATTCCGCTGCTACCCGCGCTGCCTGTAGTCCCTTTATGTCGCACCCCGCGAGGGGTGCGTGGATTGAAATACCACAGCCTCAAAACTAGGTGGAATCCTGTCTCGTCGCACCCCGCGAGGGGTGCGTGGATTGAAATGCATTGCCGTAATCAACAATGCCCTTAATTAAGTCGCACCCCGCGAGGGGTGCGTGGATTGAAATTGCCTGCCATAATCACCGCACCGCTGCTTACCGGTCGCACCCCGCGAGGGGTGCGTGGATTGAAATAAAAAACTGTGAAACACTGCGCATATACTGTGCGTCGCACCCCGCGAGGGGTGCGTGGATTGAAATAGTGCAAATGACCGGATACCCCACATGGAGCGCAGTCGCACCCCGCGAGGGGTGCGTGGATTGAAATCTGCATGGTCAGCATTGCACGCTGAAGTCGCGGAGTCGCACCCCGCGAGGGGTGCGTGGATTGAAATTGGATTTCAGTTTCCATCGCATTGAAAGCTTCGAGTCGCACCCCGCGAGGGGTGCGTGGATTGAAATATATCGAAGTGCAGAAAGATGAGTTTACGGAAATGTCGCACCCCGCGAGGGGTGCGTGGATTGAAATACCAGGGAAAAATCATCTTAAGCACAACGCTTGGTCGCACCCCGCGAGGGGTGCGTGGATTGAAATCGGAAAAGTATCCGCATATAACGCCACTGTCAAGTCGCACCCCGCGAGGGGTGCGTGGATTGAAATGATGAAAAGCGAAGATACGGAAATGGCAAAAGGGTCGCACCCCGCGAGGGGTGCGTGGATTGAAATTTTTACGCGCTTGATACTACTCAACTCTGACAGTCGCACCCCGCGAGGGGTGCGTGGATTGAAATTGTTACTGCATCTCGAATACCGTTTAGGTACCTGAGTCGCACCCCGCGAGGGGTGCGTGGATTGAAATCATCGTGTATCCATCTGCTCCACACAGCTGGTCGTCGCACCCCGCGAGGGGTGCGTGGATTGAAATACAAACGCCGAATTTGGAGAAATCCGGACTTGCGTCGCACCCCGCGAGGGGTGCGTGGATTGAAATGCGCTTTGCTGCAAGCAAGTGGCAAATATCGCCGGTCGCACCCCGCGAGGGGTGCGTGGATTGAAATAAGGCATTTATTGACCATGTGGAGCAGTCCAAGTCGCACCCCGCGAGGGGTGCGTGGATTGAAATCGAGCATGAAGCTCTCTGTGCCCGTGTAGTCTAGTCGCACCCCGCGAGGGGTGCGTGGATTGAAATCGCCGTCCCCTCCGGACTATACATGATTTTTTGTCGCACCCCGCGAGGGGTGCGTGGATTGAAATCCTCCTAAATCTTGCTGAGTGGACACCTGTCGCGTCGCACCCCGCGAGGGGTGCGTGGATTGAAATATCGATCTCCACGCGCGTGGACTTCCTATAGCGTCGCACCCCGCGAGGGGTGCGTGGATTGAAATAAAGCAATAGCAGCGGCGCCCGCTTCCATGATGTCGCACCCCGCGAGGGGTGCGTGGATTGAAATTCCAACTGTGTGCGCGAAAACCTCAGACAGATCAGTCGCACCCCGCGAGGGGTGCGTGGATTGAAATTGTCAGCCATGCAAGCCAACGAAATCAAACGGGTCGCACCCCGCGAGGGGTGCGTGGATTGAAATAAAAGCCCTCTCCTTGCCTCAAATTATAACAGTGTCGCACCCCGCGAGGGGTGCGTGGATTGAAATAGGTATGGAAAGACGGCGTTGACGCTATGATAAAGTCGCACCCCGCGAGGGGTGCGTGGATTGAAATCCAGGAGAAGTATGGCGGAAACGTCATGATGACCGTCGCACCCCGCGAGGGGTGCGTGGATTGAAATAATACTTGCACGCGCCCGCAATTCACACCTTGAGTCGCACCCCGCGAGGGGTGCGTGGATTGAAATAAAAAATCAGTTGGACGACCGTGACCATTGCCGTCGCACCCCGCGAGGGGTGCGTGGATTGAAATACCGATGGTCTTAGCCTTTTCACGCCCACTGTCAGTCGCACCCCGCGAGGGGTGCGTGGATTGAAATTGCAATAAGTATTCATCGATCGAACAGATTTTGTCGCACCCCGCGAGGGGTGCGTGGATTGAAATCAGACTGCAGAGGACAGTGACATCATATCGCGCGTCGCACCCCGCGAGGGGTGCGTGGATTGAAATTTCTTTGACTACGGATATCCAGACATCGCGAAGTCGCACCCCGCGAGGGGTGCGTGGATTGAAATCAACTGCGAAGCACTTTAAACACTGGGTAACAAGTCGCACCCCGCGAGGGGTGCGTGGATTGAAATTCCGGAGGCCGTAAAATCTCCAGAGCCTCCCTGGTCGCACCCCGCGAGGGGTGCGTGGATTGAAATTGTCGGGTAGACCACCATCGCAGGGCCCGGATCGTCGCACCCCGCGAGGGGTGCGTGGATTGAAATAACGTGTTTGCATATGAAATTGTGTGCGCATGTGGTCGCACCCCGCGAGGGGTGCGTGGATTGAAATCATCATGCAGCATCCACTGTGGGACCTTAGCATGTCGCACCCCGCGAGGGGTGCGTGGATTGAAATCAGAGTGTCTGCGTGATACTCCAGCTTCGGATACGTCGCACCCCGCGAGGGGTGCGTGGATTGAAATCCAGCATTGCCAATCGCATAACATCACGCGTGTAGTCGCACCCCGCGAGGGGTGCGTGGATTGAAATGATTGATGATCATGATTCTGCTGATCGATGCCGTCGCACCCCGCGAGGGGTGCGTGGATTGAAATACGGTAAACCGATACAAGGAAAATCTGATTATCGTCGCACCCCGCGAGGGGTGCGTGGATTGAAATTTCTGCCGGCAGTTCCTTCTTATTCGGAACCTTGTCGCACCCCGCGAGGGGTGCGTGGATTGAAGGGGGGCGGTCACTGGATACCAATGCAATTGCGCAGAAGGAACGGGAGAAGGCGGCAGGCAGAACGGAATAATAATAGAGAGAGGGGAACTTATGAGTGAACTGAGTGAGATTGTTTCAAAGCAGAAAGAATTTTTTAACAGCAACCGGACGAAGTCTGTTGGTTTTCGGATACGTATGCTGAAGCGGCTGGAAAAAGCTGTCCGTGCAAATGAGAAACAGCTGCTTTCCGCGCTTCACCATGATTTAGGGAAATCCGCGGCAGAAAGTTATATGACAGAACTTTCTATTGTTTATGGAGAGATTCATGAGGCTGTCCGGAAGGTCAGGTATTGGAGCCTCCCGAAGCCGGTTTTGGATTCTTTAGGGACGTTTCCGTCCCGGAGTTTTGTCTATCCGGAGCCTTACGGAACAGCGCTGATCATCACACCATGGAATTATCCGGTCAATCTGTCTCTGGCTCCGCTGACAGCGGCGATCGCTGCAGGAAACTGTGCGGTTGTAAAGTGCTCCAGACAGAGCCGCAGAGTCTCTAAATTACTTCGAAATATTCTTAATCATACATTTTCGGATAACTATATTTATTGTACGGAAATGGATATTGATTATGACGAGCTGCTGGAACAGAATTACGACTACATGTTCTTTACCGGCAGTCCAAGCGTAGGAAAGTCGGTAATGAGGGCAGCCAGTGAACATCTGACGCCGGTTTCTCTGGAGCTGGGAGGCAAAAGCCCTTGCATTATTGATGAAACAGCTGATCTGAAGCTGGCGGCAAAACGTGTTGCATGGGGGAAACTGCTGAACGCCGGCCAGACCTGCATTGCCGTCGATTATGTACTGGTGCAGAATCAGGTAAAAGCGCCGTTTCTGAAAGCTTTGCAAGCAGAAATTGAAAAGCGGTATCCGGACCCGCTGCAGAACGACAGCTATCCGTGCATCATCAATCGGAAAAGCTACGACCGTCTGGTCAGGCTGATCGAAACGGAAGACCGCGTGATCGGTGGTCAGGCGGATCTGGAAAAACATAAGATTGCGCCGGCAATTTTCCCGGAGGCAGACTTCGACCATGAAATCATGAAGAGGGAAATTTTTGGTCCATTACTGCCGGTCATCGGATATGACGACCTGGATCAGGCCGTTCGGGAAGTTAAAGATCGGGAAAAGCCTCTGGCCTGCTATGTATTCACTCGGAAAAAGAATCACGCGGACAAGGTCATTCACGAACTGTCTTATGGCGGCGGCTGCGTGAATGATGTTATCATGCATAATGCCAATGGCCATCTGCCTTTCGGAGGTGTCGGAAACAGTGGGATGGGAGCTTATCACGGCAAATACGGATTTGATACGTTCACTCACAAGAAGGCTGTCCTGAAGAGCATCATCCTGCTTGATCTGCCTTTCCGGTATCCGCCGTTTGATGATCACAAGCTCAAACTTCTGAAAAAGCTGCTGTAGCGGAAAATGAATTTTGGAAACTGCCTGATAAAACAATGGGTTTCTCGAAGGGGGAATTTATCCTGTAAAACCTGATTGGGAGGAGTATCCCAGTCAGCTTTTTGACTTTCATGCTATAATACGGTTATCCGCTGCTGTTTTTTGCCTTGCCCGGGGTTGTTTTGCCGAAGAGGCGCAGCAGCGCGGAATCGCAGTGTCTGCAAGGAATCTGTGGACCGGACAAGAGTGTCCGGCGGGTAAATACGGCATTTTCTCGCTTTGTGTCGTGTTTATTTCTCTGGAGCTGCTATACACTGGCGATGAAAGGAGAGGAAATGGATCAGCAGAAAATAGGAACTTTCTTGAGGAAACTGCGCCGGGAAAAGGAGCTGACACAGGAGCAGCTGGCAGAAAAGATGAATGTTTCTTCTAGAACCGTGTCCCGCTGGGAGACCGGGGTCAATATGCCGGACCTCAGTATTCTGGTTGAACTGGCGGAGTTCTACGATGTAAGTATTCCGGAGATTATCGACGGAGAAAGGAAAAGCGAGAGTATGAATCCTGAAGTTAAGGAAACAGCGGTAAAAATGGCCGAATACGGCAAACATGAAATGAACAGGAAAAAGCGTGATATTATCAGCGCGATGCTGGGAATCTTTGGTATCGGAGTGATCATATCTGCTTTTGGGGTGTTCCCGAGAGACAGCAGCTGGGGAAGTATTTACGCGACCTTTGGCGGAATTCTGTTGCTGATCGGCATTGGCATATTCCTGAAGAAAAGGATCCCGAATGTCTGGAAACGAGGATTCAGTGTTGCCGGATGCGCGGTTCTCCTTGCGGCCGTGTTCCTTTTGTCGGACTATATCGGTGTCGCTGAGTTTCATCAGCCGCCGCGGTTCTGCTACGCGAAGGAGTACACAGCAGACGGAACCCATGAAAGCATCGTCTACAAGACGCCGTTCTATAACGTGGCTCTGGACAATCCGGACAGCAAGGACGCGGTGTATGTGATTGTGAAACGGTGATGGCAGGGAACAGGATGAGAAAAGAGCGGCCGGGGAGGGGCCGCTCTTATAGTTAATCGTAGTCCCAGGTACAGCTTTTTATTTCGATGCTTTTAAAACTCTTCTCAGTTCCAAATTCAAAGCGATGTTTAGTGCCTGCTTCCCAATTGTCTGTAGATGCTGTTGTAGTTTCTACGGTAACACCATCTTTATCGTTGAGGTTGATATTAAAAGCGAAATAATTAAAATCATCCGATGTAGTGTTTTTTACAACCGCACTGTAGGTTTTATATCCATAATCATTTTTTTCTAATTTAAATTTTGTGGTTTTTAAGATCTTCTGTACAGTTAAGTATGTTTTGCCGGTTTCATACATATCGCTGGCATCATCTTTATATCTATCATCGAAATCCAGTTTGTTCGATTTATGGAGTTCATAAATGATGGCTGCTCGCTGATTTGTAATGTCATCGATTTCTGCAGCAAATTTTGCATCGTTATCAAAATATTTTAACGCATCCTCAGATTTCTGGATCAATCCGATATATTCTTTTGCTGTCTTTTGAAGTTTCTTATTTTCAAATTTTTTACTTTTAAACTCATTGATTTCATTATATTCAGCATCAAAATAGCTTTTCCATGCTTCTTTTGAATCACTTTTATCGGAATTTTCGTTGTTATCTGTCAAATTCCACCGCGACTGTAATCCCTTTTTCATTGCGGAAAGATATTGATCATCAACGCTTTCTTTTTCACATCCGAAAATCATAACTGACGATAGAACTAATGCTATGATTATTAGAATACTAATTGTTTTATTATTCTTTTTCATTGTTTTCACCTCATTGCATGTAGAAATAACTTGTTTATGGATATATTATCATACAATTCGGTATAAGTACAGAATGTATATTTTCCCTTGAGAAAAAGGGAAAAGCGGTATCTGGATAATTATCTGATAGCAGTAATAGGCTGATACAATCTTAATGTTATGATAAGTATCGCACAATCTGAACCACCGGCAGGATATCACCTGCAAGTACGGCCAGAGAACACCCGATGATCACGCCTTTTCGCACGTGTTCGTTCTTCCACTGGGAAATGAATTGGATAATGAGGAAAATCGATATTATGACGATGGCAATGCTGAATAACAGATCTTTTTGAATCACGGAAACGTCGCCGCCTACAAGGCCCCAGATCAGCATGACCAATATCATCTGACGTTCGGTGAGTGGTTTCTTTAGCATGAGATTACTGCTCCTCTCAATGTATGTAAGCGCATATGTTTATTATGTTTTTTTAGCGTATCGATATAAATAACATGTCTTGAATACGGTTCTAAATTATCATGAACAATGAAGAATTGTCAATGCTCTGATTTTGATTTCCATAATGAATATAATGAAAATCCGAGTATTCCGCCGACGGTGTTAAGAATCACATCGGCAGAGTCAATCTGACGGAAATAAAAGGAACAGAATCCGCTGATGTTCTCCACGAGCTGCAGAAACTCAATTGAAAATGGAAATAGGAGCGATATCAGAACAGCGTTTCTGAAGTGAAAGCTCCTTTTGCAGACAGCAGATAATATTGGAATCAGTGGCAGAAAGAGAACAATGTTTCCGAGTATATTCCGGAGGTTAAATTCACGTGATGGATATAGAGCTGATAATGGATTCAGCTGAATCATTGAAGACAGGGAGATATTCGACTTTATTGGCGGGCATTGAATCGGGAGCAGTGTCAAGACGGTTAATCCGGTAAAATAGACCCATGCCAGACATACGAGCAGTTCATGCTTCTTGTTGAGTGAGAGTGAAAGATGCTTATGTTTCTTACATCTGATAATTAATACAAATATATAAAGAATTAAAGAAGCATAGATCCCTGTTTCTATATCAATTAACATTCTGAAAGTCTCCTTTCATGTGATGGAAAAAATGATGTGTTGATATAATTAAGGTATCATATATGCTTCTTTGAAATCAAGTGATACTATTTCTTGTTTTCGGAGTAAAGCAATATGGAGAACAGCAGCGCAAATCCCAGCAGGATTCCGGGGGTTGCTCCTTCCAGAAAGTCCCGGAAATAATGACGACTGTAATATATTATTGTCAATCAGCGTGTGTTTCTTTCATCAGTGAAAGGAACTGTTTCTTAAAGGCGGTGTACTTCTTTTCCGGGACACGGAGAGTGACATTGTTCCAGAGATCGATCTCGCATCGGCGGATTTTCCGGATGTATAACGGGTTTACCATGTAACTGACGGAAGGTTTCAGGAAAATATCCGGGTATCGTTCGGAAAAATAGGAGAGCGGCCGAGAACTTCGAAGACTGGTGTTTCGCGCGTGGACGACGGACTGGTGCCCTCCGCTTGCGGATTCTATCCATACGACTGAACCGGAAGGAAAAGAATAAACCGTTCCGTAGGGCGCTGGAATCAGGATCCGGGTGGACGCAGATTTTTTCGAATGCTGAAGTCCCGCAGAGAGGGCTGAGGTGGCCATATCCCCGAATGTATTGTACTGAAGATCACGTTCATCCGGAGCGATGGGGTTGGAAATATGCAGGGCCACAATGCGGTATGCGGAATCTTCCTCCTCAGTCGCGGCGGCAGAAGGCTGCAGAATCCAGGAGGCCTGCAGCGTCTGCGGGTGACGGATTACCGTGCCGTCATCTTTTTTCCAGATTACGGTGTACATGCAGATGACCTCGCAGGACATCGCGGTAAGGGGAATGGCAAATGTCCGGATGTTTTCCAGAATGAAGTCCGTCATAGGAGCACCGGAACTCCAGGCGTTTCGGATTGATGTTCCCGAAGAGAAGAACTGTCCGGTGCGGGGACCGATGAACACCGCTTTTTCATCCATGTGCGTAAAAAGGGAGTCAATATTTTTCTTGCAATAGTTATCCATCAATTCCAGTGTAAAAGAAATCGCTTTTTTAATATCCATGTTCATAGTTTTACCCACCAGGTTCAACATTTTTGCATAACAATTTACAGGTGTTTTATGGTGAATTGATTAACTGTAATTGAATGTTATATGTGATTTTTCTCACTAAATGTGAAGGAGATGCATCCGTAAGTGGTACTTTCCTCAGAAAAACGGTCTGTTTTAAAATGGCTGGGACGGCGGATCAGTCAGGAAAATTCCTTGCGGCGGTTGTTTTTTGTCCCAATGAATCACCGGATCAGCCCCTGCTTCTGCAGATAGGCCAGAAGTCCCTGGCATCCGTCCACGATGTCCTGCCAGGTTTTCTGAAAATTACCGGTATACCAAGGGTCTGCAACATCACGCGGGTGGTCGGTGTAGTCCAGCAGCAGGGAGAGCTTTCCGGCGGCCTCGTTTCCGAGAATGCGGCGCATGCCACGCATATTTTCCTGATCCATGCCGATGAGGTAGTCGAATTTCAGTCCGTCTTCGCTCGTCAGAAGGGATGCGCGCAGGGAGTCGGCCAGTTTTCCGCCCAGGCCGTGACGGTTGAGTTCAGTCATTGCAGGCGGGTAGATGGGGTTGCCGCGGCCGTTCCAGATTTCTTCTGTGGTAGTTGCGGCGGAATCGATGAGAAACTGGGCCTCAAGGCCGTGTTCGTTTACCAGATGCTGCATGTACACCTGGGCCATTGGCGAACGGCAGATATTGCCGTGACAGATAAAAAGGATTTTGATCATGGTTGAACCTCCGAATTTGGAAAGCAATTGGTTAACGGGTTGGTTGGTGTATACTGTATAACTGTAATTGTAGCAGATTCTGGGTGGGAGGACTAGTATCTGACGAGCAGCGGTTTGATGCGAAACAGATTTAATTTGTGTGGATTTATTTACTGTGAATGTGATGCCGATGTCTTCTGCACCGGATGTTTTGCGTTATAATATTCGTTAAGAATACAAGAACAGGGAGGAAGAACCGAGCATGAGATTTCGAAAATCCATTACCATTTGCAAAGGTGTCCGTGTGAATTTTTCCAAGTCAGGAACCAGCCTGACGGTCGGGCCGCGGGGAGCTTCTGTAAATATCGGAAAGAACGGGACTTATTTAAATACCGGTATCCCGGGAACGGGCCTTTACGACCGGACAAAAATCGGAGGCGGCAAGAGGAAAACGGGCGCGTCGTCCCGCCGCCCGGCCGCGGCGCAGAATACTTCTGCACGTTCAGGCAGCGGCCGAGCGGACTATTCCAGGAATTCCTGTAACCCATATACGTCAGCAGCCGGCGGCTCGCCGGAAACGTTCAACGGCGGCGATTTCCGACTGGATTATAAAGAAGACGGAACGGTTGACATTTACGACGCCAATACGGGTGAGCGGATTCTCAATCCCGCCATACTTCGCGCCATCCGCCGGACACCGGAATACAATGAAGGCGTCGCAAAATTATCGGCTCAGCGTCTGCAGGAAGAAAATGCGGAAACCCAGGAAATCGAGAACCTGTATAAGAAATCGTGCCCGGTTTACCCGGTTTCCGAATACCAGAGCCGCCTGGATGCCCTGAAACCGCAGCAGTATCAGGCAAAAACATACCCGGTGCCGCAGCCTTCAAAGGAAGACATAACTGCGAAACTCCGGAAAGATGCGGAAGCATCGGTAAAAACGTGGAAGTTCTGGCAGAAGGACCAGCTGATCGAAGAGTATATACAGGAACATATCCGTCAGGCCCTTGCAGATGCTGTTGTAGAGTGGAAGGTGGATAAGGATGATTTTGTCCGGAAAGAACAGGAACGCGCGGAGACGGAGAACGCGAACTATCAGCGGGCATATCAGGCGCAGAAGGAACATTTTCAGAAACTCCTGGAAAATGACGCGGAGACCATCGATTCGGTGCTGAACGACTGGATCGCCGGCGTGGAAATGCCGTTTGCGTTCCACATTGATTACCAGCTGGAAGGGGACATGCTGCGTGTGGATCTGGATCTTCCGGAGATTGAGGATATGCCGAGAACTTATGCGCAGCAGCTGGCCAGCGGAATGGTAAAAGTCAAGGACAAGCCGCAGAAAAAGATCAAATCCGATTACTACGACTGCGTCCTGGGGCTCGGGCTGTGCATTGCCACTCATTTTTTCGGTCTCGCCGTCGGAGTGCAGCAGATCGTCATGTCGGCATACACCCAGCGCCGGGACAAGACCGGCCGCATGCGCGACGATTATATCTATTCCGTGAAATTCAAACGCGATGACCTGCTGGACCTGGATCTGCAGAAACCTGTGGACGAACTGTTTTTCAGGAACGAAAACATCTGCAATGTTCTGTACGATAAAACCTTTAAAACCATCATCCCATTTTAGGAGGCGCAGCAATGCAAGACCAGACACATACATTCACCTGGAAACTGAAGAAATCCGCGTGGGTCCTCCTGTCTTTTTTCGGACTCGCGTGGCTTGGAATTTCATATGCCGGAAAGAAAGCGCAGAATCAGAGGTGGCGCATTGCCGGCGGGGTTTACGCCGTGCTGCAGATCGGAACTTTTCTGGCGTGCCTGTGCATCAGCAGCCACAGCGCGCTGTACGGTAAAATGGTTGATCTCTGGGCCGCGGTCTACTTTCTCGGCGTTATCCATTCCTTTATTATTCTGCGGATGTATCTGAAATGCATTTCAGAAGATGGCGCTGCCGTTTCGCCAGCCGCTCCTTATTCGACAAAAATCACCCGCCCAGAGGCCGACGCATTCCGGCCGGCACCAGCACCAGCCGCAGAGCCGCAGCCGGAAACTGTCACTGCCACGGCACCAGCACCCGCTGCAGAGCCGCAGCCGGCAGCAGCAAGCCCGCATGCCGTCAATGTTAATACATGTAACGTCAGCGATTTCAAGACGCTGCCGGGAATGACCCCGGACAGAATAGAACGGGTTCTGCAGTACCGGGAGGAAAACGGCGGCTTTCTGTCGGTGGAGGAGTTTATCGCCGCCGCGGATATTCCGCTGCAGGATGAGGAAGCGGTAAGAGAACGGATTTACTGCTAACGTGAACAGAAAGGAGCCACGCTTGAGCAAGCTGTATTTTGTCAGACATGGGGAAACGGTATGGAATGTGGAGAATAAAATCTGCGGAGCGACAGACAGTCCGCTGACGGAAAGAGGGTGTGAGCAGGCCCGGGAAACCGGACGGCTGCTGCGTCGGAAACTTGAGGCGGGGGAGATCCGGATAGATGAGATTCTGACATCGCCGCTGAGCCGCGCCCGGGACACGGCAGAAGAAATTTCGAAGATGACGGGTGTTCCGATGCGGGTTGAGGAACGGCTGATGGAGCAGAATTTCGGGAAATGGGAGTCGACACCGCGCGACGGGCAGGATTTTCGGCTTGCAAAAGAGAATTTCATCGACAGTTATGACGGCGGGGAGTCCATGCTGCGGGTCGCGCAGAGGATTTACAATCTGCTGGATGATCTGAAGCATCAGCCGGAAAAAACGTATCTCCTGACGGCGCATAACGGGATTTCCCGTTTTATCGAGTCATATTTCAGAGATATGACGAACGCGGAGTTTGCCGGGTTCGGGATCCGGAATGCGGAGGTCTGGGAGTATGAGTTTTAGCAGACTAACGGATCTGGCGGCGATGAGGGACAGGGACACTCAGGGGGCGGCCTGCTCCGGAGCCTGGATCTTCAGGGTGCGTGTATTCGTTAACGGCCGGCATGTGCAGCGTGCTGTTCCGTCTGTTCCTTAAGAAGCGCGAACCAGTCCCGGAAGCGCTTTTTCTGCTCCGCCTTGCAGACGCAGCAGTGCAGTTTACTGTCTGAGTGTGTGTTGCCGTGTTTATTTTTCTGTCTGCAGAACACCGGGATCCTGACGGATGATGTTCTCCAGGCAGCTGAATATTTATGCGGACATAATCCAGGCAGCAAGGTGGCAGTTTCCTGTCCGGTACAGGGAAAGTAATCATGAATAATTGTATACAATAGGAGTTTCATGTTTTCTGTTATCGAAAGTCAGAGAAACAGCGATTTGAGAACACAAAAAAGGAGTTTTTCAGACGCAGCAGGCAGAGGACAACCGCAGATCGCACTTGCGGAAGGCGAGTTTGCAAAATTGTATACAGTTTAAGATGTGGAGGTGCCGGATCCGATCGTCTGCTGATCGGATCCGGCACCTTCTATTCTGTCCTGTATAACAATAAATACGAGGTGCTGTCTTTTAATTTGTTTCACGCGGATAAGAATGAGATTATCGGTATATATATAAATTCGCGCATGGATCTTTTCTTGCAGCTTCTGTTGAATTCTCACGGCTGAAATAAATGTGTTCCGTAACAATGATTATTTTACGTTTTGATAACAGAAAACCCGAAACTCCTTTTTTGTGTTTTCTTTTCGCCGGATTTCTGGATTTTCGGAACACAATTATGTCGCATAAGACACAATGCATATCGTGCGCATTGTGCATGGTATACACAGCCTGTTTTCTCTGCATTCTGCCTTCGCTGCGATGAGACAGAAGGCTGCTCTCCGTTCATAATCTCCGTAGCCTGGCGCAATCGGATCTGTTTTCGGCGTCTGCTGATGTTTGATATCCATGCAGGTTTGGTAAAATTAATCAAGATCGTATACCCAGCTAATCCATGTTAAAATAGAAAAGCGATGAAAGGAAACAGATACTGGCGTACTGTCAGATATCTGTCCACAAGTGCCTTGATCGCAGGAGGAGAAAACTATGAGCAGTCAGGCAGATAAACAGATACTGGATCTCGTTAAACCGGAATACATGAAGAAAATTCCGTTTTTCGTAAGAAAGCACGCGACAGGAAATACCTGCCGCCTGATTGAACGCGAGCATGCGGATCTGTACGCGCAGTTCGAGCAGGACGCCGTTCCGGAAGAAACCCGGGAAAAAATGCGTTCTATTATCAACACAATCTTTGAGGAGCGGATGAAGAAGCACGACATGCTGTAGCCGTCCGCCGCCCGTAACAGGCAGAAAAGGATAAGACACATGACTGAAAATATCATCACCATGCGGGGGATTGTCAAGAAATACCATATCGGCAAGCCCAACGAACTTGAAATTCTGCACGGCATCGATATGGATGTCCGGGAAGGGGAGTTCGTCTCCATCGTCGGCGCGTCAGGTGCGGGAAAGTCGACACTGATGAACATTATCGGTATTCTCGACCGCGCGACCGCCGGAACCTATACCCTCGGAGGGACAAAAATCGAATCGTGCAAGGACAAAGAGCTTTCCGCGATCCGGAGCCGTAAAATCGGCTTCGTTTTCCAGAACTTCAATTTAATACAGAAAATTTCCGCCCTTGACAATGTCGCTTTGCCGATGATGTACGCAGGAACCGGAAGACGCGAGCGGGTTCAGCGAGCGGAGATGCTCCTGGACCTGGTGGACATGAAAGACCGGATGAAGCATAAGCCGACAGAACTTTCCGGCGGCCAGATGCAGCGCGTCGCCATCGCCCGTGCCATGGCCAACGATCCGGACATCATCCTCGCCGATGAGCCGACCGGCGCGCTGGACAGCAGGACCGGCGTCATGGTCATGGACATCTTCCACCGCCTGAACCGCGAGCAGGGGAAGACCATCGTCCTCATCACCCATAACAACGACCTGGCAGAAGAAACCGACCGCATCTACGCGATGTCAGACGGCCGCTTCACTTCTGTACGTGAAGGTTCAGCGATTCCGGACAAAAATGACCCGGCAGGGGAGAGAAATGACTCTGCCGGAACAGGCGGCAGCAGAGAGGAGGCGCAAAAATGATGAATCTCGGTGAAAACATCCGCTCCGCGTGGAACGGAATCTGGTCCAATAAACTCCGTTCGATTCTGACGATGCTCGGAATCATCATCGGAATCGCTGCCGTCATCGGCATCACCACTGTCGGAGGCGGGCTGGAAAATTCTGTAATGAGCAGCATGAATTCCCTGGGTGCCAACAACGTCACATTTATGGTTCAGTCTAAACACAGCGGGAACGCCGCTTCCATGGATGTCAGCTCTATGATGGCCGGATCCGGCGTCACCATGAAACAGAAAGACATGGTGAGCGATGACATGCTGGATGCCCTTCAGAAGCACTATCCGTCTGAAATTAAATCCATCGGCCTCTCTGAGACCGCCGGAACAGGCAATGCTTCGCATAACGGTAAAAAAACCGGCGTTATGCTGACCGGAATCAACCACAGCAATACGGCAGTAGAAAACGTGAAAATCCTGAAAGGCCGCACAATCTCAAAAGCAGAAGAAGGGAAGACCGCGTATTCTGCCGTAATCTCCAGCCGCGTGGCAAAAGAGCTGTATCACGGCGATAACGCGGCGGCAGTCGGAAAAACCATCCGCACTGCAGTGAACGGAAAATCGTATACGTTCACCATCGTCGGAGTCTATAAATATGAGGAATCCCAGGTGATGTCCGGGCAGAGCGGGTCTTCCGGCCAGAAAATCAGTACGCAGATGTACATTCCGATGAAAACGGCTAAGAAAATTTCCGGCGCAGACTCCGGGTATTCCACATTCACGGTCAAGACCAGAACTTCCGCAGACAGTGAGAAGTTTGCCAAGTCCGCGGAAAAATACCTGAACAGCCAGTACTATAAAGGGAATAAGGATTTCCACCTTGCCGCCTTCAGCATGGATACGATGCTGGACGCGATGCAGGATATGATGGGGAAAATCGAGCTTGCTCTCGCCCTGATCGCCGGAATTTCACTGCTGGTCGGCGGAATCGGCGTGATGAACATCATGCTCGTTTCTGTCACTGAGCGGACACGGGAAATCGGCATCCGAAAGGCCATCGGCGCCACCAACGGTGAGATCCGGCTCCAGTTCGCCATTGAGAGCATCATCATCTGCCTGATCGGCGGCGCCATCGGCATCGTGCTCGGAGGCATAATCGGATCTGTGGGAAGCGCCGCCCTGGGCTTCAAGACCGTCATGAGCCTGAAGAGCATCCTGCTTGCCGTCGGCGTGTCCTTTGCCATCGGCATCTCCTTCGGTTTGTACCCGGCCGGCCGCGCCGCGCGCCTGAATCCGATCGACGCACTGCGGTTTGAATAGATTTTAATCAGGGGCAGCTGCATGAAGCGGAAAAATCGTGCCTGATGCAGCTGCCCCTCTTCTTCCAGGACCGGTTTTATGTTACGATTCTGTAAAACAATGAAGTGAAACAAAATGGATGCAGGAGGGAAAATCATGGAGTACATCAGCCACTGCACATCGCCTCTCGGCGGCATCACCGTCGCAGCCAGCCAGAACGCTGTCACTGGGCTGTGGTTCGACGGCCAGAAATACTACGCCGCAGGTCTGGATCCTGAAAATGAAGAATGTACGGAAGAAAATATTCTTCCGGTATTTCAGGAGGTCCGCCGCTGGCTTGACCAGTATTTCCGCGGACAGGAGCCGGGGTTCCTGCCGCCGCTTGAGCCGAAGGGCACAGCCTTTCAGAAAAGCGTATGGGATATTCTGCTGACTATTCCATACGGAACAACCATAACCTACGGTCAGATAGCTTCCAGGATCGCCTCCGAACAAGGCCTTCCGCACATGTCCGCCCAGGCTGTCGGCGGCGCTGTCGGCCACAATCCGATATCCATCCTTATTCCGTGCCACCGCGTGATCGGCAGCAGCGGAAGCCTGACCGGATACGCCGGCGGCATTGACCGCAAAGTCAGACTGCTAGAGATGGAAGGCGTAGACGTGAGAAAAATGAGCGTGCCGGAGTAAGGAAAGAGTTCTGTCTGGGCGTTGCAGCGGACGGGTGGACAGAGTGATGTCAACGTATCACTAAAAGGAAAGAAACAGGAAAAAAGCAGAAAAATGGAGCTGTATTTAAGGCGCTGCTGGCGGAAAGAGTAGAATAGAGGAATGGAGATGAAGGACTGGGAAGAAGGACTGGGAAGAAGGACTGGAGAATGAGAAAGAGATGGAAAGGGGGTGCGGTATACAGTATACTTGGTAAGTATGTGTTGCAGGTGTTTTAAGATTAGAATTTACAGGTTTGGTAATTATTATCCTATCTATTGCGACTATGTTTTGGTATATATTCCATTTTCGCTTATTTCCGCACTTATTAAAAAAATATTGGTAACCTTCTCGAGACCATGCATCTGTACCAAATTTTCGCTTGTTTTCGCCGGAACTTCAATGACGAAAGCGGGGAATATTTTTGTTAAGAATGAATATACTATAATGAGCATATAGATGCGTGCATCTGCAGATACCTGCAGCCGTTGTTAGCGTCGGGCGATAAACGCCACAGATAGCCGGATTAAAATCGCCATTTTGGGTCAATCCATTTCGACCAATGCATCAGCCTTTTCCTTTCTTT
>Ga0256406_1002337_pt1 | contig 27083 bp, 27 predicted proteins | sample RumenRJG_03DNA_FD_185986 | JGI IMG/M metagenome (GOLD analysis project Ga0256406, IMG submission 185986) | Bovine rumen microbial communities from Lethbridge, Alberta, Canada - RJG_03 | ecosystem: Host-associated > Mammals > Digestive system > Stomach > Rumen | place: Canada: Alberta | collected...
GTTTGTTTCGTAGCTACCATTATACAGAAAAAGGGGGTGTTGCTCATTTTATTTGCAAAAAGAGCTCAACCTCCTGAAATACAGCTATTAGACAATATTTTTTAGGGGTGTCGACAGACACTACCGGTCGATATTGAGGAGTGCTAAAATGGAAACCAAGTTTTTTGTAGTTGACAGAATAGACGGTGATTATGCATGGCTTAAAAGAACGGATAAGGAAGCAGAGCCGGTCTATATAGCAAGAGCTCTTTTACCTGAGGGCGCTGATGAAGGAACAAAGCTCAAGCAGGAGTTCCTGGATTATGAGGTGGTGTAGTAAAATATGAAAATAGTTTGCATCGGAGACTCGAATACATACGGATATGATCCGAGAAGTTATTTCGGAGACAGGTATCCTGAAGATGTCAGATGGACGGATAATTTGGCTGATTGCGAGGTCATAAACCGCGGTGTAAACGGGCTGAAGATACCGAGCAGTACTGCCAGATATCTTGGCATGGTCAGAATGGAAGAGCCGGCGCTTGTTACCGTGATGCTCGGAACCAACGATATCCTTAGCGGTATCGATGCTGAAGAGGTTGCGAGGCGAATGAAGCGCTTTATCTCAGATGTCAAGGAGGCGGGATGTCCGATTCTGCTGATTGCCCCACCTAAGCTTGAGTTCGGTGAATGGGTGCAGGATGAGGACTACTTGGAAGAGTCTTGTGAGCTTGCAGGACTATACAGAGAAATTGCCGATGAAGATGCTTGCATGTTTGCCGATTCAAGTGAATGGGACATAGAGCTTTGCTACGACGGAGTGCACTTCTCTGCAGAGGGGCATCGAATGTTTTCGAAAAAACTGAATGAATTATTACTGAATATATAATATATATAATGAAGTGAGCGAAGGCTGTGATGCTCTCACCATCCGGATTCGCCATTAATCTTGTTCAACATATAAAGTAGTAATAAGAGGCGTACACAATAATACAAATGCAGAGAGTAAGAATAACTGTAAAAAGAATGGCTTGGTACGACGACTTGATTGAGCAGTATGAAAATCCGATAGAGGATGCGTGCTCAATGGAGCTCGGACAGACTTTTATTGCCATAGATGGAGAGAAACCCGAGGACTTTTGTGACAGCGCATGGGAAACCCTCTCTCCGTTTGTAAAGACACTCGCCGAGGGAGGCGGGGATTTTTACGACGGCTGGATGAAGAATCCGAAGTCTGCGTTGTTGTCGTGCAATGACGGCTTCCGCCCCGTGAGTTTTTTAATCGAAGCCATGGATGAAGTTCCTGTCATTTCCGTAGCGGAAATGCGAGATGCCGACAAATATACCATTGAAAAAGGAACTCCTTCTAAAGAGCTGATGAGAAGAGCCGCGCAGGGCATCTTTGATGCAGGCGATTCTCGCGGACTCTGGCAGGATAAGAAAACACTTATTATTTGTGGCAGCGGTAATAACGGCGGTGACGGCTACGCTTTGGCTGAGATAATGCAAGCCAAAGATTGTGATGTCACGCTTCTCAGAGCATCGGAGAAGTTCTCAGATGACGGCGGGTATTACTACGAAAGATGCAAAGCGGCAGGAGTCAAGGAAATAGAATTATCGGACATTGATCGTAGCGACGTGAATGTGCTTTGTGATTATGATGTGCTGGTAGACTGCATACTCGGCACAGGCTTTACTGGGACGCCGAGAGAACAAGTAGCAGATGTAATAGCGAAGATCAACGAAGCGGGAGAGCGCGGAGCATATGTTGTTTCTGCAGATATCAACAGCGGAATGAACGGCGATACGGGAGAAGCTGAACTTGCGGTAAAAAGCAATCTTACTGTTTCAATCGGATATTACAAGCACGGCTTTTTCCGGGGGCAAGCCGATGAGCTGATAGGAGAACTTGTAAATACGGATATTGGCATTGAGATGGAAAGGCCAAAAGTTGTGTGCCGTTACTCCGCTCAAAACAATCAGTGCATAGGCAAACGCTGCCCGTTCTCCGCAGCAAATGAGACGAAGTGATGAACTTGATGTATTGGGGACATAATGAAAACTGAAATCAAAGTAATAACAGATAATAATCCGAGTGATGCGCTCAGAGGCGAATGGGGACTATGTCTTGTAGTCAATTATGACGGTGAAAAGATCCTGGTCGATGCCGGAGCGTCAAATCTTTTCATGAAAAACATGGAAGAACTTGGTGAGAGTATAGAGGATGTTGACTTTGCCGTGCTCAGTCATGCTCACTACGACCATGCAAACGGGATGCCTGCTTTCTTTGAAAGAAACTCCAAAGCCAAGCTCTATGTCAGAGAATCGACGGCGGCGGATTGCTATCATAAAAAGTTCATATTTAAAAAATACATCGGCATTCCGAAAAACATGTTGAAGGATTACCATGACAGGATTGAAAGCGTATCCGGTTTTTACAAGATAAGGGAGGGTGTGTTCCTCGTGCCGCATACTTCCGCAAATCTTTCTGCCATCGGCAAACGTGAGATGATGTACAGGAAGGGTTCTGACGGATGGAGATCGGATGATTTCTCGCATGAGCAAAGTTTGGTCATAGATACGGATAAAGGCCTTTTGATTATCAATTCATGTTCTCACGGCGGAGTAAAGAACATACTTCGAGAGGTGAGGGAAGTATTGCCGGATAAGAAAATATACGGATATATCGGAGGCTTTCACTTGTTTAACAAGTCTAAAAGCGAAGTTCAAGCGGTCGCGGAGACGCTCGACGGAGAACCGGAATACATTTGCACCGGCCATTGCACGGGCGACAGGGCATATGACATACTAAAGCAGCAACTGGGAGATAAACTCCACAAACTACAGGTGGGTTTGGAGATAATCATGTAGAGGGCATATTCAATCCGATGAATACGGCGGTGAGAATAATACTGCATTCTTCATGGGGCCGCTGCTCAGCTTCTTTATGAGGATACTGCCGGACCCGGGACATAACAAATAGGAAAGAGGAATAACATGGCAATTGAAAAGGTAAGAGCATATCTGGAAGAAAGAGGTCTGGGAGACAGACTTATAGAACCTGAGCACAGCAGCGCTACGGTTGCGGAAGCGGCTGTCGCGGTAGGCTGCGAGCCCGGGGAGATTGCAAAAACTCTGTCTTTTTTGGTGGATGATCAGCCAATCCTGATACTCATAGAGGGAATGGCCAGAGTCGATAACAAGAAATTCAAGGAGCGCTTTGAATGCAAGGCCAAGATGATACCCGCAGATAAAGTTGAGCCGTTGATCGGTCACGATATCGGGGGCGTGTGTCCTTTCGGAATAAATGACGGGGTAACGGTATACCTTGATGAAAGCCTGAAACAGCATGAGATTGTTTACCCTGCGGGAGGAAACAATCACAGTGCCGTGAGACTTAGTATTTCGGAGCTGGAAGAATGCAGCGGATATAAAGAATGGGTAGACGTCTGCAAATAGAGCTCGCACCTTTGAATTGTAATGTGGTAGAATGACTGCGTATGGGTACAGCGGAAAAATACGAACGTTTAAAGGCGTATAAAGAATACGTTTCCAACGCAAAGAAATGCCTGAATCTTACATCTCCTCAGCTTGATGATATATCAAGCGGAGAGGAGTATCGTTTGTATTTGCAGGAGTCATTCCGCAAAATCGGCGAATTGGGTGAGGCAAATAATTTAATATTGGAAAAACATCTCTTCCCGATTCTTTCTGCGGACTATAAGCTGACAGACGATGATGTAGATGATCTGAAACAATTCAGCACTCTTCTCGCGGATATGATCATCATGGAAAACACTGACCCTATACTGATCTATCTGCAAGCCGAGAAAATACTTGAGAGTGCCAGAGCGAGCGGAAGCGTGCGTTCTCTTATCATAGCGCTGGATAATATGATTATTTCCACGTATATGATGGTGAATATCACAATCAGGCTATACCCGAACGAGGATATATGTTTTAAGTACAGAGACAGGGGCCTTGAGGCTGCTTACGAGATGCTTGAATACCTGGAGCCTGAGAGATTCAGTGCACTCCCGGATAATCATTGCAAGGAACTCGTTTTGATTACTTCTCGCTATATAAGATGCCTCTTTGACTGGGATGACAAAGAGAACTATGAGTTCTACAACGAGCATGACTTGCGCTTAATGAGGCGTGCATTGGCTATCGCCGAGGATCCTTTCTACAGGGAGCAGGCTCCTGACTATGATTGGACAGGGCATATATTCAGAACGCTTCATTATCTGTCGGATTTTACTGAGCGTAACAACATTCATAAATTCAATAGCGAGCAGCTTGAGGAGATTTTTGGCTACGTAAAGCGTCTGATTGAATTCATAGAGATTCATCCCGAACTTGAGCAGAATTGCCCTAAACTCGAACAGCAATTATATCTTGAAAGGACTTCATATCTGACCGGAAGAATCAGTCGCGAAGAATATCAAAAGGTGCTTCTCGACATTATCAAGCTGCAAGGCAGCAAGAAGTTTGTCGCCAGGGAAATGTACGTCACGATAATCACTCCGCTCGACTATCTTCTTTCAATTGATCCAGATAACATAAAGGCCAAAGAATCCGAGTCTCTGGTAATAATATATGAGAAGCTTGCCGAATACGCATTTCGCATGCCGAAAACCGGTGTCCTTTCTTTCATGCTCACGTTCATACACAATATCTTGCGTGACTACATTGTTGTTCCGAGAGGATTATCGCTTAAGGATATGTGCCTTAGGATTATGGCTGCCATGCATCCAACCACGTATGTCCACACATTGAATGTTGCGACCATCACCGAATATCTGACCTCAAATCTAGTTGACAGACATCCTGAGCTTTTAATCGGTGTTTGCAATACGAAAAACGCAGACGAAGTTATTCAAAACAAAGAAAAGATCGCAGAATTTGCACATGACGGCGCTCTCCTACACGATATAGGAAAAGTTTTCATCGTAGAGACGATTATTACTTATTGGCGGAGACTGCTTGAATCAGAGTGGGAGCTAATACAAACTCACCCTGTTGTCGGTGCATCGCTACTGCGCAGATTCCCTAATACGGCGGAGTTTGCCGAGCTTGCTCTTGGTCATCACAAATGGTTCGATGATTCCAAGGGTTATCCGGAGAGCTTTCGTTTTTCAGAGGCAAAGTATCCCACTCTCGTTTCGCTTCTTGCCGTCGCTGATTGCCTTGACGCAGCAACGGATTCGATCGGCAGGACATACAAGAAAGGAAAAAGCCTTGATGAGGTTACGAAGGAACTCGAGGCAGACTGCGGCACGAGGTATGCTCCGTATGCGGTTGAGTTGCTAAGGGATCCGGATATAAAAAGAGAGCTAAACAGGCTTCTTACAGAAGGGCGAGACGAAAACTATCGCAACACATATTCATTGCTCAAATCATTGTCTTTGTAAAAGCGAATTATAAGGCCGAGGTGTGATAAGTGCTCAAACAGCTCGGAGTTCCTATCGTGGCCATGAGTCTTGTAATTGCGGTAAATCCGATCTCTGATACAGAAATTATTATTCGAAACAAGCCGCACAAAACGTGCGGCTTTATAATGTGGTACAATATACGTGATGAATATAGAACTTCAATGCTGTGCTTTGTATATGCTTTTAATATTGCTGGTCATAATGTGGAGGGACAAGAGTCTCGAACTCAGTATGACCAAGAAGTTTAGAGCTGCCGTGCTGTCATGCATAGCCTGCCTTGTGATGGATATTATTTCCGTGATGGCAATAGTCTATGCAAGCAAGGGGATGTTCCCGCGGCCCGCTACTCTTATCATTTGTAAGGTTTACCTGGTCCTTCTGATTAATGTCGGATACAGGGGGTTTTTATATGCCGCGACGGAGTTCTTTGGTGAGAATACACATGCAGTCATAAGAACCGTATATAGGTTCGTTTTCCTAGCCGGCGCAGTTGCCATAGTAGCTCTGCCTATCGACTATTACGCAGACGGCAGAGTCGTCTATTCCTTCGGCCCGTCTGCCATGGCGGCGTATGTCTTTGCGTTTATCTCGTTTGCGTCGACCATAATAATTGCGTTCATAGATAAAGAAGGCACATCTAAAAGGAGGAGAAGGATAATTCTTCTCTGGCAAATATGCTGGTTGGCTGCCGCGCTTTTGCAGTTTTTGAAAGCGGATCTTTTGGTCGTAAGCTTTGCCGCTGCCACGGGCATATTGCTTATTTATGCTGAGCTTGAAAACCCTAACGAACTTATCGACAGAACGACGGGGCAATTTAATAACAGCGCTCTTCATTCGTATTTGGCAGACCTTTATGCAAGCCACAAACCTTTCTCGGCCATGCACGTAGCGGTCGACTACGGTGCCGGTGACTTCGACCTTAAGCTTGAGCAGAACGCGCTCAGGCGCATAGCAAATTTCCTCGATGAAAAAGATGCCTATGTTTTCAGAGAGTCGGATAACGATTTTGTCGTGATTTATGATAATGAAAACGCGATGGAGAAGGGGTATGAAAGAGCTGATGCCGAGCTGAAAAATATAAGCGATTTGCCGATCAGTTTTTCCTACACGCTTATACCGGATGACTCAATATTCAGAACATCCGATGAATTCCTGCAGTTCCAGCACTATAACATCAGAAACATGTCTTCGGATAACAAAATCGTGGCGGGTTCCGAGCAGGCTGAGGAGATGAGAAGACGTCTGAGGATTAGAGATCAGATAAGCTGGGCGCTGGCCAATAACGCCGTGGAAGTTTATTATCAACCGATATATGAGGTGGAGAAAAAGAGCTTTACGGTTGCGGAGGCACTCCTTCGAATAAAAGACAGCGACGGAAATATTATTATGCCGGGTGACTTTATTCCTATTGCGGAAGAAAGCGGTCTTATTGTGCCGCTTGGCACCGAAGTGTTCAGACAGGTTTGCAAGTTGCTTTCTAAAGGAGAGGTGCAAAAACTAGGTGCAAGGGCCATCAGCGTAAACCTTTCCATGGCTCAGTTCGGAGAAAATGAGCCTGCCGCATTTGTACAGGAGATAGCATCCGAATACGGCATTGATCCGAGCTGGATTCATTTCGAGATAACGGAAACAGCTGACCCATCGACCAGGCAGATTATTCTTAAGAACATGCAAAAGCTGATTGATGCGGGCTACAGCTTCGCTTTGGACGATTTCGGAACGGGCAGATCCAATCTCGATTACTTCGTTTTCATGCCTATCAATATCATCAAGTTCGATTACATATTTACTCACTGGTATTTCGAAAGCGACAGGAGTAGGGAAGTTACTCTCGGTATTATAGAAATGATCAAGAGAATGGGCCTTCCTATCGTAATGGAAGGAGTGGAGACAAAAGAAGAGCTGGATACCATGATAGAAATAGGGGCTTCATATATACAGGGGTTCTATTTCTCGAAGCCTATTCCGGAGAAAGATTTTCTGAGTTTCTTGGAAGAAAGAAAATAAATTGCTTTATAACGCAGTGTTTGTGCTAAAATACCTGCGTTATTTTTTATGTGAGAATTATGAGTGTAGCAACATGCGTGCTGGTACTGCTGCTGTTCCTGCTGCCGGCATTTCTTGAAGACATAATGGATGTCAGCATCCCACCTCTTTTCCAAGCTATAATCTTCGGCTTTATATTTGCCGCGGAGATACTCGGATAAAAGAGAAAACATAAAACAAAATGAGCGGCTCACTTCAGTGATGAAGAGGGCCGCTTTTGATTTGTGAAGGATTGAATTGTTTGCTTATTTCGAATACATGAATCCAGTAGCTTCACCTTTTCCGTTTACTGCGTAGATATAGTCTCCGATGAAAGGGCTTCTGAGAATCTGACCGATGTCTGTTGAATGTTTATCATAAACTTCGATTTTCTTACCGTCATCGGATGTGCCGAATATGAGGACGCCGTCTTCATTCTTTGGCTCGCTTATTGTCGGCTCTTCCTGAATAATCTCTTGAGTGGAACTTTCTGCATCCTCTATGAACTCTTCTTCTATCACTGTCACATCACCGTAGTCGAATACGTTATACGGAATGGCCATATATCCTTCAGCATCGTTTACGGTAAGAGCGAGGTGAGTGCTCTGCGCCGGACTGTTCATGTTTTCAAATTCTTTGCTGTCGAGCACCTTAGGCTCGGACGGATTAGAGATATCGAAGAGGGCGAGTTTGAGTCCTGAGTCGAACTCGCCGCCGTAGCCGTTGTCTCCCGTGGCATGTCCTATGCCGAGAAGTCTTCCGTCTGCAATAGGAATGAGCAGGGTGGAGAAACCGTCAATTTTTACCTCTCCTTCGATCTTAGGATTCTCCGGGTCCGCAAGATCTATAATGAAGAGTGGATCTATGGCTTCATAGGTGATTACGTAAGCCTTGCTTCCCATAAAGCGGACGGCCTTTATGCTCTCGTTTCTGGCAAAGCCCGTGACCTTTCCGACTTCCTCGAGTTTCTTATCAAGAACGTAAAGGTTGTTTACATCCATACCATTTCTGTCCGAGGTGGTGGCAATCCTGAAGAATCCTCCTTGCTCATCCATCGAGAACTGGTCTTTAATCCTGCCGCGGACAAGGCCCGTGCCGCTAAACTTTATATCGAGACCGTCGAGGTCCGCTTTTACTATCCTTGTGTATTCTCCGTCGTTTTTCTCATTCCACTCATTCAAAGCGCAGTAGAGGGCGTGGTCATTGCAGTAGATTTCATCCGTTGCCCCGAAGACCGCCTTGGTGCGGCTCTTTCCGGTCTCACCGGACGAGATATCTACGGCACTCAGGATGATATATGATGAATACTGAGGATTCGGTACGCATGAGATGTCACTGATCGGAATCTCGCGGTATTCACCGTCCACCGTGCAGAAAGGAACTATGCGGTCCTTGCCGTATATATATGTGTTGGTCACAAGATATACGTAGTTTCCGACCATGCGGCTTGAAACTACGTTGCTGCCACTCTGGCGGAACTGGCTGATGAGCTTCGGATTGCTGCGATCAGTAATATCGTAGCTAACGACTGCGATGTATCCCTCATCATCTTCGTAGACCTTGCCGATGGTAATGAGTGTGTCGCCTTTGAGAAAGATGTCCTCGACATAGTTCTCGACTCCGGTGTTACCGATTGTGGCGATTTTCTTGGCCTTAGTACCTTCGGTCTCAAGTATATATACTTCCTGCTTGTTACAGACGGCATAGATATACTTACCGTCGACCTTGACTATGTCTGCCTCATCTACATCTTCTACCTGAAGATAGGTCTCACTGTGGTCAGTTCCTTTGCTGCCTGTTGCTGCGGAGTTGCTTTTGGCCACTTCACCTTCGACCGATGTATAAGTGTCCGGTGCGCCGGCCATATCCTCTCCTCCGGCATCAAAGCTTTCCTCCGTAGCGTATTCAACGTAGTTTCTCTTGTATCTAAAGAAGTCAAAAGGGGTGCTCGGATTGAGCTTATTCATAAGTTGTGTGATTTCTGATTTGCTTTTGAAGGAGTAAAGCTCTCCGCCTGTTGCATCAGTGTTTGGTGCAAACAAACCTGAACCGTAAAGGCTGGTGACTCCGATGATGGCAACTACAGCGCATGCTGCGAGGGCAGCCAGGCGCATAATCTTAGGACGGGCCTTCTTTTCTTTGAAGGTCTTGACGGTCGCATCTTCGGCCTTTGCATTTGCCCCATCAGCTTCTTCGAGCATTGCAAGCATATTGTCCTCTGAGAGCGACTCAGGGGCCTTGATGCCGTCCTCATCAAAGAGACTCTTTATATATTCTTTATTTCCGATTGAATCATTCTTCTTCATTTTCTTATCTCCGTTTACATGAGATCTAGGAAAGGAATTCTCGCATCTTGGCAAGGCTTCTGGATATTTTCGATCTCACTGTTCCCGCGCTCAGACCGGTCATATCGGAAATCTCCTTGCCCTTGAAACCGCCTATTACGGAAAGCAGCACCAACTCGCGTTCTTCGTCACTTAGTATGGATAGGGCCTCTGTAAGCTCAGTGGATAATGAAGCAGGCTCAAAGGATGCTGCTGCTTGGCTTAGTTCCTTGGCCTTGATCTTTTCGCTCCGCTCCCGCTCTCTTATGTATGACGAAATCTTATTGATTAAGGTAAATCTGAGTATGGAAAAAATCCAAGCTTCGAATGCGTCATTGTCTCTCAGCTTATCTATGTCTCTCCAGGCTTTCAAAACGGCATCCGATACGGCATCCTCCGCATCGGAAGGATCACCCAGCTTGTATAAGGCAAAGCGATAGAGCTTGTCCTTGCTCATACCGTAAAGCCTGCAAAATTCTTCTTTGCTGATACGATCTTTCAATCTTCCGGCCTCCTCATATATATAGTATCCCAAAAACCGGAAAGTGTTGCAGAGATTTTAAAAATATCCTTGATTTAGTCGTTCGACTATATTATAATACTTTTTACATGAATATAGTCGCTCGGCTATATTACAGGAGTTAATGCATGAAGACTGTTCATACAACTAAGGAACTCGGACAGGAAATAAGGGCCAGGCGCAAGGAGCTTGGATATACACAGGGCTTTCTCGCAGACTATGTAGGAGTGAGCGCCAGCTTTTTGAGTGAGCTCGAAAACGGAAAGGAAACCGTACAGCTCAATAAGCTTATGGATGTTATGAGCCTGCTCGGTCTTGATATGTGCATAGGGAGGCGCGGCGAATAATTGAAGAGACTTGAAGTCGATATCGAGATTGTGGGACGCCGTAAGGAAGTCGGAAGCATCAGTGGTGAGTCGGAATTCACCGCGACCTTTGCGTACTCCCCGGATTATGTGAGGTCCCGAGACTCTATGCCTATATCCGCGAGCCTGCCTTTAAGAGAAGAGGCATTCAATCCGGGAGAGACCAGGACGTTCTTCGAAGGACTTCTGCCGGAAGGCTTTATTCGAAGGACCATAGCAAAGAACAACAGCGTGGATGCGGATGATTATCTAAGCCTTCTTTGCATGCTGGGATCTGAATGTCCGGGTGCAATCAGCATAAGAGATGAAGATTACACACCGACGGATCCGGGATATAAAGAGCCGAATGCAGATTCAATGTATGAGCTTGCATCGGGAAGTGCGGATGGGGCGGCTGAGCTCGCAGTAAAGGCGCAGCTTTCGCTTCCGGGGTCTTCCGGAAAGATCGGAGCATACAAAGGAGATAACGGTACTTGGCAGCTTCCGGAAGGAGGAGCGCCGAGCACTCACATCATAAAACAGAACAATATAAGATACGAAGATATAGTCCAAAATGAGCACCTGGCGCTTATGACGGCTGAGTCTCTCGGGATAGAGGTTCCGATCTCCGAGATAATGTCTTGCAAAGGCCAGGGAGGTAAGGACAGATACCTGCTTGCAACAGAGCGCTATGACAGAACTCTCGCAGGCAGCGTAAGGAAGATAGACGGAATGAGCTGCCCGCTGAGGCTGCATCAGGAGGACTTCGCTCAGGCCATGGGAATATCCGCGGCCAATAAATACGAGCACCTAGGAAAACATCACATGAGGGATATGTTCCGAGTGCTGAGGGAGAAGTCAGCGTCACCTATCGAAGATCAGATTAAGCTCTGGGACATAGTCGTATTTAATTACCTGATAGGAAACACGGACGGACACATCAAGAATTTCTCGATTATATATGACGAAAACATGAGATCGGCACGACTCGCGCCGGCATATGATCTCGTCAGCACCATTATCTACGACAATCAATCCGATGATATGGCGTTTGCCGTAGGAGGCGTAGGCAAATGGGATGATATAGACAGAAACGCATTTGAAAAGGCGTGCGTAGAGTGCAGATTGAACACCAGACTATTCATGAAGAGGTTCGATGAGATGTCTGCGCAGTTTGAAAAAGCGCTCAGGAAGTCGGCAGGAAGTCTTTCGAAAGCCGGGCATCCTGAGGCGGAAGATATTGCAGAGAAGATACTTAAAAAGCATGAGGATAAGGAGAAGAAATGAGCAGAGCAGATGAAGCCGCAAGGCGGCACGACGCCGGATACAATTGCTGCCAGGCCGTGGCTTGCGCATTTTCGGATAAGATCGGAGTAGACGAGGCGACTCTCTATAAGCTGACCGAGGGATTCGGACTCGGTATGGGTAATATGAACGGAGTCTGCGGTGCTTTTTCGGGAGTTGCAATGATTGCAGGATTCGCATCAAGCGGTGGTGATATAGAAAACCCGGGAAAGACCAAGGCGGTGACGTATAAGAGAGTGGCTGCTCTTCAGACCGAGTTTACGGAGCGCACGAAGAGGCTTGTCTGCCGCGATATAAAAAAGGGGAATGAGGGAAAGGCTTTTACATCATGTGACGACTGTGTAAGAATCGCAGCTGATCTTTTGGAGGAGTATTTCAAATAAATAAAGATAAGGGTTAATGGATAAAGAGATAAGTGTGCAGCAAAATGAATATAGGCAGGGCGTGATTTATGTCCTGATATGCCAGTTCATATGGGGCTTTCTTCCGATATATTGGGAGTCGCTCAACCCCATTGAATCATGGAAAATCATACTCTACAGGATACTGACCATGTTCGTTTATTCATATATTGCTGCGAGGTTCATATTCAGCAAAGAAGAGATATGGACGCCGTTTAAAGACGGAAAGACAAGGCTCAAATACTTTGCGGCGGGCGCTGTGCTGACCATGAACTGGAGCATATACATATGGGCCATGACAACTGGCCACATGGTGCAATCCTCGATAGGCTACTACATCGAACCTATTGTAATATGCGCCTTCGGTGTGGTCTTGTTCAAGGAAGAACTGACTAAGTACAATGTGCCGGCCATGATACTGGCGCTTGTGGCAATTGCCATAATACTCGTGCACTACAGACAGCTTCCTGGAGTTGCCCTCGGCCTTGCACTTACATGGGCCACATATTCGGCGATTAAGAAGGCATCGGAGATACATCCTCTGATAGCATTGGTCTATGAGACCATGCCGTATGCGATAATAGCTTTCTTTGTAATCATATACATAGAAGTGAAGGGCATAGGTGCTCTGAGCGTAGGAGCTCCGAGGCAGTATGCGATGATGTGGCTTTCAGGCTTGGTGACGCTTATACCGGTCGGACTGTTCGGTTATGCCGCCAAGAAGACATCGCTTTTCGTAATAGGCCTTGCGCAGTACATAAGCCCGACCATAACGCTGCTTCTCGGCATATTCGTATATCACGAACCTATAGATCCGGTGCAGATTGCGGCATTTGCCATCATATGGATCGGACTTTGCATATTCACCTACGGTGAGTTTAAGAAGATGGGAATAAAATAATTACGTATGAGTATATAGGGAGGAAATCATAAGAAAATGATTGAATTCACAAATGTAAGCAAGAGATATGGGGATAATGTCGCGCTCGACGACGTGTCGGTTCACATTAAGAGGGGGGATTTTGTATTTCTCGTCGGACCGAGCGGTGCGGGTAAGACAACTTTTATCAAGCTCATCCTAAAGGAAATCAATCCTGACAAGGGACGCATCAAGCTGGAGGGTAAGGACATCACAAAGCTCAGAAGGCGCAAAGTCCCTGCAGTCAGACAGAAGATCGGAATGGTGTTTCAGGACTTCAGGCTACTTGAGAAGAAGACGGTATATGAGAACGTCGCTTTCGCCATGGAGGTCCTGCACAAGAGCAGAAAGGAAATCAAGGAGAGAGTGCCTTTCGTACTCGAGCTTGTTGACATACTAGATAAAGCGGACAGATATCCTGCCGAGCTCTCAGCCGGAGAGCAGCAGAGGGTAGGTATTGCAAGGGCTCTGGCCAATCAGCCGAGAGTTCTCATCTGTGATGAGCCTACCGGTAACTTAGACCCTGTTACTGCCATGGATATTATGGGCCTTCTCGAGCTCATCAATATCCGAGGCACCACAGTTGTCATGGTAACTCATGCAAGGGATATCGTAGATGCGATGAACAAGAGGGTAGTTGCAATAAGTGACGGAAAGATCATCTCGGATAAGTCCGGTGGATACGTATTCCGCGAGCCGCAATTCGAAAACCCTGATCTTTACGCAGCGTCAGAATCGGATTCCGAGAGCAAGGCATCTGCCGCAAGGCGAACCATCACAAATCTCTCGCGTCAGACTCTGACCGGAATGTCTCCTATGCAGACAATAACTAACGTGCAGCAACCGGTGGAACTTTCGGATGCGGATGTTGATGAGATGCTCGGCGAGTATCTCAGCGGAGGGGAGGATGTATATGAGTAGATTCGGATACAACCTCAAACAGGCCTTCGTGCAGATGGGCCGCAATAAGGGAATGTACTTCACAAGCATACTGGCAATTACGGCCATGATGCTCATACTCGGTCTGTTCTTCGTATCGTTTGTGAACGTCAATTTGTTTACCAAGGAAATCGAAAAAGATTACAACGTAATAAAGGTATACATAAAGGAAGATGCAAAGCCGGAAGAAACGCAGGCTGTGGGCAAAGAGCTCGAAGCCATGGACGGAGTAGAGAAGGTCGAATTTGTTTCAAAGGAGATTGCTCTGGAGACTCTGAAGGATAGGTGGGGAGAGAACGGGTATCTTCTCGAGAATTTGCCGAAAAACCCGCTTCCTGAGTCGTACACGGTAAATGTAAAGAACAAAGAGGCTGCGAACAACTTGGCGGAAAAGGCGCCTAAAATCGCAGCTGTGGACGATGTAGTATATTACAGAGACACGATTGAAAAGCTGTCTCAGATATCTCATTTTGTTGAAATGGGATCTATTATAGCGATGACATTTCTTGTAATTGTTTCGATTATCATAGTTGCCAACACGATTAAACTGACCGTGTTTAACAGAGAAAAAGAAATCGGCATTATGAAATATCTGGGTGCAACCAACTGGTTTGTCAGAGCGCCTTTCGTATGGAGCGGAATAATCGTAGGTATTTTATCTGCATTGATTGCGACGGGCTTGACTTACCTTATTTACAGCAAATTGATAGACATTATAGGAACGGACGTCACGAGGCTGTTTGCGGTCAACGTAGTTCCGGCAGAGCGCATGACAATGGTGCTCCTCATCGGATTCCTCATCCTCGGAGCCGTTATAGGTGCATGCGGAAGCTTTATCTCAATCAGGAGATTCTTGGACAAGTAGGAGCATACACTATCTGATTTGACACAGTCATAAAGGGGACAGGATGCGTAAGAATAAGAAATCCAATTTAATACTCATATTCCTGCTGATTGCAGCGCTTCTTTCCGCGACATTCTTTACCGTGTACGCGGTAACAGAAGAGGAAAAAGCTGCAGCTGAGCAGGCTGCTAAAGAAGCAGCCGAGAGAGCAGATGCTAAGAAGAAGGAAGCCAAGGAGACAGCTAAAAAGGCAGCTGCCGCCGTGGCCAACTTCGAGGAGGCTGAGAAAAAACTGGAGGAACTTGAAGGTGAGATAGAGGCCACCAGGGGACAGATAGAAAGTACCAAGGCGGCAATCACCGAAAAAGAGGCTGAAATCGATGCCAAAGAAGCTGAGATGAAGGCCAAGGAAGAGGAGATTAAAGAGCAGAATGACGCTCTTAACAACAGGCTGACCGCCATGTACAAGACGGGTAATGCCAGTTTTATTGATGTCGTCTTAAATTCCGAGGACATATCCGACCTTCTGAACAATATAGGTATGGTGCACACCATACTCGAAAGTGACCAGGAACTTTTGGAGAAGCTCCAGGATGACTACGATGAGCTTGCGAAGATGAAGGAAGATCTTGAGGCCGAAAAACAGGAACTCGAGAATTACAAGATTGCCCTTGAAGATCAGGAGATTGCCCTCGAGGCCAAGGAAGTTGAGACAGAAGAACTTAAGAAGAAATACAAGGCTGAGGCGGATAAGCTCCACGCCATGCAGGAGCAGAAAGAAGCCGAGGCTGCGGCCATGGCAGCAGAGGCTGCAGCGAAGCAGGCCGAGGCAGAGCGCATGATCATCGAATCCGGCGGACAGATTAAACTTACCCCGGGTAAATATGCGTGGCCTGTAGCGTCCAACTGGATACAGACCGATAACTACGGATGGAGAATGTGCCCGTTCCACGGGAGGGAGTATCATAACGGACTCGACCTCGCACTGAGCAGCGGCACCATGGGTGCGCCTGTATACGCTATCTCAGACGGCGTAATTACAAAGGCGGCATGGTACGGCGGATACGGCAACTGCATCACCTACGCAATCGGCGGAGGCTGCACCGTGCTTTACGGTCACCTGAGCGGCTTTAATTGCAGCGAGGGTCAATTCGTCAAGAAGGGGCAGGTAGTCGGATACATCGGAAGCACCGGTGCATCGACAGGACCTCACCTGCACTTCACCGTTTTCCAGGGAGAAAACACCATTAATCCGTATTCACTCTATTAAAAGATATAAGGAGGCAGCACCGACAGTGCAGGAAATATCGATCGGCGCAAATGAAATAACAGAAGTACCGAGCAAAGTCCTCGAAATACTTAGGGCAAGAGGTATTCCCGAGTCTGAACTCGGTGAGTTTCTCTCGCAAAGACCTAAACTTGCCTATGATCCATTCCTTCTCGCAAATATGCGTGAGGGGGTGGATTTATTGCTTGATGCCTGCGACAGCGGGAAGAAAATAGTCATATACGGCGACTACGATGTGGACGGTATCACGGCCACATCTCTATTGATGAAGGTGTTGCGTTGCCTGACAGACAATGTTACATATTACATTCCGTCCAGGATAGATGAGGGCTACGGCCTTCACAGGGACGCTATAGATAGAATAAAGGCAGACGGCGGACAGCTCATAGTCACCGTTGACTGCGGCTCGGTTTCCAAGGAAGAGACCGCGTATGCCCATTCGCTCGGAATAGAGACTCTGGTCACCGACCATCACAATATGTCCGAGGTCAGGGCAGAGGGCCTGGTGATAAACCCGAGGCTTCCTGAGGATGAATATCCTTTCAAAGGCCTCGCGGGAGTCGGAGTGGCATACAAACTTGCGCTTGCGATTGCGAGGACCAGGGAGGTGCCGAGCAGCGTAATGGCGGAGATACTTGAACTTGCCACTGTCGGGACTATTGCGGATATAATGCCTATGCTCGGAGAAAACAGGACGCTCGTAAAATGCGGCCTTAGGAGCATGCATCTCGGCTGCCGCAACAAGGGTCTTAGAGAGCTCATAGACAGATCTTCCCTTGATTACAGGAACATAAAGGCAGGGGATATTTCATTCGGAATCGCACCTAAAATAAATGCTTCGGGCAGAATGGGTGATGCGACTATAGGAGTCAGGCTCCTTCTATCGGAAGAAAGCGATGAGATAAGAGAATGCTGCGAGGCACTTTTATCCGCTAATCAGGAGAGGCGCAGACTGCAGGATGAGGCCTTTGAGAGAGGGCTTCGCATGCTGGACAGCGAGATGGAGCAGGGCGACTTTTTGATGCCGGAGATAAACGATTCGCACGAGGGCGTGCTCGGAATCGTGGCCGGCAAATTAAGAGAGCAGGTAAGACGTCCGGTCGTCGTTATATCCAAAAGTGCCGGCACATACAAAGGCACGGGCAGGTCGATTCCGGGAGTGGACCTGTTCGCTATGCTCGATAAATACAGGGATGAATTCGTGAGTTTCGGCGGGCATAGCGCCGCGTGCGGCTTTACAATAAAAGAGGATAAAGTCGCCGGGCTTAAGGCCTCGCTGAATGATGACATAGCTGAGATGCTCAAAGATAATCCGAATCTTTTCGATGCAAGTTATAAATACGATGCGGATATTGCAGAAGATGAAATCGATCTTTCACTTGCTGAGGCCCTCTTGATGCTGGAGCCTTGCGGTAAGGAGAATGAGGTGCCGACTTTTCTCATAAGAAATGCAGTGCCGGAATATTGGAAGTATCTCAAAAATGATGATAAAATGGCGAGGTTCGCACTTAAGACCGAGGACGGAAGATATATTGACTCCGTAATATTCAGCGGAGCTGCTGCCGCGCATGATTTGATCGAGGCAGGCCCGGTCGATATACTCGGCAGTGTAGAACTTAACATCTGGAGAGACGAGTGCAGAGTGCAGTTCATTGCAAGGCAGATACTGCCGGGCGGTACTTTATAGATTTATGGAAGAACTGAAGAAGACTGAACTGAATAACGCATCTGAGCAGGCTCCTCGCGAGACGCACAATCCCGACAAGGAGTTTGCCCCGAAGACCAAGAACAGAATCTTTTTCATACTGGGAGTGGCTTGCTGCCTGGCTGTTTTGTTTGCCTTTTACAAGTTCCAAAATTTCGGCAGGTTTATAACCCAGGGTGATTACGAATACTACAGAGAACTCGACGAAAACTACGGAAAATACAACGAAATACTTCGCATGATAGGAGAAGACCCTATAGCCACATCACAGCCTGGTGAGATAGATGACGCAAAGCTCAAAGAGCTCGTGGCAAGCATAGGAGATCCTTACGCCGAGTACTTTACAGCTGAGGAATACAAGGAATTTGAAAAACATTACAAGGGAGATTATGTAGGAATCGGTGTCGGAGTTCTTGATGAAGAGGGGAAGGTAATAATTAAGAACGTGGTCGAAGGCGGGCCTGCGGATGAGGCGGGTATAAAGCCGGAAGATGTGATTATAAGTGTTGACGGCACTAAGCCTAAGGACAGCACGGATGCGGTAAACATGATTACCGGAGAGTCGGGAGTAGAGGTGAGCCTTGTAATTGAGAGAAACGGTGAGGAACTTGAATTTAAGATGAACAGGACCAAGATAGAAAATGAGTCCGTCACTTACTCAGAACTCACACCGGGATCCGGCATCGGATACATTAAGATAACTTCGTTTATAGACGACACTGCCAAGGACTTCAAGCTGGCGGTGCGAGATCTCAAAAACATGGGATGCGATAAGTTTATCGTTGACCTAAGAGATAACGGTGGCGGTCTGACTGAGGAGAGCATAGAAATCGCGGATTATCTCTTACCTGCATGCAAGATAATGACCGAAGTCAAAAAGGACGGAACGGAAACAGTTCATAATTCGAAGGCCAGTTCAGCAGACCTTAATTTCGTGGTACTGACAAATATGAATACAGCAAGCGCATCTGAAATACTTGCGGGCGCACTTCAGGATAATGATGCTTGCCTTATCATAGGGGAGAAGACATTCGGAAAGGGCGTTACCCAGATTACGAGAAGGTTTAGGGACGGCTCTGCGGTAAAACTCACCACAACGGAGTACTTCAGACCAAGCGGAGAGACCGTAAACGAGATCGGAATCACGCCGGATATTGAGGCAACGGATGACAAGGCCATAGACGTGGCTGTAGAGGAATTAAACAAGTGACAATTTACTATACCCATAGTTTTAATACGATAAAACAAAGCAGTCATGAGCTTTTGGAGATTGCCATAGCTGATTACCTGCAGAATAAGGATAAAGCTGCAGAGCTTGTTTCCGATCTAAAGGAAAGAAAGACGGATGCAGGTTCCGGTAAGCCGTATATCGAGGGTTTTAATTCGTTCTCGATTTCTCACAGCGGGAATTCCTGGGCAGTCCTTATAGCGGACAGGGAATGCGGACTAGACATTCAGTACGAGAGAAGTTGTGATTATCTTTCCATCTCTCGTAGGTTCTTTGCAAATGAGGATGCGGCTCTCGTGTCCGGTGCATGCAGTGAAGATAAGGATGCTGCGGCGCCTGCAAGGAATGAGTTTTTCAGAATATGGACCAGGAGAGAGGCCTTCATTAAAGCTATAGGCTCATCCGTGGTAAGAGAGGATTATCCTGCCGTCGGAATCGGTCCGAGTGTGCGATATGAAGATAAGCCTTACTACATCGGAAACATAGGGATGCCTGAAGCTGATGTATTGCATGCGGCCATTTGCCTTGAGGCCGAAAGGGATATAGACGAGGAACTCGTCTTCAAGGAGATATATGTCAAAAGATAAGAAGACGGCCTTGGAAGTCGCATCCGCATATCTTGCGAGCAGGATGCGGACGGTGCAGGAAGTAAGGAAGCGTCTTAAGGATAAGGAATACGATGCGTCTGAGGCAGAGGAGGCCGTTAAGGAGCTGATTGATCTCGGCTATCTCGATGACTATGCCTATGCCATGCGTTACTATGAATACAGCAGAGAAAAGAGAAGAGGGAGTCTCCGTGCAATGAGGGAGCTCCTCGAAAAGGGCGTTTCGGAGGAGACTGCAAAAAACGCCAGGGAGGACTTTCTCTACAGCAATAAAGTGGATGAGTTTTCCGACGCTTTGGCCCTGGCTCTCAGGGATGCGGAAGGTAAAGAAACAGACGATAAGCTTGTAGCTAAGACTGCAAGAAAGTTAGAGTCAAAGGGCTTTGAGAAAAGAGATATAATACGTGTCCTTGAGGAGCTGAGGCGCAAGGACATAAACGATGAGGATTTGGATTATTAGATGTCTGAAAGAGATGCGAGGACAATCAAGTTAATAGGTGAGGAAGCAATGGGAAAGCTCCAAACTGCCTCCGTGGCAGTAATAGGCTGCGGCGGTGTCGGATCTTATGCTGCAGAGGCACTGGCACGGGCCGGCATCGGTCGAATCACCTTGATGGACGGCGATGCCGTAGCTGAGAGCAATCTCAACAGGCAGCTCGTCGCCTTAACTTCCACCCTCGGAAGAAATAAAGCCGAAGTGATGGCAGAGCGCATCAAAGACATCAATCCGAACGCTGAAGTAAAAGCCGTAGCCGGGTTCTATAAGAAAGAGGACGATTTGCCGCTTTCCGAATTCGACTGGGTTGTCGATGCAATAGATGACGTTGATGGAAAAGTCGAGCTTATTAAAAACGCAAAAAAAGACGGCGTAAATATAGTCTCTGCCATGGGAGCGGCGGGAAAAATCTGTACGGTGTTTAAAAGTGCGGATATTTCAAAGACATCAGTCTGTCCTCTGGCCAGAGTAATGAGACGCAGGCTAAGAGACGTTGGGATTGAACATTTGCCTGTAGTGTATTCAGAAGAAAAACCTGCCCCAAGGGACGGTGACCTCGGCACGCTAAGCTTCGTGCCGGGAAGCGCGGGACTTGAACTTGCGGGATATGTAATAAAGGAGATAACGGGAGTCAGTAAGGCCGAATGAAGATATTTGCCATAGGAGATTTGCATCTCTCACAAAATGAGAATATAGATAAACCGATGGATAAATTCGGACCGGGATGGGAAGGGCACCCTGAAAGCGTTGAGGATGCTTGGCGCAGTGTAGTGTCTGATGAGGACATCGTATTAATCCCCGGAGATATTTCCTGGGCTCTTAAGATTGAGGAGGCCATGGACGATTTTGAGTGGATACACAGTCTGCCGGGTAAAAAGATTATCTCCAAGGGCAACCATGATCTTTGGTGGAGCCGCATAACATATCTCAACACATTGTTCGACGATATCGTTTTTCTTCAAAATACATGCTATGCGGTCGATGAGTGTGGTATAGTGATAGCAGCATCAAGAGGATGGCCTTATCCCGGTTCCGATGAATACACGGAACATGATGAGAAGCTCTACGCAAGGGAGCTTATGAGGATGAGGATGGGACTCGACGAAGCCAAATCCGAAAGACCGGATGCCAGGATAATTGCCTGCCTCCACTATCCGCCGAGCGGACCTGACGGAAGGGAAACCGAATTTACCAGGTTGCTCGAGGAATACGGGGTATGGAAATGTGTCTACGGACACCTGCACGGCATGCCGGCTTTCGAAAGAGGAATAAAAGGAAATGTCAGAGGCGTGGAATACACGCTTTGTTCGCTTGACTATATAGGAGCAAAACCGAAGCTGATTTACAACAGTGAGGAAGATAAATGAGATACGCTTTTATCATCAATCCTTACGCCGGACAGGGCGGACATGATAAAGGTATCGCGCGCAACATCGAAGAACTGATTAACGATTATATCGATCAGGACATAGGTGTGTACTACACCAGATGCCAGGGCGATGCGACAAGTCTCAGCGATGTGTTGGCCGAAGAAGCCATGAAGGCCGGTGACGACATCGTGGTTTTCAGTTGCGGCGGAGACGGCACGGCAAATGAAATTGCCAACGGTATCTACGGATACGATAATGCAATTCTGGGCCTGGTGCCCGTGGGTTCAGGCAATGATATAGTGAGAGAGCTTGTCAGAGGCAATCGCTACTACAAGGATTATCTGAATCTTGATCTTCTGATGAAGGGTACTCCTCGTGACATTGATGTAATGAAGATTACATGGACCGAGGGAGATGAGGAAAAGACTCGGATTGCGGTCAACAGCATAAACATAGGCTTTGACGGTAACACCGCAGTAAGGGCCAGTGAGCTTAAGGAGAAGCCAATGATATCCGGCTCCGGCGCATACATCATGGCGGTTCTCAGCACTCTCGTTCAAAAGGAAGGACAGAGCCTGAGGATTACGGCCGACGGCAAACCTTTCTATGAAGGAGATCTGCTACTTGCAACCGCAGGAAACGGCGGATACTGCGGAGGCGGAATAAGAAGTTGCCCGTTTGCCCTGATGGATGACGGGAAGATAGAGCTTATGGCCATTAAAGATATGTCCAGGATCAGCTTTGTCAGCAAGTTCCCGAAGTTCAGAGCCGGCAGGATGTTTGATATCAACGGCGTTGAAGAGTTTGCAACATACAAGCGCGTTAAGGAAGCTGTTTTTGAGCCTCTTAAAGGGGAGACTATGAAATACGTGGCTGACGGAGAAGTAATGAATACGGGTACCATTAAAGTAGAGATTGATCCGAAAGCCCTGCCGATATGGGAGATTTAATGCCGACGGATGATGAAATCAGGAAGATAATAGTTAAGAAAAAGCGGCGCAAAGCGAGAATCAAAAGGGTGGTCGCAGCAGCGCTGCTTCTTATTGTGCTCTTTTTGACGATGCAGAGCAGACAGACTTCATCTTTCGATTACAGTGTCATGCAGCCTATAGGCGATGAGTCAGCTGAGGCACCCAAAATAAAGGCTGAGGCAGCATCGCTTTATTCACTTGATCTCGATAGGCCGGTGTACGAAAAAAATGCAGATAAAAAAATAGATCCCTACAGCATCACAAAAATACTCACTTGCTACCTTGCATACGAGAATTTAGATCCGAATGAAAAGGTGACTATCACAAAGGCAACTGCCGAAAAGGACTATGAGGACGGCGCATATATCCTGCTCTTCGAAGGTGAGGTCCTGACAATAAACGACCTCCTGTACTCTACTATGTTAGCTTCCGCAAATGACGCTGCACATGCGCTTGCCGTTGCCGTATCGGGCAGTGAGAAGAAGTTTGCCGAGCTAATGAACGAAACGGTCAAGGAGTGGGGATGCAATGATACTCACTTCGTTAATCCGAACGGCTGGAAGAACAAGAATCATTACACAACTGCGCACGACATGGCGATCATAACCAAACATTGCTTTGAAAATGAAAATGTGAAGAAGCTTTCGATGGTCGAGGATTATACCGTACCTGCCACCAATAAATTTGATGCCAAGGATATCTTCAATGTTTTTCGCAAAACCGTGGACGGAATTGACAATATTACATGCGGGAAGACCGGCAGCTGGGAAGACGATGACTGTTCTATAGTGCTCGAATTCGAAGAGGATAATCTCAGCGCAGCTATGGTGCTGCTCAGAGATACAAAAGAAAAGAGACCGGATGATATCGAGAAACTTATGGAGTTCAGCCATGTGGTAACTCCCGGTTTTCAAGTTGCATCAGAGGGAGAGGCGGTCGCAAGGACACGCGTCAAATACGGCGCCGAGACCGAAGTCGGTCTCAGCATAGATAAGACTGTTAAGGCTTATCCGAAAGACATAAATAAAAAGAACATAAAAGTACTGATCAATCCAAACAATCTGGAGGCGCCACTAAAAAAGGGAAGCGAGGCAGGAAGCTATACTGTGATGGTGGACGGCAAAAAACTTGAAAGCGGCAAGCTTTATGCTACGGAAGATGTCGAAAAGGGCTGGGTCCTTTCAAGATTCTACATCTCAAATAAAAAGACGCTGCTCGGAGGAGGTATAGTCCTCTTCGCAGCAGCCTTAATAATTGTTCTGCGATTCAGCGCTCGAAGCTCCAAGCGCAAAAGCAGCTAAACACCGATTTCCTTTGTAAGTTCAGGCATGGCGCTGAGGTTTCCAACGAGAATGGCGCCTGACATTTTGTTTGGCTCGTTTTCGTCGTAGTAACGAGCTGAATATGTGCCGGCTGCCTCATCAAGATTCGACTCGCAGCGGAAACTCTTATCCGGGTCCTTACCATTTGTACCGAGCGCGAATACGGCCGTGCCGAATGCGTGCATGACAAGGGCGCTTCCGAGCGGCTCGAAGACTACATCGTCACCGGCCGCATTGGCGCCTGCGACGCTGCCCGTGGCCTCTGCCTGTGCCCAGAATACCTGAGGCTGACCGTTGAAAACGGCGCAGTCGCCGGCAGCGTATACGCTGTCCGCGCTCGTCTTCATATGATCATCCACAACTACCCATTTATCCACTTCGATTCCAGCTTCTTCCGCAAGCTGAGTATACGGTCTCATGCCCGTAGACATCATTACGAGCTCTGCAGGGTAGGATTTACCATCCTCAAGCACTACCGCATCACCGGTAATCTCGCTAATCTTGGCATTGGTAACAATCTTTACTCCCTTGGACTCGGCAGTCTTTTGAAGCATGTCCGCTGCCGCATCATCGAGTTGACGTTTGAGGAGCTTCGGTGAAGTCTCCATTATTGTCACATTGAATCCCAAAGCGTTTAATGTTGATGCACCTTCAAGTCCCATTACTCCGCCGCCGATGCAGACCACATTCTTCACATCACGGTCCTTTACGATCTCCCTGATGCGAACAGTATCCGCAATATTTCTGACGGTAACCACATGCTCGAGTTCAGAGCCCTTAATCGGTGCAACAAAGCAGTAAGCACCGAGGGCATAAATCAACTTGTCATATACGGTAAGTCCCATGCTGCCGTCTGCAAGTTCGACCTTAACTTCCTTCGCGGAAGTGTTAATCGAAAGAGCCTTGGTTCCCTTCATCACGAAGATGCGATTCTTTTCATACCACTCCGGTCCCTCAATTGCCAGTGCATCACCCGAGTGATCGTCCAGCAATGCTTTGGTGAGCATAGGCCTGTTGTACGGAAGCTCATCTTCCATCGTAATAATCGTAATTACGGCTTCTTTATTTCGCTCCCTGATAGCCGCCGCCGCACTCCTTGCAGCAGGACCACCGCCGAGGATTACAAACTTCTCATCCGTGTCTTTTGAAAAATCAGAACTTGCAGCCTCAACCGGCTCAAAGTTCTCAGGTCCGACTCCGCAAACAGGGCAGACTTCTGCACCTTCTTCAAATACTGCCCCGCATACGAGGCACTTTACCATCTTTTTTTCCATTCCTAATCCCTCCGCTTTTATCCGCGCATTATATTCAGTGATTTGTTCTGACAAAATTATAGCATGAGCCATAATCTTAATGTGTGATCGAGTCACAAAAGCATTGAAAAGAGTAGGGCGCTGTGTTAATATAATCTCCGCGCGAAAAGCACTTTTACGCAGGCAAACAATATGGAGAGGTACCCAAGAGGCTGAAGGGACTGGCTTCGAATACCAGCAGGCGGGTAGTACCCGTGCGGGGGTTCAAATCCCCCTCTCTCCGCCATTTAAGAGTCGTTCGAAAGAGCGGCTCTATTTCTTTGTAAGCGTTGTATTTAGTGGGTTTGAAAGATTTGATGAATTAGATGTATTCCCGCAGATGCATCCAATTCTATGGATACACTTTGATGTTTTTTGGATACACCTGCGTAGAATTGCTTAGGACAGGGCCTTCACGAAATTATCGTATTTTTCAGCCTCGTCACTTCTGTCGTAATAGTAGTTGTTAAGAGTAGTTTTTTCGTCCATATGACCGGCGATTTGTCTAGCTGTATTAAGATTGAGACCGCCGTCTATCATTGTAGAAATCATAGTCTTACGCACCTTATGGATGCTTTTTTCCTCGATGCCCAGTTCTCTGCAGTATTTGGTAATAGTTTTCTGCGATGCGGTATAAGTCGCCACAGGCTTGTCGTTAGGACAAAAGATATAATTGTCGACGCTTAAGCCGAGAGCTTTTCTTCTTTCCGTAATCTTATCTATAATAGATTTTGCTGCAGGAGTTAACGGAACTTTTCTTGCGCCATAGGTTCCTTTGGTGTGTTCGATTATCTCTCCGGTAGGGTAGCGGACCATCCTGTTTACGGTGAGACTGTTCTCATCGATGTCGCAATACTTCAAAGCAGACACTTCACCTATGCGTAGACCGGTATAAAACAGGAATGCTATAACAAGTGGTACAAAATGTTGCACATAGTGCTCATCGCTATCGAAAGCCTCCATGGCTCTGGTAATAATCTGCTGCTCCTCTTCCTTGCTGAACACTTGAGTATGATCTTCTTTCTTCCGCGACGGTTCAAGAACTCTCTTTTTGTCAATCTTGACTTTAAGAAACTCATTGCTATCGACAATCTCACTGTCCACTGCATACTCAAGCATCTGCCTCATTATAAGTGAGAAATTGCCGAACTTGTGACGATCCATCTTGTGCTCTCTAATCATCGTGTGGACCCACGAGTCCAGTTCCAGCTTTGTTAACTGAGCGATAGGTTTATTGATGATAGGGGAGGCTTCATAATATCTGCGCCAATCCTTTTCAACTCGCATCACTGTTGTCTCGGCAACATGCACAGCTTTGTACTCAATCCAGAGGGGATATAAATCCTTGAGTGTACATGCTTCCTTGACTAAGTCTCTGTTAATTGCTTCATAGTGCTGACATATGAGATCCACCAAGTCATCATAAGAAGTTTTTACTATTAGCTTACGTCCTTCTTTTTTAGAATCATCCGGCAAATGAGTCCGCCAGCGTCCGTCGCTACCTTGATAGATTTTATATGGATGTTTATTTAGTATAGACTCCTTTCGTGCTTTTTTCATGTCGTCTTCGACGTCCCTCAAATTAATCTTACCATTCTTTTCGAGAAACGCCAGTGTTTCTTCAGGAGAGAACGATGCCGAAGAGGCATTGTTCAGCTCAGTGGTAATAGCGGTTGCCATACTCCGGCACCTCCTTTCTTCGTAATAAGAAAACAGGGCCGTGATTTACGGCCCCGTCATACGGATAAATTATTAAGTTCATTAATCCGAA
>Ga0256406_1002339_pt1 | contig 27076 bp, 20 predicted proteins | sample RumenRJG_03DNA_FD_185986 | JGI IMG/M metagenome (GOLD analysis project Ga0256406, IMG submission 185986) | Bovine rumen microbial communities from Lethbridge, Alberta, Canada - RJG_03 | ecosystem: Host-associated > Mammals > Digestive system > Stomach > Rumen | place: Canada: Alberta | collected...
TGGAGGACGCCGCGACGGTGTGCCCGATGGCGCGCGGCCGACGCGGCTCTCGCGAGGACGCCACGGGTGCGGCCGGCTTCCGTGCGACGGTGGGGGAGCGCATGCTCTGGACGGTTTGTGCACCCCTTGGCCCGTGCATCGGCATGTGCTAATGTCAATACGTTGGATTGTCTATGCAAGTGCGCGTCACGCACAGAGGGAGTCTTCGTGAGCGTCCTCAACATCATCCTGCTCGTCCTCATGGCCATCTCGGCCTTCCTGACGATCGTGCTCGTCCTCATGCACTCCGGCAAGGGAACGGGCGTTTCGGACCTCATCGCGTCCTCCATGTACAACGCGACCGCGGGCTCCGGCGTCTGGGAGAAGAACCTCGATCGCCTGACCATCATCACCGCCGTCACCTTCGGCGTCTGCGTCCTCATCATGGCGCTGACCTTCCCGACCGGCACCATCGGGATGTAGCCTCGACGGGCGCACCAGCTGCGTTCTGCAGAGCCTCCCTGCACGCGAGCCTCCCTCAAGCATTGCGGGGGAGGCCTTTTTGTGCCAATTTTATGCAAATCCTGTGCGAGCCGCGCGCAGGGAGCGTGGCTCCGTCTGCTCGGCGCCACGCCGCCTCGCCTGGGTCCGTGCAGGTCAGGCGCCGACGGTGGCTCCGCACGGGGGATTGGTGACCCCGCGCGCGCGTCCGCGTAACGGTGTTGGAGTATAGTAATAACTTGTCGGAAATCTGCTCGTAAACAATTGTGCGCTTGGGCGCATGGGCCATCGCCGTGGCCACAGGGTTCGCCGCGGCGGCGAGCATGGCGTGAGGAGCCTTCAATGGGGCGTTTTCTGTTGTACATCTTCAAAAGAGTCGTGAGCTACGCGGTGATGATCTTCGTCGCGACCTCGCTGACCTTCTTCATGGCGTCGGCCTTCATGAGCCCGAGGTCCAACTACGAGTCCAAGACCCCGCGCCCGCCGCAGGAGTCCATCGAGAAGTCGTTGAACGACGCGAACCTCAACGACAAGACGCCCATCATGGAGCGCTACGGCACCTGGCTCAACGGCATCTTCTCCCAGTGGGACTGGGGCAAGACCCCCGAGGGCAGCTCGGTCAACGCCGAGATCTCCTCGCGCATCATGAACTCGGTCAAGCTGCTGGCCCTCTCGACGGTCCTGTCGGTCGTGATCGGCGTGAGCCTGGGCGTCTACACGGCGCAGCGGCAGTACCAGTGGCAGGACAGGTTCTGGAGCGGCGTGGCCTCCATCTTCATGGTCATCCCGACGGTCGTCCTCGCGATCCTGATCGTGTTCTTCGCGATCGAGATAAACACCGCCTCCGGGGCGAGGATCTTCTACGTGACGGGGCTCTCGAGCTACACGGGCGACAACTTCCTCATCGCCCTCCTCGACTTCCTGCAGCACATCTTCCTGCCCACCGTGGTCCTCACGATCATCACCTCCGTGGGCTACCACCTGGGGCAGCGCACCTACCTCCTCGACGAGATGCACGCCGACTACGTCCGGACGGCCCGCGCCAAGGGCCTCACCCGCAAGCAGGCCATCCGCAAGCACGCCCTGCGCGCCTCCCTCATCCCCACGGCGGTGAGCGTGGCCTTCTCCATCGCGAGCGTCTTCACCGGCGCCGTCATGACGGAGAAGATCTTCGCCATCCACGGCATGGGCGAGTACTTCATCAACTGCATCAACAGCAACAACATCTACGGTGCGGTCGCCGTCGCTGCCTTCTCCGGCCTCTGCACGCTCGTCGGCGCGCTTCTCGCGGACCTCTTCGCCGCTGCGCTCGACCCTCGCATCAAGCTGAGCTAGGAGGTCAGACATGGCAGACGAGAAGAAGGACGGCCTGCGCCAGGACGCGGGCAAGAGGGGCGAGGACGCGCAGGCGGCGGGCGCCCCCAACGACTCCATCGCGGAGAAGATCGACAGCGAGGCGCACCTCTCCAACGCCGAGCTCGAGCTCATGGCCGACGCCCAGGGCGGCTCGGGCATGGAGGTCAAGCGCATCGGCTACGCGCAGCTGATCTGGCGCCGCTTCGTGCGCCAGAAGAGCGCCATGGTCGGCCTCGTCATCCTCGTGGTGATGGTGCTGCTGGCGGTCTTCGGCCCCTTCATGACCAAGTTCACCTACACCGACCCCGACTTCACGGCGCTCAACGTCCCGCCCAACGCGCGCCACTGGTTCGGCACCGACGGCGGCGGCTTCGACCTGTTCGCCTGCGTCGTCCACGGCCTCGGCCGCTCGCTCACGATCGGCATCGTCTACGCCGTCCTCACCACGATCATCGCGGCCATCGTCGGCACCGCCATCGCCTACGCGCGCGGCATCGGCGAGAAGGTCGGCATGTGGCTGCTCGACATGCTCCTGATCATTCCGAGCTTCCTCCTCGTCGCCATGATCGTGCGCTCGGCGAGCGGCACGACCGGCTGGATCACCCTCATCCTCGGCCTCACGGCCTTCGGCTGGATCGGCTACGCGAGGACCCTGCGCACCATGGCGCTCTCCCTGCGCGAGCGCGACTACGTGCGCGCCGCCAAGTACATGGGCGTCCCGCCGATCAGGATCATCGTCCGCCACCTGATCCCCAACCTGGGCTCGATCCTGATCCTCGACACGGTCCTCGGCGTCATCTCGGGCATCAACTCCGAGACCGCCTACAGCTTCCTCGGCCTGGGCATCAAGGCGCCCGACACCTCCCTCGGCTACCTCCTCTCGCAGGGGTCCTCGGCCATGCTCTCGGCCCCCTGGGTCATCCTGATCCCCTCCGTCGTCCTCATCGTCCTCTGCGTGAGCATGCAGCTCATCGGCGACGGCCTGCGCGATGCCATCGACCCGTACTCCCGCGCCGCCGGCAAGGTCGAGGACGACGCCGACGCCGAGTCCAAGGCCGAGGCCGAGGCCGCCGAGCCGGCGCTCTAGGCAGGGGGTAGAGTCATGAACACGAAAGAGAAGAACATGGACATCGCAGCCGACAAGGGCTCTTCGACCACGCCCGACCAGGTGCTCGCATACGAGCTGCTCGAGGGCAACGGCCCCAAGGGGGCGCCCACCGGCGACCCGATCATGAGCGTCCGCGACCTCAGGGTCTCCTTCAACACCGAGGCCGGCAGGGTCGACGCGGTCCGTGGCGTCAACTTCGACCTGTGGCGCGGCCGCACCCTGGCCATCGTCGGCGAGTCCGGCTCGGGCAAGTCCGTCACGGCGCTCTCGCTCATCGGCCTGCTCGACGACAACGCGCGCGTCTCCGGCTCGGTGCGGTTCGCGGGCGAGGAGCTCGTGGGCAAGACCGACGAGGAGATGGCGGCCTTCCGCGGCAAGTCCATCTCGATGATCTTCCAGGACCCGCTGTCCGCCCTGACCCCGATGTTCACCATCGGCGAGCAGCTGGCCGAGGCCCTTCTCGTCCACGACCCCAAGATGGACAAGCAGGCCGTCCACGACCGCTGCGTCGAGCTGCTCGGGACCGTCGGCATCACGAGGCCCGAGGAGCGCCTCGACTCCTACCCGCACGAGTTCTCCGGCGGCATGAGGCAGCGCGTGGTCATCGCCATCGCGATCGCCAACAACCCCGACGTGATCATCGCCGACGAGCCCACGACAGCCCTCGACGTGACGATCCAGGCGCAGATCCTCGACGTGCTTGCGGTAGCCCAGCGCGAGACGGGCGCCGCGGTCGTGCTCATCACCCACGACCTCGGCGTCGTTGCCGGCACGGCCGACGACGTGCTCGTCATGTACGCGGGCCGCGCCGTCGAGCGCGCGAGCATCGACACCGTCTTCGAGCGCCCGTCGCAGCCCTACACCATGGGCCTGCTCGGCGCCGTCCCCAAGCCCCACGTGGCCGCCACGAGTAGGCTCGTGCCGATCAAGGGCAACCCGCCCTCGCTCGCCGCGATCCCCTCCGGCTGCCCCTTCTCGCCGCGCTGCCCCATGGCGACGGAGGAGTGCCACAGGGTCGAGCCCGCGCTCGAGGCCTTCGAGCCCTTGGAGGGGCACCTCGTGAGCTGCCTGCACCAGGACAAGATCCGCGCGGAGCACCTCACCTTCGACAAGGTCTACCCCGCCCTCGAGCCGCTGCCGCCCAAGTGGGCGGAGGTCCCGCGCGACCAGCGCCCGGTGGTCCTCGAGGTCACCGACCTGGTCAAGACCTTCCCGGTCCAGGGTAAGGGCCTCATCCGCCGCAACAAGGGCACCATGACGGCGGTCGACCACGCCACCTTCAAGATCCACGAGGGGGAGACCCTCGCGCTCGTCGGCGAGTCGGGCTCCGGCAAGTCCACGACGCTCACGCAGATCATGGAGCTCGTGAAGCCCGAGTCGGGCACCATCAAGGTCCTCGGCAAGGACATCGCGGAGATCAAGGGCAGCCACGAGCGGCGCGAGCTGAGGCGCGACCTGCAGGTCATCTTCCAGGACCCGATGAGCTCCCTCGACCCGCGCATGCCCATCTACGACGTCCTCGCCGAGCCGCTGCGCGCGCAGAAGTGGCCGGAGGGCAAGATCAACAAGCGCATCGGCGAGCTCATGCACCTCGTCGGCATCAACCCCGACTACGTTGACCGCTTCCCGTCGCAGTTCTCCGGCGGCCAGCGCCAGCGCATCGCGATCGCGCGCGCCCTGGCCACGAGCCCCAAGATCCTGCTCCTCGACGAGCCGATCGCCTCGCTCGACGTCTCCATCCAGGCCGGCGTCATCAACCTGCTCGAGGACCTGCAGCGCGAGCTCAAGCTCTCCTACCTCTTCGTCGCGCACGACCTGGCCGTCATCCGCCACATCTCCGATTACGTCTGCGTCATGCACCTCGGCAAGATTGTGGAGCAGGGCGACACGGAGGAGGTCTTCACCAACCCGCAGGACCCCTACACCAAGGCGCTCCTCTCGGCCATCCCCATCCCCGACCCCAAGGTCGAGCGCACGCGCGAGCGCCTCGTCTACAAGGACGGCGAGCTCGTCCCGGCGGCCTCCCTCATCCGCGGTGCCAGGGCGTAGCGAGGCCCAGGACGGCCGGAGGCTGGTGTTTAGGCATCGTTTGGAGAGAGCGCGCCAACCTCGCCGGTTTCAAGAATCGCTTGTGCCATAGTTAAGTAATGTCTCTGTCATGGCTCTGTAGAAAGGACGACACATGACCGCAAAGCTCACGCGCAGGACGTTCGTCTCCGCCTCCGCGGCCGCACTCGCAGGCCTGGGCCTCGCCGCCTGCGGCGGTAACGGCTCCGGCACCAACAACGCTGCGCAGGGGAACGACGTCACCGGCACCGAGCCGGCCAGCGGCAGCCCGGCGACCACCGACCTCACCAAGCTCCCGCTCCCCGAGAAGGGCAAGGTCTACACCAACCCCAAGTCCCGCGACGAGATCAAGGACGGCGGCACGCTCAACCTCTCCGCGAGCGAGATTGGCCCGGACTTCAACAACCTCAACATCAACGGCAACACCACGTACATGAAGTACTTCTGGCAGCTCTACATGCCGCTGAGCCCCTTCAAGCAGAGCGCCGACGGCGGCACCTTCACGCCCGACCCCAACTTCATCGACTCCATCGAGACGACCGAGGAGGGCGGCAAGGAGGTCTGCACCATCAAGATCGCCGACAAGGCGACCTTCAACGACGGCACGCCGATCGACTGGCGCGCCTACGAGTCCGTCTGGAAGTCCTGCAGCGGCCAGAACGCGGACTACACCCCCGCCTCGACCGACGGCTACCAGCAGATCGAGTCCGTCAAGGCCGGCGCGACCGACAAGGAGTGCGTGATCACCTTCTCGACCCCGTACTACCCGGTCGAGTCCATCATCTCGTTCCTGCACCCGGACGCTGCGGCCGACCCCGAGACCTTCAACAACGGCTTCAACAACAACCCGCACAACGAGTGGGGCGCGGGTCCCTTCGCCGTCGACACCTTCGACCAGACGCAGATCACCTTCAAGCGCAACCCCAAGTGGTGGGGTGACGAGGCCAAGCTCGAGTCCATCGTCTACAAGCAGATGGACTCCCAGGCCATGTACAACGCCTTCAAGAACGGCGAGATCGACGCGACCGAGCCCGGCGCCACCGGCTCCTCGGAGATGCTCTCCAACTTCGCCGGCATGGACAACGCAGAGATCCGTCGCGCCAACTCCATCTCCATCGCCAACATCGAGATCAACTCCACGCGCGACTCGATGAAAGACATCAACGTCCGCAAGGCCTTCGCGCAGTGCATAGACGTCCCGACGATCCTGAGCATCGTCTATCAGGGCGTAAACTGGTCCGAGGAGCGCATCGGCTCGCTGCTCTGCTGCCAGTGGCAGGACGGCTACGAGAACAACCTGCCCGACGACATCACGGCCAACAGCGACGCCGAGGCCGAGATCGCGGCTGCGAAGAAGACGCTCGAGGATGCCGGCTACGAGATGGGCAGCGACGGCTACTACGCCAAGGACGGCCAGCAGGTCGCCTTCAGCTTCACGACCTTCGGCGACTCCAACGTCACCAAGAACCGCGCCGCCGCCATCCAGAAGATGTGCAAGGACGCCGGCATGAACCTCACGATCGACAACCACCCCGCATCCGAGTTCTCCAAGACGCTGACCAGCGGTAACTGGGACACGGTCCTGTTCGCCTGGAGCGCCGGCTCCGCCTCCTACAACAACGGCGGCCAGATCTACGGCTCCGAGTCCTCCTCCAACTTCACGCACCTCGGCAACGCCGAGCTCGACGCCAAGTTCGCGGCCGTCTGCGGCATCGAGGACCACGTCGAGCAGATGAAGGCCGTGAACGAGGCGGAGAAGGAGGCCCTCCAGTCCTACGGCTTCATCCCCGTCTTCTGCGGCGCCGACGTCGTCGTGGCCAAGAAGGGCCTCGCCAACTTCGGCCCGCGCCTGCTCGAGACCCCGTCGCCCGAGAACTACGGCTGGGAGAAGTAACGAAGGCCCTGCGGCCTTGCCGCGGAGCTTGCACGAACCTGAGGGGGCGCCTTGGCGCCCCCTCTTTCGTAGGGGAGGTGCGAGGTGCGCGAGCCGCCGGGATGCTGCGGGCGGGCCCGCGTCCTTCTCCCCTGGGCCTCCCTAGAGCGGCGGTCCGAAGGCGAGAAAAAAATCCAAATTGGGGCTTGCGCCCGTCTGACGGTCTGCTAATATATTCCTTGTTGCAAGCGAGCACGCACTGAGTTCGCTCGCATGTCGGAGTGGCGGAATTGGCAGACGCGCTAGCTTGAGGTGCTAGTGACTGACTAAAAGGTCGTGCGGGTTCAAGTCCCGCCTCCGACACCACGAATTGCAGGGCGCCTTCGGGCGCCCTTTTTCGTATAGAGGGGCCCCGTACTCGGAAGGTCCCGGCGGCGCAGGCGGAGGGAGCGCGACGTGGACGCAGGGCGCGACCAGGAGGGACGGCAGGACGCCGCAGGCGTGGACGGGGGCGCGGACGCCCTGTCGGGCCCCGGGCTCGTCCACACGGGCGGGGCCCACCGCTCCCCGCAGGCGGGCGCAGAGGGGCGCAGGAGGCCCGTGGAGAGCGTCACGGGCATCGGCAGGGCCTCGGTCTCGGGTGCCTTCGCGGGGCTGCTCGCGCTCACGGGCGACGCGGTCGTGGCCTTCGACGGCGCCGGCGTGATACTCCTCGCCAACGAGGAGGCCCGCCGCCTCTTCCAGCACACAGACGACTTCCTCGTGGGCCTGGACGTGCGCGGACTCTTCCCGCCGGCCGTGGGGGTCGCGCCCGAGACGCCCTTCTCGCTCGCCTCCCTGCCCTTCCCGAGCGACGGGACCTCCGCGCGCCTCGTCATCGCCAGCCTGGACGGCACGCCGGCGCGCGTCGTCGTCCGCTGCGACCGCGTGCGCGCGCCGGGCGACACCTACCTGCTCGTCGCCCACAGGGACGACTCCGAGGCCGCGGTGGCCGCCGAGCACGAGCGGCTCGTCTCCGAGCTCTCCGAGGCGAACCGGCGCCTGTCGGGCACGCTCGACATCGTCCTGGGCACGCTCGACTCGCCCGACGTGGGGACCCTCTTCGAGCGCGTGCTCGACGGGATCGACCGGACCATGGGTGCGAGCGGGACCATGGTCTACATCGCCGAGTCCGACGGCTTCCACCTGCGGGCGATGAGCGAGGGCGCGGACGTCGGCCGCGCCGCCCAGTACCTGCCCTACGCAAAGGTCTCGGGCGCCGCGGCCAAGCGGCTCGGCCAGGCGATGCGCCTCAGGGTGCTCAGCGCCTCCACCGAGGACCTGCGCCGCGGTCGGCTCGCCACCCGCGAGGTGCTCGACGAGGAGACACACGAAACCCACCGCGTCGACGCGCGGCTGCTCCCGCCCTTCACGAGCTTCCTCGTGGTCCCCGTGTGGTTCGGCGGGCGCGTCATCAGCGTCATCATCGTCGGCTGGAAGGCGGTCCACCCCACGAAGCGCGAGGACGCGCGCCTGCTCGACGCCGTGGGACAGTACCTCTCCGTGCAGCTCATGGGCGCCTTCGCCGCCATGCGCGCCCAGCGCAAGGAGCACCTGGCCGCGCGCTCGACCGAGCTCAGGGAGCGCCTCATGGCCGCCGACACCCTGGACGAGGCCCTGGTGGCCTCGGTTCTCGCCGACGCCGCCGACGAGCTCGACGCCCGCTTCGTCCGCGTCCGCCTGGGGCCGGACGGCTCGAGGGGGATGGCCGTCCTCTCCGACGGCCGCAGGATGGAGCTTGCGGCCGAAGCGGCCGCCCAGCTGGCAGACCCCGCGCAGGACGGCGGCGAGGTCGCGCCCCTCGAGGCGTCCTCGCCGCTTGGGCGCGCGCTCGCGGCGTGGGGCGAGGACCTCTCGCAGTCCGTCGTCGTGGACGTGGGGAGCGCGATCTCCCCGCGCCTGGCCTTCGTGCTGGCGCGAGGCGCGGGCGAGGAGCCCTTCGAGGACGGCGAGGTCGACTTCCTGCGCCGCCTGGCCGACGACGTGCGCGACCTCGCCCAGGGGCGCGAGGAGAGCGCGCGCGACAAGCGCATCTCGCAGGCGCTGCAGAGCGGCATGAGGAACGAGCTGCAGGAGGTCGAGGGAATCTCCGCCCAGGGGCTCTACTCGTCAGCCACCGCCTCGGCCTTCGTGGGCGGCGACTTCTACGACCTCGTCCGCCTTCCGGGGCGCCGCGCGTGCGTGATCATGGGCGACGTCTCGGGGAAGGGCGTGGAGGCCGCGTCCGTCTCGGCCGCAGTGAAGACGGCCCTGGGCGCCTACGCTTGGGAGGGGCTCAAGCCGGCGCGCATGGTGCGCTCGCTCAACGACTTCCTCCTGGGCTTCTCGCGCGTGGAGACCTTCGCCACGCTCTTCGTGGGCCTCGTCGACCTGGACGAGGCGACGATCACGTACTGCTCGGCCGGACACCCGCCAGCGATCCTCATGCGGAGCAGGACGGGCGAGTACGCGACGCTCAACGTGCAGTCGGGCGTGGTCGGCGCCTTCTCCGACATGGCCTACCAGGACGGCGTGGAGTCCATCGAGAAGGGCGACATGCTGCTGCTCTATACGGACGGCACCACCGAGGCGCGCTCGCCTTCGGGCGACTTCTTCGGCGAGGACGGCCTCAGGGAGGCCGTCATGCGCGAGGCGGCGGCAGGCTTCGAGGGCATCTGCGACCGGCTGCTCGCCACGCTCGACGGCTTCACGCACAACAGCCTGGACGACGACGTCGCCATGGTCGCGCTGCGCTTCGACGGGGTCGGGCCGGAGGCGTAGGCGGGCGCGGGCCGCAGCGGCGCCGCCCGGGACGTGGGCCGCAGCGGCGCCAGGCCGGGGCGTGGGCCGCCGTGGCGCCAGGAACGCGGACATCGCGAAGTCGCGGGGCCTCGCGCGATTGCGCTCCGCCACAATGGGAACAAATCCCATATGGCAGGAAAGACGAACATAGCAGTCGTGCCCGTGGGGCGATCGCTCGACGTGCGGCAGGCCGCGTCGCTCAAGAGGCTCATCCAGAGCCTGAGCGACCAGGGCTGCCGCCGCATCATGCTCAACTTCGCCCAGACCGACTACGTCGACTCCGCGGGCATGGGCATGCTCTTCGGCGCCGTGCGCAGGATGCGCGAGTCTGGCGGCCTGCTCTCGTGCATCAACGTCTCGCCGCGCGTCATGCGCATCTTCAGCATCTACCGACTCGTGGACTATGCCCCCGTGCAGCAGACGGGCGAGCGGCCGCGCTTCGAGGAGCTCGACCCCCAGGCCCAGCCCGTCTCCCACAACGTGCTGCGCGTCGAGGGGGACAACCTCCAGGCCGCACGCGGTCGCGTGGAGGAGCTGCTGCGCCACCTCGGGTTCGAGGGCGACCGCCTCTTCGACATGACGCTTGCGGTGGGGGAGGCCATGGGAAACGCCGTCGACCACACCGAGCAGGGCGGCGTGCTGGCGACGGTGACCGGCTACCCCGACAGGGCGATCGTCGACGTGAGCGACTGCGGAGCGGGCTTCGAGCTCGCGTCGGACGAGGAGCCCGTCTCATCCGTGGACGCCGTCGAGCGCGGGCGCGGCATCAAGCTCATGCGCCTGCTTGCCGACAGCGTCTCGATCCATCTCAAGCGCTCCGGCCAGGGCACGGTCGTACGGCTGGTGAAGCTGCTGAGGTAGCCGCGGGTGCCGGTGCCGCCTGCGGCGGTGTGTCCCGTGGTCGGCGTCCCGCTCCATGGCCGACGCGCCGGCGAAGCCCGCAGTCTGCGCCCCGCCCCACGCCGCGCCCCACGCCGCGCCCCACGTCACGCGCCCTGTACGCTGTTGGTCTCAGAGCCACACAATGTGCCCGGCTTCTCCGCCCGCTTCGTTGCCCGTGCCCCTCCTCCGCAATTCCCCGCGCTGATAGTTGCAGTTTCGGAGGTTATGGACGGGTTGCGGGCGGATCCGGGCCATGGAGCGGACCGGTACGTCGTGGCTACCCGGGAAAATGCCGGCCGAGACGGATTGCAGCGAGGGCCCGGCCGGGCTGCCGGGCCAGGGCGTGGCGCCGGGGGGCGTCCCTAACTCCCGAAAGTGCACGCGCGCCGCCGGCTGGCTGCGCCGGCGCCGGTCGTGGCCGGGGCGGCCCCAGGCGGGGCGGCGCCGCTCCGACAACCGCCCGCGCCGCCTGCGGCGCCGTATGCGGCTGGGGGCCCGGCCGGGGCCGGGCGACCGCCGCCGGTCCCGCGAAAGGAAGAGGGCACCCCGTGGGGTGCCCTCGACGTCGCTTGGAGGCGAGACCCGGATTCGAACCGGGGATAAAGGCTTTGCAGGCCTCTGCCTTACCACTTGGCCATCTCGCCAACGCTATGAAAAAGGCCGATACGAGACCGGCCCCATTAAATCATGGAGCGGGCTACGGGGATCGAACCCGCGACCTCCACCTTGGCAAGGTGGCGCGCTACCAACTGCGCTAAGCCCGCGACGCAAGAAAGTATTATGGGGGAAGGTCCCGCATAACGCAAGCGGTTTTTTGGAATTTTCTGACCTGGTGAGAAAAACGCAGGTAAGGATAGGCGCGAACCCACGTTGGGCCAACCGGAGGCAGGTCGACTCGGGCAAGCTTCTACGGGCAAGCTCCCGTATGCGACGCGTGTAGGAGCCGGCAGGCAGTTCACGCGAGAGGCTCTATCGCCGGTCCAGCGAGGAGTTACGCACGGTTGCAGTCCTGGCCTTCTGCCAACTGGGCTTTTGCCGCGCGTTGGTTCAGTCGTGCGTGATTCGGACATCCTCGTCCGTGCCGGGCGCCCTGGAGGCGCTCGCGGCAGGGGGGCGAACCGCGGCAGGGGGGGCGAGCCGCGGCAGGGAGGCGAGCCGCGGCAGGGGGCCGCTCCGAAAAAGTGAGAGGGCACCCCGTGGGGTGCCCTCGACGTCGCTTGGAGGCGAGACCCGGATTCGAACCGGGGATAAAGGCTTTGCAGGCCTCTGCCTTACCACTTGGCCATCTCGCCAACGCTATGAAAAAGGCCGATACGAGACCGGCCCCATTAAATCATGGAGCGGGCTACGGGGATCGAACCCGCGACCTCCACCTTGGCAAGGTGGCGCGCTACCAACTGCGCTAAGCCCGCGACGCAGGGATTAATATACGCAATGCGGCGGCTGTGCGCAAGAACTTTTTTCCCTTTTTGGGAAAACCTTGGAGAGCCGGTCGCCCGAGAGATGACCACCTATCATGTTCCGGTACGGTCCGGGCACATGGGGACCGCCTGCAGACCAGCTGAGGCAGCCCGTCAGCGGCTGGAACGACCTGTCAGGAGGGGAGCGAGAGGTGATGCGACCAGAGACGTCGCCGCGAGCAGCGCGCGGAGAGGAGCCTCGTCGGCCCATGTCGCGTCCGGCGGGGCCGCGAGCGGCGCAGCCCCGTCCCGACCTGCGTCCGGCGCAGAGCCCGACGCAGCGGACTGACGCCGCCCCCGCGCGCGGCGTCTACCTCGACTACGCCGCGGCGACGCCCGTCGCCCCCGAGGTGCTCGAGGCCATGCTGCCCTACCTCACCGAGCGCTTCTACAACCCCTCCGCCCCCTACGCGCTCGCCCGAGGCGTGCGCGAGGACCTCGAGGCGGCGCGAACCACCCTGGCGCACCTCGTCGGCGGCCGACCCGACAACGTGACGCTCACGGCGGGCGCGACCGAGGCGAACAACCTCGCGGTCTCGGTCGCCTCGCCCGGCGCCCACGTGGTCACCGACGCGATCGAGCACGAGAGCGTCCTCGCCTGCGTCGAAGCGCGCCCGCACGCGATCGTCGGAGTGGGGCCGGACGGACGCGTGGACCCCGCGGCCGTCGCCCGTGCCATCACGCCTGAGACCGAGCTCGTGACCATCGGCCTCGCGAACGGCGAGATCGGCACCGTCCAGCCGCTGCGCGAGGTCGCGCGCGTCGTCGCCGCGGAGCGCGTCCGCAGACTCGAGGCGGGGGAGGGCCGCCCCATCTGGCTGCACACCGACGCCTCCCAGGCCGCGGGCCACCTCTCCGTGAACGTCTCCACGCTCGGGGTCGACCTCATGACCCTGTCCGCGGCCAAGGTCTACGGCCCCAAGCAGGTCGGCCTCCTCTGGGCCGCCGACGGCGTCGAGCTTCGCCCGCTCGTGCTCGGCGGCGGCCAGGAGGGCGGCGTCCGCTCGGGCACGGAGGACGTCGCCGGCGCGGTCGGCTTCGCCCGGGCGCTCGAACTCGCGCAGGCCCGGCGCACGACGGAGTCCAGGCGCCTCCAGGGGCTCTCTCAGCGGGCTCGCACCAACCTTGCGGCCGAGTTCCCGTGGGTGCGCTTCTCGGGTCCCACGAAGCCCAAGAGGCGCCTTCCCAACATCGTGCACGTCTCCTTCCCCGGCATCGAGGCGAGGCGGCTCGTGATCGCGCTCGAGCGCATGGGCGTCTCGGTGGGGACCGGCTCGGCCTGCGCCGCGAGCCGCATGCGCGTCTCGCACGTCCTCGACGCGATCGGCCTGCCGCGCTGGGCCTCCGAGGGGAGCCTGCGCCTGTCCCTCGGCGTCCCCACGACGGAGGAGGACGTGGACCTCGCGTGCGCCTGCATCGCGCGCGCGGCCCACGCGGAGTACGCGCGGATCGGCGCGGACGAGTGCGAGCTCGCAGCCGGCGGGGCCGAGCGCCTCTTCGGCGCGGGGCGCATCCGCCCGCAGGAGGCGGCGCCCGCAGGTCGGCCGCAGGAGGGGTGATCGCATGGGCACCAGCGTCTTTCTCGGCATGAGCGGCGGCGTGGACTCGGCGCTCTCGGCGGCCCTGCTCGTGGAGCGGGGCTATGACGTGCATGCCGTCTACATGCGCAACTGGTCGCGCGACCTGCCCGGGTTCAAGTGCACCTGGGCGGACGACCTCGCCGATGCGGAGCGCGTGGCGGTCACGCTGGGCGTCGACCTCGAGGTGTGGGACTGCGAGCGCGAGTACAAGGAGACGGTCGTCGACTACCTCGTCGACTCCTATGCGCGCGGCCTGACGCCCAACCCCGACGTCATGTGCAACCAGACGGTCAAGTTCGGCACCTTCGCCGAGCGCGCCTTCGCCGAGGGGGCGGACCTCGTCGCGACCGGCCACTACGCGCGCACCCTCCCGCCCGCCGCGCCCGGCGCGCCCGCGGGGCTCCTGCGGGCGGCGGACGAGCACAAGGACCAGACCTACTTCCTCTGGCGGGTCGACGGCAGGACGCTCGCGCGCACGCTCTTCCCGGTGGGCGACGTCCCGAGCAAGGCCGAGGTGCGCCGCATGTGCGCCGAGCGCGGGCTGGGCATCGAGTCCAAGCCGGACTCCGACGGCATCTGCTTCATCGGCGAGGTCGGCATCAGGCCCTTCCTGCTCGACGTGCTGAGCCGACGGGCGGGCGACGTCGTGGAGTGGGAGACCGGCCGCGTGCTCGGCCGCCACGAGGGCGCCTTCCTCTTCACCGTGGGCCAGCGCAAGGGCTTGGACCTCGGCGGCGGGCCGGCGCGCTATGTGGTGGCGACGGACGTGGGGCAAAACGTCGTCTACGTCACGGCCGACAAGGCCTGCCCCGGCCTGTGGACGTCTGAGCTCACCCTCTCGGACGTGCGCTTCGTCGCCGGAAGGCCTCCCGAGGACGGCACCTACCAGGTGCGCGTCCGCCATACCGGCGCCCTCAGGGAGGCCAGGGTGGAGAAGGTCGGCCCAGCCGCGGGCGAGCCCCTGCGCCTGCGGGTTCGCTTCCCGGAGCCCGTCCGCACGGTCGCGCCCGGCCAGAGCTGCGTCATCTACGACGGCCTCGCCTGCCTCGGCGGCGGCATGGTGGAGAAGGACCCGCGCACCCTGCCGGAGTTCGCGCGCGCCTAGGCGCGCGCGAACACGAGGGTCCCTTCGTCCGAGCGCCCCTCGTCCAGGCGGTAGCCGCGCTCGGCGAAGCCGGCGAGGTCGCCCACGTCCTCCACGCCCTGCTCGGCGCACCAGCGCACGAAGGTCCCGCGCGCGGCCTTGGCCTCGGTCGCGCGCTGCCGCAGGCGCCCGTCCTCGAGGGGCTCCCCGAAGAGGCAGGTGAGGATGCGGGGCGAGCCCCCGGCGCCCGGCGCACCCCCGGCGCCCGGCCCTCGCCCGACCTGCGATCCGCCCCCGGCGCGCGGCCCGACGTGCCTGGTCACGGCCTTGGCGTACTCCACCGAGGCGAGGTTCACGACTGTGTCGGCCTCCTCGGCGAGCGCGCGCACGATTCTGTCGCCCCAGAACGCGTAGAGGTCCTTGGCCCCGTCCACGGCGAGCTTGGCCTGCATCTCGAGCCGGTAGGGCACGACGCCGTCGAAGGGGCGCAGCACGCCGTAGAGCCCGGAGAGGATCCTGAGGTGGCGTCCCAGGTAGTCGAGCTCCCGCTCGTCCATGACCGCCGGCGCGAGGTGCTGGTACTGGATGCCCCGGTAGGCGACCACGGCCGCCGTCGTGGTGGGGTCGTCCGCGTCGGCGGGGTCCTCGGCGAGGAGGCGGTCGTAGTTGAGCCGGGCGAGCTCGTCCGAGCAGCGCCAGAGCCGCTTGCAGCCGTCGTAGCCGAGCTCGCGCATCGCGTGCGCGAGCCTCGCCGCCTCCTCGCGGAAGCGCGGCTGGGAGCTGGCGTGGGGCGGGCCGTCCACGACCTCCATCCGCTTGGCGGGCGACACGATGAGCGAGAAGGACATGCTCCCCCTACCTGGGCGTCGGACCGTCGGGCGCCACGAGGTAGCGGGCGCGGAACTCGGCGAGGCCGTCCGCGTCCAGGCCGAACTCCTGCGCGAAGTAGGCCTCGAGCGTGCCGTACTGCTGGTGGATCTCCGAGAAGACCCTCTCGCCGAACTCGCGGATGACGCCCTTGCCGAACTGCGCCACGAGGCGCAGCTTGGGCACCGCCGTCATGATCTTGCGGTGGCCGTCGATCAGCGCGCTGAGCTCGTCGCGGCGGTAGACGTTGGTGAGCACGTAGCTGTCGACCGCCGCCTCCTCGTCGTAGCCGAGCGCGCACAGGATGAGCATGGCTGCGACGCCGGTGCGGTCCTTGCCCTCGCTGCAGTGGAAGAGAAGCGGCGTGCAGCCCACGCGCAGGCGGGCGAAGAGCTCCTGGTAGGCGGGGTTGTCGAACGCGATCGAGGAGTAGAGCTCCATGAGGGCGGACGTGACGGAGCCCTCGCGGTCCGGGTCGGTGCGCCGCGGCGTGAGGAGGAGCCTCACGAGGCCGCCGAAGGACATGTCGATGTCGTGGCCGAAGCGGTCGATGGCGCCGCAGAGGCGCTGCTGCTCGACGCCGGGCAGGTCGGGGTCGGGCAGCGCCCGCGCCTCGCGGGCGCTCCTCAGGTCGAGCACGTAGCGCAGGCCGAAGGTCTGGAGCGTCTCGAGCTCGGCGGGGTTGAAGCCTCCGGGAGCCGCGGAGCGGTAGACGAGCCCCTTGCGCATCATGAGCCCGGAGGGCATCACGTTGCCGCCGAGGTCGCGCAGGTTGCACTCGTCGCGGAATCCGGGGACGTAGGTCGGGAGGCGATCCAGCTTCATGCGGCTCTCTCTGTCGGGCGTGGTTGGGGTTGGGGCCGGCAGGAGGAGGCCCCGGCCTCCCATTATAGGGAGCCCGGGGCCCTTCCGAGCCTCATCTTGCGTGCGGCGCAGGTCGCGCTGCTAGCGCCCGGGGCTACGGCCTCGCGGTCACGCCGGCGAAGCTGACGGAGACGACCTGGTCGGGGTCGACCACGCGGTCGAGGAAGGCGCCCATCTCGCACACCGTCCGGCCGCCCTCGACGCGGGCGGTCGCGGCGCCGGAGGGGACGGAGAAGGACGTGCCGTCGGCCATCGTCACCACGATGTCGCCGAGGTCGAGGTAGGAGGGAGACCACTGGCCGCTCGCCGGCGCCTGTTCGACGCCGTCGACCGCATAGTCGACGGTGACCGCGACGGGCGAGACGCTCACGCCCCGCACGCTGCCCGGCGTCCCCGCGACCGTGAGGTCGCCCGTGGCCGCGAGCTCGCGGGCGTAGCTCTCGTAGTCGAGCTTGAACTTGAGGTCCCAGGCGCCCGAGGCGACCGTCCGCGTCGCCTGCCACTGCGGGTCGACGGCGCTGATCCCGTGGAAGCTGGTCCTGACCGTGGCGCCCACGAGGTCGGCGTCGGTCGTGGCCTGCACGACGAGCTGGATGGCGTCGTCTTGGGGGTCGGCGTCGTAGAAGTAGGAGGCGCCGCCCGAGCCGAGCGCTCCGTCGACGCCCTGGTCGAAGTCGGCCACGAGGCGCTGGCCGTCGAGCAGCAGCGTGCCCCCCTCGTCGGTCGTGACCTCGCCCAGGGGCTGGCCGTCCGCCCGGCGGATGCTGTAGATGACCACGTAGTTGTGCTCGTCGCCCACGATCGCGTCCGCCGAGATGGTGACGCCGCCGCTCGTCGCCGCCGCGTTCACCGGGCGCCCGACCCTGCCCGCGACCTCGGTCGGGGCGGCGGCGCCGAAGAACACGTCGTCGATGGCGCTCGCGACCCCGACGAGCTGGCCGCTCGCGTAGGCGTGGGCGCCGGCGCCCACGGCGAGCACGACGCCCGCGGCGACCGCCGCACGCGCGAGCCAGCCGCGCGCCCGCGCCGTCCGGCGCACCGAGCCCCGCCCGGCCTCGGGCGCCGGGCGCGCGCCGTCAGCGCGCCCCGACGCCGCCGAGGCGACCGCCTGCGCCATCCTCTCGCGCTGCTCCGGCGTCAGCGAGATCCGGCCCATCTCCCTGCGGTACTCCTGCACCATGTCCTTCTCCATGTCCCTTCCCCTCCAGCCTCTCTCGCAGCTCCTCCCTTGCACGGGAGAGCCTCTTGGCCACGGCCGACTGCGACGCCTCCGTGGCCCTGGCGATCTGCGCGATGCTCATGCCCTCGTAGTAGTGCAGGTACACGGCCTCGCGGTACAGGGGCGGAAGCCCCATCACGGCCCTCGTGACCCGCCCGGGCAGCTCGTCCTCCTCGAGCGAGTCGGCCACCTCGTCCTGGCCCGTCGCGCAGGCGAGCTCGCCCACCGCGTCGAGCGCGACCTCGCGCCTCCTGGAGGCGCTCCGGAGGACGTCCTTGCAGGCGTTGGCCGTACACCGGATGACCCAGGCCCTCTCATGCTCCGGTCCCCGGAACGGCTCGCGCCGGCAGACGAGCTTGCAGAGCACGTCCTGGCTCACGTCCTGGGCGTCCTCGAGCGAGCCCAGGTAGGTGTAGGCGAGCCGCAGCGCCAGGTCGCCGTACTCGTCGACGAGCCGACGCGCCTCCCGCTGCGCCTCCTCCGCCGGGGGCGCCCCGCCCGCGCGCCTTGCGTCCCTTGCCATCTCCGACCTCCTCTCCATCGGTCTCCTGCCTTTGCCTACAACACGAACCACGGCGGCAAACCTGACATCCCATCGCGCCGCACGCCGCCCGCCCTCGCGTCCCCGGGGCCACCCTTGCCCCACGCAGCCGTTTTATCATCGCCCCCTCCGTTCTGGAGTCTCGGAAGGCCGGCTATCGTCGGTCTGTTATGGTCCCATCGGCGAGAAGGACGCGGCGCCCCAGCCGCGACCAGGCAGGGAGGATGGTCTTCGGTGCTCTTCGAGGGTGACGCACGGGGAGGGGGCTCGCCTTCGCGGGCGGGCGTGACCAAGGTCGACCTGGTCGTCGGCTTCCTGGGGGCCGGCAAGACCACGCTCGTCAACCGCATGCTCGCCGACGGCCTCGCAGGGGAGCGCCCCGTCATCGTGGAGAACGAGTTCGGTGACGTCGCGGTGGACGGCGACCTCATCCCCGAGGGGGAGGCCCGGGTGCGCACCCTGGCCTCCGGCTGCATCTGCTGCACGCTGCGCGGCAGCTTCCTCGACTGCCTCGACGAGGTGGTGGGCACGCTCGCCCCTTCCCGCGTCGTGATCGAGCCCACGGGCCTCGCGAACCTGCCCGACCTCCTCGCCGTCGTGCGCGACGCCTCCTCGCGGCTGCCGTGCCGCCTCAACTCCGTGACCTCGGTCGTCGACGCCTCCTGCGTGGCCGAGATGCTCGAGTTCGCCGGCGACTTCTACGCGTCGCAGGTCCGCGACGCCACCCTCGTCGCCCTCACGCACACCGCCGGCCTCGGCGCCCCCGAGCTCGAGGGTGCCCTGCGCGCGGTGCGCTCCCTCACGTCCTGCCCCGTCATGGACGTCGACGCGGCCGGGGGCCTCGAGGTCCTCGCGGCCTCGGAGGCGGCACTCGCGGAGGCGGCGTCCCTCGGGACCCGGGGCGAGAAGGACGCGGGCGAGAAGGACGGCGCGCCCCGTGGCTCGCGCGGCCACGACGGGCACGGCCACGACGCCCACGGCCACGACGCCCACGGCCACCTGCACGCGCCGGGCGGCTTCGGGTCCTTCTCGTTCCTACCGGGGCGGACGTTCTCCGAGGAGGACGTCGACCTGCTGCTGGAGGGGCTGCGCCGCGTCCGGTCGGGGCGCGTGCTGAGGGCCAAGGGCTTCCTCGCCCGCAAGGACGGGTGCGGCCTCGAGCACGTGGAGCTCGCCGCCGGCGGGGCCGGGCACGAGCGCTCCTCCTATCGGGGCGACCCGAAGCTCGTCGTGATCGGCCGTGGCCTCGACGGCGACGAGCTGGCGCGCGTCATCGGGGCGCGGCCACAGCCGTAGGGCCTGACCCGGGGACGGCAACTGCGTACGTACGTCCGGCGGTGCGCCGGCCGAGAGAGAGGAAGGCGCCAGATGGCTGCCAGGAGCAAGGAGGAGCTCATCGGCGAGCTCAGGGACTGCGTCGTCGACATGGAGGACGAGCGGGTCGCGGACGTCGCGCGCGAGTACGTCGACGCCGGCTACGACGTGCGCGACGGCATCTTCGACGGGCTCGTCGCCGGCATGAACCGGGTCGCCGAGCTCTACGAGGAGGAGGAGTACTTCATCCCCGAGCTGCTGATCTGCTCGGACGCGATGTACAACGGCCTCGACGTGATGAAGCCCATGCTCGAGGGCTCGGACGCCCCCCAGAAGGGCACGGTCGTGATCGGCGTGGTCCAGGGCGACACGCACGACATCGGCAAGAACCTCGTCAAGATCATGCTCGAGTCCTCGGGCTACCGCGTGGTCGACCTCGGCCGCGACATCGCGCCCGAGCGCTTCGTCGAGGCCGTGCGCGACAACGACGCCGACGTGGTCGCGATGTCGACCCTGATGAGCACCTCGATGGCGAACATGGGCAAGGTCGTCGAGGCGCTCGAGGCGGCGGGCCTGAGGGGGCGCGTCAAGGTCATTGTCGGCGGCGGCCCGATCTCGCAGGCCTTCTCCGACAAGATCGGCGCGGACGGCTACTCGCGCACGGCGACCGACGCCGTGAAGCTGCTCGACCGGCTCCTGGGCTACGCCGACGCCGGCGCCGAGTCGTCCGAGGTCTCCCGTGCCTAGCCCGGCAGGCCGGCCGGGCCCCGAGCGCCCGCTCGCGCCCGGGCAGGCGGTCCCGAGCGAGCGCGAGCGGCTGCTCTCCATCCTCGCCGGCGCCGGCGCCGACCGTCCGGCCTGCGTCATCCCCGGCGGCATGATGAACATGACGACGACGGAGGTGGCGCGCGCCGCCGGCGTGGGCCTGCCCCAGGCGCATACCGAACCCGCCGAGATGGTGCGCCTCGCCCGCGCTGCGCACGACCTCGCGGGCATCGAGAACTACGGCGTGCCCTTCTGCATGACCGTGGAGGCCGAGGGCATGGGCGCCCGGGTCGACCTCGGCGGCGCGACGTGCGAGCCCCACGTGGTGAGCGGCGCCATCCCGAGCGCCGCCGACCTGGGCGAGCTGCGCCCGCTCGACCCCACCCGCGGGCGCGCCGCCACGACCCTCGAGGCCATCAGGGTCCTGCACGGGCTCGACGACGGCGTGCCGGTCGTGGGCAACCTCGTCGGTGCGGTAAGCGTCGCGGGCACGGTCCTCGACATGGAGGTCCTTCTCCGCGAGATGGTGCGCAGGCGCGAGCAGGCGCACGCCCTGTGCGAGCTCGTGGCGCAGGGGCTCGTCGCCTACGGGCGGGCGATGGTCGAGGCGGGCGCGGACGTCGTCTGCATCGCCGAGCCCTCCGGCACGGGCGAGATCCTGGGCCCCAGGCTCTTCGGCGCCTACACGGTGCGCTACCTGAACGAGGTCATCGCCGGCATCGGCGCGCCCGCGACCATCGTGCACATCTGCGGCAGGCTCGACCGCGTGCTCGACGAGGTCGCGCGGATCGACTGCGACGCCTTCAGCTTCGACGCGACGATCTCCGTGCGCGCGATGCGCGAGCGCCTGCCGGGAAGGGTGCTCATGGGCAACGTCTCCACCTTCGCCCTGGAGGAGGCGACGCCAGAGAAGGTCCGGACGATGACCGGGGTCACGCTGCGCTCCGGCGTCGACGTGGTGGCGCCGGCCTGCGGCATCTCGATGTCGACGCCGACGGAGAACCTCAGGGCGATGACGGACGCGGTGAGGCGGTGGGCTCCCGGCAGGCAGGGAGCGCTCGACCGGGCGAGCGCACGGCCGACGGAGATCGAGGGGGAGCGATAGATGCCCAAGGTGCGTCTCCTGCGGGAGAACGAGGAGGTCGAGTGCGAACGGGGGGCGAACCTCTACGCCCTCCTCGCCGCGCGGGACCTGGTGGACGGGCCCTGCGGCGGCAAGGGCGTCTGCGGCAAGTGCGCGGTCGGCGTCGACGGCAGGCGCGTCCTGGCGTGCAAGTACGCGGTCGAGAAGGACGTGGACGTGGTCACCGCACCTAAGGACGACATCGCCGACATCGAGGTCTCCGGCTACCACGTCGAGGTGGAGCCCGACCCGGCCGACGAGGGCGCCCTCGGCCTCGCGGTCGACGTCGGGACCACGACCGTCGTCGTCACCCTGGTGGAGCTTCGGTCGGGCGCGGAGCTGCGCTCGGCCTCCTGCCTCAACTCCCAGAAGGCCTACGGCCAGGACGTGATCACCCGCATCCACTTCACGATGGACGAGCCGGGAGGCCTCGCGGTGCTCGCAGGGCTCGTGCGCGCGGACCTCGAGCGGCTTGCCGCGGCGGTCTGCGCGGAGGAGGGCGTCGACCCGTCGCAGGTGAGGAGGGTCGTCGTCAGCGGCAACACCACGATGGTCCACCTCTTCGCCGGCGTCGACCCCTCCTCGATCGCCCAGGCCCCCTTCACGCCGCGCCTCACGGGCGCCGTGCGTGGCACGGGAGCGGACTTCGGCCTCGCCTCGCTCGCGGAGGCCGAGGTGTTCTGCGTCCCCTGCGTCGCCGCCTACGTGGGCGGCGACATCGTGTCGGGCGTCGTCGCCTGCGACCTGCTCGCGCCCGCCTCCGGGCGCACGCTCTTCATCGACATCGGCACCAACGGCGAGATCGTGCTCGCCGACGCGGGCGAGCTCGTCACCTGCTCCTGCGCCGCCGGCCCCGCCCTCGAGGGCATGAACATCAGCTGCGGCATGCGCGCCTCCGCCGGCGCCATCGAGGACGTGAGGATCGAAGGCGACTCCCTCTCGTACCGTACGATAGGCGGGGGCGAGCCACGCGGCATCTGCGGCAGCGGGATCGTTGCCGCCGTGGGCCAGGGGGTCGCCTCCGGGGTGATCGGGCGCTCCGGGCGCCTCTCCAAGGCGTCGCCCCTCGTGGCGAGAAGGGACGGCCGCCTAGCGCTCGTCCTCGACGAGGCGCGGGGGCTCTACCTCACCCAGGGCGACGTCCGCCAGGTGCAGCTCTCCAAGGGCGCCATCCTCGCGGCGATCGAGGCCCTTCTCCACGACAGGGGCCTCGCGGCCGGAGACGTCGCTCGCGTGGCCGTGAGCGGGCAGTTCGGCCGGCACCTGAGCGCGGAGAGCCTGGTGGACGCGGGCTTCTTCCCGCGCGCGTGGGAGGGGCGCATCACCTACACGGGCAACACGTCGCAGTCCGGCGCGGTGCTCTGCCTCGTCTCGGAGGAGATGCGCGCGAGGAGCGAGCGGGTGGGGAGCCACGCGCACTACCTCGAGCTCTCGACGCTCGAGGGCTACGACAGGCTGTTCGTGGACGCGATGGCGTTCTGCTAGGGTGCCGGACGCGGAGGAGGGGGAGAGGATGCCCAAGTTCCTGCTCAAGAGCTGCCAGAACCCGGATTCCGACAGGGTCGCGGAGGTCCGCGCCGCCCTCGGCATGGGCTGGGAGGAGGTCTACGCGAGCCCGGAGGGGATCTGCGCGCTCGCCCGCGCCGTGCGCGACGCGCGCGGCCAGGCCTTCTGCCTGCTGCCGTTCTGCCACACCGTGGAGGCCGAGGCCATGGGCGCCCGCGTCAACCTGGGCGACGAGGTCTCGGTCGCCCGCGCCGGCGAGCCCGCCTGCTCCTCCCTGCGTGACGTCCTGGGCATGGAGCTCTCGCTCGACCGCACGGAGCGCCTCCCCAGGATGCTCCAGGCGACCTCCAAGCTCGCGCAGTCGGGCGAGAAGGTCATGTACTCCGTGAGCGGGCCGCTCTCGATCCTCTCGTGCCTCATGGACCTGAGCGCCGTCTTCAGGGAGTGGCGCCGCGAGCCCGAGCTCGTGCGCGAGGCGCTCGCCCATCTCCGCGAGCAGGTGGCGCCCTACGCGCTGGCCGCCGCACGCGCGGGCGCCGCGAGCGTGGAGGTGGCCGACCCTCCCGCGGCCGTCTCCATCGTGGGACCCCGCGTGGCAGCGGACGTCGCTACGCTCTTCACCACGCCCCTCATCGAGGAGCTGGGGCCGCGGATGCCCGCGGGGACGGAGGTCGTCCTGTGCCCGCTCGCCGCGACGGAGGAGATGCGCTCGCTCGAATGCGCCAACGTGCGGGTGCGCTGCCCCAAGGCGTAGCCGGGGACGTGACGGGACAAAAAACGGGGCCGGCGAGTGCCGCCGGCCCCGCGTCCCTCTCGCCCAGCGCTACTGCGTGAGCTCGAGGTAGAGCCAGCGGTACTGCTGAGCGGACCTCTCCCACGAGACGTCCTTCTCCATGTCGCGCAGCACCATCTGGTCCCAGCACCAGCGGTTGGTGAAGTAGAGCGTCTTGGCGCGGTTCACGGCGTCGTAGAGCAGGCCGGACTCGTAGCGGTCGAACGTGAAGCCGTTGCCCTGGTTGGAGAACTTGTTGTACGGCTCGACCGTGTCCTTGAGGCCGCCGGTCTCGCGCACGACGGGCACGGTGCCGTAGTGCATGGCGATGAGCTGCGTGAGCCCGCACGGCTCGAAGCGGGACGGGACGAGCAAGGCGTCCGCGCCGGCGTAGATCTGGTGAGCGCGGGCCTCGTCGTACATGATGCTGGAGCAGACCTGGCCCTTGTAGGCGTTCTCGAAGTAGCGGAAGGAGTCCTCGTACTGGGCGTCGCCCGTGCCGAGGACGACCACCTGCGTGTTGCCGTCGACCAGGCCGGGCAGGACGTCGCGGACGAGGTCGAGGCCCTTCTGGCTGGTGAGGCGCGAGACGAGGCCGATGACCATCTTGCGCTCGTCCTGCTCGAGGCCGAGCTCCTCCTGGAGGGCCCGCTTGTTGCGGGGCTTCTGCTCGAGGAAGTCCCCCGGGCCGTAGGGCGCTGCGATAAGCCCGTCGGTCGACGGGTCCCACATCTCGTAGTCGATGCCGTTCACGATGCCGCGCAGCTTCCAGGAGTAGTACCTCAGATGGTCCTCGAGGTGCTCGCCGTACTCGGGCGTCTGGATCTCCTGGGCGTAGGTGCCCGAGACGGTCGTGACCTTGTCGGCGTAGGCGATGCCGCCCTTGAGGGCGTTGGCCTCGGTCCAGTTCTCCTGGAGGGCGCCCATGTTGAAGACGCTGTCGGGCAGGTTGGTCCAGTACTTGATGGTGGGGATGTCGTACTTGCCCTGGAAGCGCAGGTTGTGGATCGTGAGCACGCACTTGGAGCGGCCGAGCGGCGTCCCCTGGAACATGGTGCGCAGGAAGACGGGCACGAGCGCCGCCTGCCAGTCGTGGCAGTGGATCACGTCGGGCGTCCAGCCCAGGAAGTTCAGGGCCGCGAGCGCCGCCTTGGAGAAGTAGCAGTAGCGCGGGATGTCGTCCACGAGGTTGGTGTAGGGGTTGCCGTAGGAGAAGAAGTCCTGGTTGTCGATGAAGTCGTAGACCACGCCGCTCTCCGCGACGTACTCCATGATGCCCACGTAGAAGCTGCGGCCGTCCGAGCACAGGTCCATGTCGAAGGAGCCGCGGTAGACCATCTTCTCCTGCCACTCCTGCTTGATGCAGGCGTAGCGCGGCAGGATGACCTTCACGTCGCAGTTCTGCCTGATGAGGGCCTTGGGCAGCGCGTACATGACGTCGCCGAGGCCGCCGGTCTTCACGAACGGGAAGCACTCGGAGCCGATGAACGCCACGCTGCGCCTCGGCTGGGGGAGCTCCGGCTCGGGCTCGGGTTCGGGTTCGGGTTCCGGCTCGGCCGCGGGCTCCGGCTCGGCCGCGGGCTTCGCTTCGGGCTCCGGCTTGGGTGCGGGTGCGGGCTCCGGCTCAGGTTCGGGTGCGGGCTCCGGCTCGGGTGCGGCCTCCGTCTTGGGCGCGGCCTTGGGCTTGGGGGCGACGACCTTCTCGACGTCCTTCTCGGGCTCCGACTTGACGGTGGCCTTGGTGGCCGCCGGCTTCTTCCTTGCGGACGTGCGCGTCGAGGCGCCGGAGGACTTCGCCCTGGCCGGCGTCGTCCTCTTGGAGCGGGACTTCGCCGTTGACCGCCTGTTGGATGACTGAGAAGTGTTCCTTGCCATGATCAACTCCCAAGTGTCGGTGCGGGCCAATAAAACAGTTGTCCTATTTGTACCGCAACTGCCGCTCGGGTGCCGCCGTGGCGGTGGGGAGGGGATGTTGCGCAACATTGTGCTGACTCCCTGCATATACCATTGCATCCGAAGCGACCTCTACGGCGACGCCTCCGCGGCAGCCGCGCTCCTGTTGGGCAGCGGTGCCTTTGCGCGGGCGGCAGCCTTCTCGTCCTGAACGGCAGGAGGAACGATGTTTTGCCCGAACTGTGGTGCCCAGCTGGAACCGGATGCGCAGTACTGCAACTCCTGCGGTGCGCCCGTCGCGCACGACGTGGCGGCGAAGGCCGCACGCCCCGCACAGCCCTCGCCTGGCGTGACCGCCCCCATCTCCTACGCGCAGCCGAGGGCCAACTACCCGCAGCCGAGCGCAGCTCCGGCGGACCAGGGACGGCAGGGAGACCGGGGCGCCAAGGACGACGAGGGACGCGGGCACACGGGGCGCACCATCGTTCTCACGATGGTGGCGACCATCGCGGCGCTCGCGGTCGCCGGCGCGGCTCTCGTCTTCGCAGGCGTCCTCCCCAACCCGCTCGCGGCTCCCGCGGGAGGCACAGCCAACGAGGCGACCGCGCAGGGCGCGGAGCCCAACGACGCGGGCGCGCAGCCGGGTGCGGCGGCAGACGGCGCCAAGGCGGACACCGAGAAGAACGACGCGGCGAAGGCGGACACCGAGAAGAACGACGCTGCGAAGGCGGACGACTCGGCGAAGGCCGACGCCTCGGCGAAGGCGGAGGCTCCTGCCCCCACGAGCTTCAAGGGCATCACGACCGCCACGGCCTCGAGCACGCTCGGGACGGATGGCGTCAACACCTACGACCCCGAGAACGTCCTCGACGGCAACCCGAGCACCTGCTGGGCGGAGGGCGTCAACAGCGTCGGCGTGGGCGAGAGCATCACCCTCTCGGGCGACGGTGAGCAGCTGTTCTCCGGCTTCAGGATCAGGAACGGCTACCAGAAGTCCGAGGCGATCTACAACAACAACGCACGGGCGACGGAGCTCGAGGTGCAGGTGGACGGCAAGAAGGTCATGACCGTGACGCCTACCTCAAACAACTTCAACAGGATCGACGAGTACAGCCTCCCCAAGCCGACGGCGGGGACGTCGATCACCTTCGTGATCAAGAAGGCCGCCGTGGGCGACAGGTACGAGGACACCTCGATCTCTGAGATCGTCGTCTACTGATCGCGTCCTTGAGAGGCGTTCCGGGGCTGCTGCGGCTGCGGCGGCCACGGGCACGCGGAGGGCGGCTGCTGCGGCCACCACGGAGGCTGTTAGGGGCCTGCTTGGCCGCGGTGCCAAGCCTGCCCGAGGCCCCGAATCCGTCGCGCCGAATGTGGACGTGAATTGAATTTCGAAAAGCAACACCGTTGCACCAAGTCATGCAGGGACGGCAGATGAAATTGGAGGCAGGACGGATTCCGCATCCATCCTGCCTCCGTCTCCTCTAGCATCCCTTTTGCTGCTG